>FWPV01010389.1_pt1 | contig 12528 bp, 11 predicted proteins | sample 2228371 | NCBI WGS metagenome assembly FWPV01 (sample SAMEA103939776, study PRJEB20133) | metagenome | reverse complement strand
CGACGGCCTTTCGCGAGCGCTGGACGCTGTTCTGGGCCAATCACTTCACCGTCTCGGCCACCAAGCAGCTCACCTCGGTGATGGTCGGTCCCTTTGAGCGCGAGGCCATCCGCCCCTACGTGTTCAGCCGCTTCGAAAACCTGCTGGTGGCGTCCTCGACCCATCCAGCCATGTTGACCTATCTGGACCAGGCCCAATCTATCGGCCCACACAGCCGCGCCGCCCAGTTCGCCGCGCGCCGCCGCAACAACGCCACGGCCGGGCTGAACGAGAACCTGGCGCGCGAGATCCTCGAACTGCACACAGTCGGGATCGACGCGGGCTACACCCAAGGCGACGTCACCGAATTCGCCCGCGCTCTGACAGGCTTCTCGATCGGCCGGGAGCAGGAGGATCGCGCCGGTCAATTCCTGTTTCGCGAACAGGCCCACGAGCCCGGCGCGCGCACGATCATGGGCCGCCGCTACGGTGAGGAAGGCCTCAAGCAGGGCCTCGCGGCGCTGCGGGACCTCGCAGCCGATCCGCGCACCGCCCGTCACGTCTGCGGCAAGATCGCCCGCCACTTCGTCGCCGACACGCCGCCGCCCGCGTTGGTCCAGAGACTTGAGCGACGCTGGATGGATACCGGCGGCGACCTTGCGGCCGTGGCCCAGAGTTTGATCGAGAGTCCGGAGGCCTGGGACCCGACGCCCGCCAAGGTCAAGACGCCCTACGAGTTCACGCTGTCGACCTGGCGGCTGGTTGGCGCCGAGCCCTCGGCGTTCGAGCGCATGGCGCCGATCCTGACCAGCCTCGGCCAGCGGCCGTTCGCGCCGCCCTCGCCCAAGGGCTGGTCCGAGGACGCCCAGACCTGGGCCGCCCCGGACGCGCTGATCAAGCGCCTGCAATGGGCGCAAGGCTTCGCCGCCGCCGTGGCCGACCGCACCGATCCCAACGCCCTGGCCGCCTCGGGCCTGGGCGCGCGGCTGACCCCGCCTGTCGCGAAGGCCGTCGCCCGCGCGGAGACCCGCCGCGAGGCCTTCGCCCTGCTGATCATGAGCCCGGAGTTCCAACGCCGATGACCGCCACCATGAACCGTCGCTCGCTGCTAGGCCTGGGCGCCAGCCTGGGGTTCACCGTCAACCTCTTTGGAACCCAGGCCTTCGCGGCCGCCGAGGGCGATCTGGCCCGCAAGAAACTGGTGGTCGTCATCTGCCGAGGCGGCATGGATGGGCTGTCGGTGTCGCCGCCGGTCGGGGATCAGAACTACGCGGCCTTGCGCGGCTCGATCGCGATGCGCCGCGATCAGGTGCTCATGCTCGACGACACCTTCGGCCTTCATCCGGAGTTGAAGTCGGTCTTCGCCCTGGCGCAGAAGGGCCAGGCTCGCATCGCGCCGGCGATCGCCAGTCCCGACCGCGCCCGCTCGCACTTCGAGGCCCAGGACGTCCTGGAGACCGGCTCAGCCAAGGTCTACGGCGCCGAGACGGGCTGGCTGAACCGCACGCTGGAAGCCCTGACTCCGGTCCGCAAGATCGAGGGTCTGTCGGTGGGAACCACCGCACCGCTGATCCTGCGCGGCAAGGTCCAGGCCGCCAGCTGGTCTCCCGGCAAGGGCGTCGACGAGACCGCCCGCCTGCCGATGATGTTGCAGGACCTCTACAGGTCCGATCCTCTGCTTGGCCCCGCCTTTGCGCGCGGCCTGGAAACCGAGTCCATGGCCGAGACCGCGATGGCGAGCCAGGCCAGCGGGTCGGCGATGGGCGGGGGCTTACAGAACCGAGGCGGCGTGGAGACCGCCCGCAAGCTCGGCTCAACGCTGGGGGGGTTCATGATCCAGGCCGGAGGCCCCCAGATCGCCGCCGTCGCGCTGGACGGCTTCGACACCCACGCCAACCAGCCCGGCCCGATCGCCGCGCGCCTGTCGGCGATGGACGCCATGCTGGACGGGCTACACACGGGGCTCGGAGCCGAGTGGAAGAACACCGTGGTGGTGGTCGTCACCGAGTTCGGCCGCACGGCTCGTGTCAACGGCACCGGCGGCACCGACCACGGCACGGCCTCGACAGGACTGATCCTCGGCGGAGCGTTGAAGCGCGGCGGCATTGTCGGCGACTGGCCGGGCCTGGCCGACAAGGCCCTGTTCGAGAACCGCGACACCGCCCCCACAATGGACGTGCGTGGCCTTTTCAAGGGCGTTCTGGCCGATCACATGGGCGTCGACCGCGCACCAATCGACAAAACGGTGTTCCCGGACAGCGCCGACGTCAAAGCTGTCACGGGACTAGTCTAGGGATCCGCGTGTAGCGGACGCCCGCGCCCCAACGCAGGGCGCGGCAGGTGGGGGACCAAGCGGCGCGATCAGCGTCGCTTGGTCTGACGCCGGGCGAAGGGTTCGGCGTCCGCCTCGTCCTCCGAGAAGCCGAACTTGCGGAAGCCCTCCTGCATCTCCGGGCTGAGCGGCGCTTCGATGTGCAGCATGCCGGCCGACGGGTGCGGCAGCAGGATCGAGCGCGCGTGCAGTTGCAGCTTCAGCCCCTCGGACAGCGGCGCTGACTTCTCATCGCCATACTTGGGATCGCCCAGGATCGGATGCCCCATCGCCTTCATGTGGGCGCGGAGCTGGTGCGTGCGGCCGGTGTGGGGACGCAGCGCCATCCAGGTGACGCGGGGCCCTGCCCGGCTGATCGTCACGAATTCGGTCTCGGCCGGTTGGGCGTCGGGATCCTTGGGCTGGGCCGGCACCACCAGTTCGCGGTCGCCCACCCCGCGCTTGGCCAGATGCAGCTCCATCACGCCTTCGGTCGGGTGCGGATTGCCCGCCACGATCGCCCAGTAGGTCTTCTGCGCCTTGCGCTTGGCGAAGGCGCCCGACAGGCGCGCGGCCGCCGAAGGGGTCTTGCCCAGCAGCAGAACGCCGGATGTGTCGCGGTCCAGGCGGTGAACCAGGCGCGGACGATCAACGCCCTCGCCCCAGGCGCTCAGCAGCTTGTCGACGTGCTTGGTGGTCTTGGTGCCGCCCTGCACGGCCAAGCCTGCAGGCTTGTTGAGGGCCAGGACCTCTTCGTCCTCATACAGGACCAATGAGCGGGCATAGGCGATGTCGCGCGGCGACAGCTTGTTCTTGTCCGACGGATCGGGCGCGTCGGGCAGAGGCGGCACCCGGATCTGGCTGCCGGCGGCCAGCTTGGTGTCGGCCTTGGCGCGCGAGCCATCGACCCGAACCTGGCCCGAGCGGAACAGCTTGTTCAGCTGGATGTGGTTCAGGTGCGGCCAGCGACGCTTGAACCAGCGATCGAGACGGACCCCGTCCTCGCCGGCGTCGACGTACAGGGTGCGGACTTCCTTGGTGCTCATGCGAAGACTTTCCGGGCCACCAGCAGGCCCGCGAACAGGGCCGCGATCGCCAGAAGGACGCTCGCGGCGGAATAGGTGAACGCCTGGCCGTAAGCGCGCTTCTGGATCATCAGCGCAGTCTCCAGCGAGAACGACGAAAAAGTGGTGAAGCCGCCCAGGACGCCGACACCCAGCATGACCCGCCAGGTCTCGCTGGAGGTGTTTCCCCGATGGGCCAGCCAGGACGCCAGGCAGCCCATCAGAAAGCCGCCGACGACATTGACCGTGAAGGTTCCATACGGCCAACCGGGTCCCATGACCCGCATCGCGCCGACGCCCACCAGATAGCGCGCGACGGACCCGACGGCCCCGCCGGCCGCCACGAGGAGCAGCTTGTTCATGACCGCCTTATGCGCCGAGGGGCCGTGAACGCCAAGCGTTCACCGTCATTCCCTTGGTTTTCCCGGGTTTCTTTCACGGTAAACCCCTTCGGAAACCCTATTTCCAAACGAGAGGTTAAGTGCGCGATCGGCACTCTTCGGGCGAATTAGAAGCGTCAGGTCCATGCCCTTCGAGACCCCAACATCGAACGCGAGCGAACGCGTGGCCCTCCCCGCGCCGGTCATCCAGCGTTTGGCGGGCACGGACCTGGTCGCGCGCGGTTCGGTGAATGTCATCAGCATCAAGGCGATCCGCGCCTGGGCCGGCGAATGGTGGAGCCACAAGCGCGCCGATGTTTGGACCTATGTCGAACGCAAGCTCCAAGATCATCTGGACCGGCAGGACCTTCGCGCCCGTATTTCGGACAGCGAGTTCCTGATCGCGATGAATCATGATCAGGGCCTGGCCGCTCAGGCGACCAGCGTCAAGATCCTCGAAGACGTGCTGACCCATCTGCTGGGCGCAGCCTCTCTGTCAGACCTCGGGATACGCTCGGTCATCGGCCTCGAGGACGGTGCGGCGGTGTGCCGACGCATTGACCCGGCGATCGTCCTCGCGGCCCGTGCGCGACGCGACTCCGCCCGATCGCCCGTCCGCATCGCGGTCGAGCCGTCCGACGAGGCCCGTCGCACGCCGGTGGCGTTCACGACGGCGGGTGGCGCGGCCCTGCGGGTCGACTTCACGCTTGAGCACGTGGTCAGTCTGCGACGCAACATCACCACCGCCGTGCGCATCGAACCGATGGTCACCCATCTGGCCAGCGGTCGGCAGACCTCGGCCCGGACCCTGACCAAGCTGTCGGACCGCGACATCGCCTTCATCGACGAGTCGACCCTGAAGTACGCCGCCGTCTTCGCGCGGTCGGCGCAGGGGCCCAACACGCCGGAGCTGATCCTGCCGGCCTCGTTCCGCACCCTAGGCACGCAGCGCGGCCGAGACCTGCTGACGGGCACGGCGGGTCTTTCGCTGAGCCTGCTGCGCGGCGGCGTGATGATCGAGCTGGTGGATGTCACGCGCGGTACGCCGGCGGGGCGCCTGCTGGAGGTCGTGGGCCTGTTGCGCGCCCTGACGCGCGGCGTGATCGCCCGCGTGCCCCCGGACAAGGAAGCACTGCGCGTGCTGCGCGACGCCCGCTTGGCCGGTCTTGCGCTCGACGGATCGGATCTGTCGGGCGAAGCCGCAAAGATCGCCACGGACATCATGAACTTCGGCAGCGATGCGCGCGGGCTGGCGGCGATGACCGTCCTGCAGGGCCTGCCTGCGGAAGGCTACTTCGCCGCCGCCGAGACAGCCGGTCTGACTCATGCCTCGTTGAGGGCCGCCTATCCGCTGGCCAAGCAGGCCGCAGCCTAAGCCTCGAGGATCAACAGGGCCCGCGCTGCGGCGCGAGCGGCTTCGGTCACCTCGGCTCCCGACAGCATGCGGGCGATCTCCTCCTCCCGCTGGGCGGGTGTGAGCGGCTCGACCTTGGTGCGCGTCGAGGTGTCATCGCCCGACTTGGAGATGCGCCAGTGCGCGTCGCCACGCGCGGCCACCTGCGCCGAGTGGGTGACGACCAGAACCTGAGCGTTGGCGGCCAGACGTCTGAGCCGCAGGCCGACAGCGTCCGCGACCGCCCCACCGACCCCCTGATCAACTTCATCGAAGATCATCAGCGGCTGAGGTCCGCCGCCGCGTCCCGCCAGGGCCGCCTTGAGGGCCAAAGCGAAACGCGCCAGCTCACCGCCCGAGGCGATGGCCTCCATCGGTCCGAACGGCGCGCCGGGATTGGTCGAGATCTCGAAGGCCACGCGATCCAGACCCGACGGTCCCGCGCGCTCCTCGCCCACGGGGTCAAGCGCGACTCGGAACCTGGCCTTCTCGAGCTTCAGCGGCGTCAGTTCCGCCTCGACGGCCTTAGCCAAGGCGTCACCCGCAGCGCGGCGTTCAGCCGACAGGGCTTCGGCGGCATAGAGATAGGCCTCGCGCGCTTCGGCGGCGTCCTTGTCGGCGGCGCGCAGCGCGTCCTCGGAGGTCTCGATGGCCTGCAGACGGGCGGCGAACTCCGCGCGCTTGCCAGGCAGGTCGTCGACCAGCACGTTCAGCTTGCGCGCCATGGCCCGCAGGGCGAACAGGCGTTCCTCAGCCTTCTCCAGGCGATCGGGCTCGAACTCGAAGCTCTCGGCGACGGCGTCGATGGCGGCTGAGGCTTCCTGCGCTTCGACCAGCGCCCGGTCCACGGCCTCGCAGGCCGCCGAGAGACGCGTCATGGCCGAGCCCTCGGCCTGTGCGCCGGCCTGCAACGCGCGATCACGCGCCCGCTCGAGCGCGCGATAGGCCTGAGCCAAGCGGCCGGACAGATTATCGCCGCCCAGCGCGTCCTGCGCGGCGGCGATGTCGGCCATGGCCTTTTCGGCGGAGCTGAGCAGAGCCCGCTCTTCGGCCAGGCTGAGCTCCTCGCCTTCACGGGGATCCAGACGGTCCAGTTCGGCAAGCCGAAGGGTCAGTTCCTCGGTCTCGGCCGTCGCGCGGCTGGCCAGATCGCGAAGGTCGTCGGCCTTGTCGCGGGCGGCGCGCCAGGCGCTCCAGGCCGAGGCCACCGCGCCCAGGCTGACCCCGCCGAAGCCGTCGAGCAGACCGCGATGGGTCTTGGGGTCGAGCAAGCCGACGGTCTCGTGCTGGCCATGCACCTCCAGCAACAGCGCGCCCAGGTCTTTCAGCACGCCGACGCTGGTGGCCTGGTCGTTGACGAAGGCGCGCGACCGACCGTCAGGCGACAGCTGCCGGCGCAGAACAAGGTCCTCGTCACGGGCGTAGGACAGGCCCTTGTCGTCGAGATAAGCAAAGGCGGGGTGGTCGGCCGGCAGGGCGAAGATCGCGGTGGCCGACGCATGGCCGCTCGCGCCCCGGCGAACCAGCCCCGCATCGGCGCGCGCGCCGGTCGCCAGGCCCAGTGCATCGAGAATGATCGACTTGCCCGCGCCGGTTTCACCGGTCAGCGCCGTCAGACCTTCGCCGATGGCGAGGTCCAGGCTCTCGATGAGCACGACGTCACGGATGGAAAGGCCGATCAGCATGGGTCGCAAGATCGCCGGGAATCAGGATTTTTCAAAGCGCAAAGGCGGAACGAAACGGGATCAACCAGGATCCCGCCGCGATTTACATGCCCAGCGGACCCAGCAGACCCTTCTTGGCCTTGCGTTCGCCGGGCGGGGCCAGGGTCGTTCCCTTGTCCTTCGACAGGATGCGTTCCAGCGCGTTGCGCTTGGCGCCGGCCTTCAGCGGCTCGACCGCCGGACGCAGGCCGTTGTCGTTCAACAGCCTGTAGGCGTCGAGATACCAGCGGTCGCCCGGGAAGTTGTAGCCCAGGACCGCGCCGTTGCGCTTGGCTTCTTCCGCGAGACCGAGCGTCAGGTAGGACTCGACGAGGCGGAACAGGGCTTCGGGCGTGTGCGAGGTCGTCTGGTGGCGCTCGATCACGGTCTTGAACCGGCCGATCGCCGAAAGGGTCTGGCCGTTCTTCAGGTACCAGCGCCCGATGGCCATTTCCTTGCCGGCCAACTGGTCGTTGACCATGTCGATCTTCAGGCGCGCGTCAGTGGCGTATTCAGTATTCGGATAGCGCTGGACGACGTCGCGCAGAGCGGCCAGCGCCTGTTCGGTGGCGGCCTGATCGCGGTTCACGTCGACGATCTGTTCGAAGTAGCAGATGGCCTTCAGATAAAAGGCGTACTGCGCCGACGGATTGCCGGGATAGAGCGAGATGAACCGGTCGGCGTCGCCGACCGCTTCGGCGTACTGATTGCCCATGTAGTGGGCGTAGCCGGTCATCAGAATCGAGCGGCGCGACCATTCCGAATAGGGGTGCTGACGCTCGACTTCGCGGAAATAGTCGACCGCCTCGTTCCAGTTGCCGCGGTCCAGACGGTCCGCGCCGGTGGAATACAACAGCTCAACGGGACGCTCTTCGTAGGCGAGGGTCGGTTTCTTGGCCTTGCCCGCGCAGCCCGCCACCGAGGCGGCGACGAGGACAGCGGCGATAGTGACGGCCGAACGTCCCTGGAAAATACGAAGCACGGACTCTCTCACCCTCGAAGCAAACGTGCGCCCCTGCGCCGTGCAAGGCTTCTACACCACGCCGCCGAAGGCGCAAATGCGAAGGCCGAGCCCCGACGTTTCGGAGACGCTCCTAAACCGCTTCAGCTAGGGCCGGCGCAAAGGCGCGCAGGCGCCAGGCGCGCGGCTGGGCCAGCAACGCTCGAACCACGGCGTTATTGAGGCCATGACCGGCCAGAACGCCTTCAAAGCGGCCGATAATCGGCTTGCCCAGAACGTAGAGATCGCCCACGGCGTCCAGCGCCTTATGACGAACGAACTCGTCCGGACGGCGCAGGCCTTCCGGGTTCAGCACGCGGTCGCCGTCGATGACCACGGCGTTTTCCATCGAACCGCCACGCGCCAGACCGATCGCGCGCAGCGCCTCGACGTCGCGCACGAAACCGAAGGTGCGGCAGTTGGAAAGCTCGGCGCGGAACGAGTCCTCGCCGACCACCAAGTCCACCGCCTGACGACCGATCGCGCGGCTGGCGAAGGCGATTTCGAAGGCGACCTCGAAGCGATCGGCCGGCAGCAGGCTGGCGCGCTTGTCGCCCTCCTCCACCGTGATCGGCGACAGGATCTCGATGTAATGGCGAACCGCTTCCTGGCGGCGACGACACGCGCGATCCAGGATCTGCATGAAGGGCTCGGACGAGCCGTCCATGATCGGCACTTCCGGACCATCGACCTCGACGATGCAGTTGTCGATCGACAGGGCCGCCAGCGCGGCCATCAGGTGCTCGATCGTCGAGACGCGGACGTCATCGGCGTTGTTGATCACCGTACCCAGCTGGGTTTGGCAAACGGCGTCGGCGGTCACCGGCACGCGGTTGTCGCGGTCGTGTACGTCGGTCCGCACAAAGACGATCCCCATGTCGGCGACCGCCGGGCGCACGGCGACGCGAACATGCGCGCCCGTGTGCAGGCCGATCCCCGCGAAGATCACCGGTCCTGCGACCGTGTGCTGAAAATAACCCGAAGCCGACACTCGAGACCCTTATTGGCTAACGGACGGCCTTGCAGCCGACCTTTCGCCCCCGCTTAGCATTTAGGTGCGGCGCTGCGTCGCGGCAAAGCAAAGTCTGTTTCGGATTGTTACCACGTAAGGCGCTGTATTTGTTTCATTTTTATAACAGGTCGACGCGCCCCGAAATGTAACGCGGATCGGTGATCAGCGCTCTGGCGATGTCGTGTCGGCGGCCCAGCCGCTGGGATGATGCGCGCCCGGACGTCGCTGCGCTTAAGCATAAGCGTTTCGAGCAGATCGGTTTTCCCCACCACGGCGCTCAAAGCCGCCCTGTCGCCACCGCGAAAGTCAGTCGCGCCTTCTTCTCGAGTTCGCCGACGTCCCGGCCAGACATGTAGAGGCGGGCCAGGACGGCCGGCGCCGCCGCTGGGAAGGCCGCCACCGGCAGGCGCCGTAGCTCGCCGCGCGCGGCTTTCAGCTGCGCCTCGACCCGCTGCTTCACATCCGCCTGCGTCCAATCGTCCGGCAAGCGCGACCGCCCCACTTGCTTCAGGCGCCACAGGCCGGCGAGACCCCAGGCGCGCGCCGCGCCCTTGACCGCATGCGGATCGGCGCTCGGATCGAGCCGCCGCGCCGCGAGCACGGCGAGCGCGCCAGCGGTGCCGTCGATATAGGCCAGCACCGCCGCCTCATCCTTCAACGGCCCTTCGTCTAGATCGGCGAAACGCGCGTCAGCGAGAACCGCAAGAGCGTTGGGATCAAAGCCGGACGCGGCCAGGGCCTCGACATTGGGGTGCTTGCGCGGCGGCTTTCCGGCCGCGATCTCTTCCATCGCCTCGCGCCACCAGGTCAGGCGGATCTCACCCATCAGGGCGTTGGAGACGCCGCCGGCCACGCGGGCCAGTTCGTAGTTCAGGCCATAGAGGGCGATCACGTCGGCGCGCGCCCCAGGGTCGGCGATGAAGCGCGTCGCCAGCCAGCGGTCGGGATCGACGCGGCGGACGAGGTCTTCGAGGGTCTCGGTGTCGGCCATGGGGTCCAGAACGAAGAGGGCCCGCCGCGAGTCGCGACGGGCCCTCCCCTTACAGCATTTTCCGGCGGTGTTTAGCCAAACAGCGTCTGGTTCATCGCCATGGTGGCCAGCATCGGGATGCTGAGCAGGGTGTTCGTGCGCGAGAACAGCATGGCGGTCTTGGCGGCCTTGGCCTTGGCGTCCGCGTCGGCTTCGATCATGCCAAGAGCGATCTTCTGGTTCGGCCAGATGAAAACCCAGACGTTGAAGAACATCACCGTCGCCAGCCACATGCCCGTGCCGATGAAGGTGAAGCCCATGTCGACGCCCGGCGTGTAGCCGCCGGCCAGGCCCAGGGTGAAGGCTTCCACCAGATAGCCGCGGTTATAGGCCAGGAGCACGCCCATCACCCAGGTGGCCAAAGCCGCCCAGCGGAACCAGAACAGCGCCTCGGGCGCGATGTACTTGCTGACCGCCGGCTTCAGCTCAGCCGGGATCTGCGGCATCACGCGGATCTGCACGAAGTTGAAGTAGTAGAGCAGCCCGATCCACAGGATGCCGAACAGCACGTGCAGCCAGCGGAAGATGGCTTGGAAGTACGTGGCGTCGTGGCCGTGCGGGCTGTGGCCGTAGCCAATGACGATCACCAGGGCCAGCACGAAGCTGACAATGATCGTGTTGCGGAAATTCGAAAGCAGTCCAGTCACCGGTTTCCCCCTAGGATCCCATTTTCCTTAAGGGGACCATAGGGGCGTTTCGGAGTCGGGCAAACCCGGCATACCGAGAGTCGATGAGCTGCTCGGCTACACCGCGATCAGCGCCGCCGCCAGTCGCCGGCCTTCGCTGGCCAGGACGTTGTAGGTGCGCGCGGCGGCTTCTGTGCTCATGAACTCGAGACCCACGCCGGCGGCCTTGAGCGCGTCGCGGACAGGCCGCGGCGGCAACGCGTTGGCCAGACCCACGCCCAGCAACACGAACTCGACCGCGCCGCCCGCCGCGAAAACCTCGGCGAACGACTCGGGCGTCAGCTCGGAAAGCGCCTTGGCGGCCCAATCGCGGGGCTGATCATCGAGGATCAGCAGCGAGCCGGGCCGCCAGACGCCGGCGACCCGAAAGCCGCCGCCGCCCCAGGCGTCGATGGACGGCGGCTGGCGCATCAGGGACGCGAGGCCGCGCCGAGCTTGATCGGCGTGGCTTCTTCATCGCCACGCTTGACGCCCCACAGCAGGATGATCGGCGCGCCGACATAGATCGACGAGTAGGTGCCGACCGCGATGCCGAAGATCATCACGACGGAGAAGCCGAACAAGGCGTCGCCGCCGAAGATCGCCAGACCGGCCAGGGCCATGATCGCCGTGACGCCGGTGATAATCGTGCGCGACAGGGTTTCGTTGATCGACAGGTCGATCACCTCGCCCAGCGGCATCTTCTTGTACTTGCGAAGGTTTTCGCGCAGGCGGTCAAAGACGACGACGGTGTCGTTCATCGAATAGCCGATCACCGTCAGCAGCGCGGCCACGGTGTTGAGGCTGAACTCGATCTTGAACAGCACGATAAAGCCGAAGGTCAGGATCAAATCGTGCAAAAGCCCAGCCACGGCGCCGAGACCGAATTGCGGCTCGAAGCGGAACCAGATGTAGAGGAACATCAGGGCGATCGCCAAACCCAGCGCGATCAGGCCGCTGCGGAACAGCTCGCCCGAAACCTTCGGCCCCACGACCGACGGGTTGAGGAACCGGGCTTCGTTTCCGAGCGATTTGCGCAACTCGCTCTGCACCTTGGTCATGGTGGCGTCAGCCTCCATGCCGGCCGGTGTCTGGAAGCGAACCAATGCCTTATCCGGCGAACCGAACTGCTGGACCTGCACATCGCCAAGGCCCTGGCGGTCCAGGGTCTCGCGGATCAGGCCAAGGTCGGCGGCGCGCGGCGCGGTCGAAACCTCCATCACCGTACCGCCCTTGAAGTCGATACCGAGCCGGAGGCCAGGATAGAAACAACTGACGACGGACGCGACGACCAGCACGGCGCTGATGACGCCCATCAGACGCGCGAAGCGGACGAACTGTAGATTGGTCTTCTGCGGAAGCAGCTTGATCAGGGGCCAGGACATGTAAGCGCTCCGTCAGATCGGCAGTTTCTTGGGACGCGCGGTGCGGAACCACCATCCGATGAGGACTTGGCTGATCATCACCGAGGTGAAGACCGAGGTGAAAACACCAATCGACAGCGTCCAGGCGAAGCCGCGAACCGGGCCAGCGCCGAAGGCGAACATGATGGCCGCGGCCACCAGCGTCGTGACGTTGGCGTCGATGATCGTGCCCATGGCGCGGGAGAAGCCTGCGTCGGCGGCCAGGATCGGCGATTTGCCAGCCCGCGCCTCGTCGCGCATGCGCTCGTAGATCAGCACGTTGGCGTCCACGGCCACAGCCAGGGTCAGGATCAGACCGGCGATACCGGGCAGCGTCAGCGTCGCTTGGGTCAGCGACATCGCCGCCACGATCAGCATGCCGTTGACGATCAGCGCAAAGACCGAGATGCCACCGAACAGCAGGCCGTAGCTAAGGATCATGAAGACGACGATGGTGATGAAGGCCACGAGGGTGGAGACCGCGCCGGCGCGTACGGCGTCCGCGCCCAGTTCGGCGCCAACGCGCGCGGCGACGGCGACGCTCTCGGCCGTGCGCATCTCGGGCGGGCTGTCGAAGCCGCCGGGCAC
>FWPV01013131.1_pt1 | contig 12529 bp, 10 predicted proteins | sample 2228371 | NCBI WGS metagenome assembly FWPV01 (sample SAMEA103939776, study PRJEB20133) | metagenome | reverse complement strand
CCCGAGCTGCACAAACTCACCCCCATCCTCGGCATCCAGCAGGACAAGGGCTTCAAGGTCGCGCTGGTCACCGACGGTCGCATGTCGGGCGCCTCGGGCAAGGTGCCTGCCGCCATCCACGTCACACCCGAAGCCGTGTGTGGCGGCCACATCGCCCGCGTGCGCAATGGCGACATGGTGCTGCTGGACTGCGACACCGGCACCCTGGACGTGTTGGTGGACGAGGCCGAGCTGGCCCAGCGCCCACTGCCCGACGTGGACCTCGGCGCCAACGGCCACGGCCATGGGCGCGAGCTGTTTGGCCTGTTCCGCCGCCAGGCGGGCCTGGCCGAAAACGGCGCCTCCGCCCTCTTCGGAAATGATTGATACGGCTTTGCATTCAAGCGTAGAACGAGGCGGGAAGCCGAAGACAGTGCTGTAGCACGGCGAGGCGAACCAACGAAGTTATACGTTTGAAGGCGAAGCCGTATGAACTGCGCCACCACTGGCACACTCCGGTATCCTCATGAACACACCTGCTCCTCTGCCCTCCTTCCAATCCCGTGTGGTGCCCGTGGTGGTCGTCACCGACCCGGCCCAGGCCGTGCCCATGGCCGAGGCCCTGCTGGCCGGTGGTGTGGACGTGATCGAAATCACCTTGCGCAGCGCCGCCGGCCTGGCCGCCATCGAGGCCGTGGCGAAAGCCGTGCCCGCCATGCAGGTGGGCGCCGGCACCGTGACACGCGCCAGCGAGGTCGCGCAGGTGTTGAACGCGGGTGCGCGTTTTGCGCTTTCGCCCGGCAGCACACCCGCGCTGATCGACGCGGTGCTGCAAGCCCGCTTGCCCTTCATCCCCGGCGTCGGCTCACCCAGCGAGGCCATGGCCATGCGCGACGCGGGCTTCACGCTGATGAAGTGTTTCCCCGCTGCGCAGCTCGGCGGCGTGGAGGTGCTCAAGGCCTGGGGCGGCCCGCTGCCCGACCTGCGCTTCTGTCCCACCGGGGGCGTGTCGCTGGCCAACATGGCGCAGTTCCTGGCCTTGCCCAACGTGGCCATGGTCGGTGGCTCCTGGCTCACGCCGGCGGCGGCCGTGGCCGCAGGTGATTGGGCACAAATCACCCGGCTGGCGCGCGAAGCCACCGAAGCCGTACGGGCCATTGTCTGAGCACTACCGACAACGCACACTTTTCCGTTTGCCTGACGCATGACACAAACCTTCGTCCCCCCGCAACAACGCGTCGCCTGGTCGCGCCTGCAACAGCTCGCGTCCCAGCCCCTGCCCCACCTGCGCGAACTGCTCGCGGGCGGCCACGACGCGCGCCACGCCAGCCTGCAGTTCGAGGTGGCCGGCCTGCGGCTGGACGCCAGCCGCCAACAGGCCACGCCCGAGGTGCTGGCCGCGCTGCTGGACCTGGCGCAGGAATCGGACGTGCTGGCGCAGGCCCAGGCCCAGGCGCGGGGCGAACACATCAACCGCACCGAAGACCGCGCCGCCCTGCACGTGGCCCTGCGGGGCTCGCACATGGCGCAGCCGCCCTGGGGCGAACACATCTCCGGCCTGGTGCAGGCCGAGCTGGAACGGCCAGTGGCGCGGCTTCCGGGGCCGGCGCATCACCAACGTGGTCAACATCGGCATCGGCGGCTCCGACCTGGGGCCACGCATGGCCGTGCAGGCGCTGGACGCCTACTGCGACCCCGACGTGCGGGTGCATTTCATCTCCAACCCCGATGCCTGGTCGCTGCACAGCATCCTGCGCTGGCTCAACCCCGACCAGACCATCTTCGTGGTGCAAAGCAAAACCTTCACCACCCAGGAGACCATGACGCTGGCCGCCTCGGTCAAACGCTGGCTGGCCGACCACGGCCTGGCCTCCGAAGCCCAGCAAGCGCCGCACCTGATCGCCGTCACAGCCTCGCCACACATTTCTGGTGCGCAGGGCTACCGGGCAGAGAACACCTTCGGTTTCTGGGACTGGGTGGGCGGGCGCTACTCGGTGTGGTCGGCTATCGGCTTGCCGCTGGCCATTGCCATCGGTCCCGACCGCTTCCGCGAGTTCCTGGCCGGTGGCCACGCGATGGACCAGCATTTCTGGCACACACCAGCGGCGCGCAACATGCCGCTGATGATGGCGCTGCTGGGCGTGTGGAACCGCAACTTTCTGGGTTGCCCCACCCACCTGATCGCGGCCTACGCCAGCCGCATGTTCCACTTCGCGCGATTTCTGCAACAGCTGGACATGGAGTCCAACGGCAAAAGCACCCACGTGGACGGCTCGCCGGTCGAGATCGCCACCGGCCCCATCGTCTGGGGTGGCCTGGGCATCGAAGGCCAGCACGCTTACTTCCAGTTGCTGCACCAGGGCCAGCACCGCGTGCCGGTCGACTTCATCGGCGTCGAGTCCGAAGACACGCCCCTGCCCCTGGCGGCCGAACACCACCGCGTGGCCCTGCTCAACCTCAATGCCCAGGCGCAGGCCCTGGCGCTGGGACGCGACGCCGCCGCCACCGAAACCGAGCTGCGCGCCGCCGGCCTGGGCGATGCACAGATCACCGAGATGCTCCACCACCGCACCTTCCGTGGCAACGTGCCCAATTCCAGCCTGTGGCTGGAAGCGCTCACGCCCCACACGCTGGGCGCCATGGTGGCTTTGTACGAACACAAGGTGTTTTGCCAGGCCGCGCTGTGGGGCATACACGCCTACGACCAATGGGGCGTGGAGCTGGGCAAGACCATGGCCAAACAGATGGAAAACCGCTGAGCCCTGCCCCCCGCGTCAGCTGTGGTGCGCAGCGTCCGTCACACAGCGTGCGGCGGCCAGATCCCAGCCCGCCCAGCCACAACTCTTGAAAAACACCGGGCCACTGCGCTGGGCAGCCACACCACGCACCACGTCGCCCAAGCTGGGCAGCTGGCCCACGTCCAGACCCGCCTGCAACAGATCGCCGGCCTCGTGGTCGGCGTCCCGCGTGTCCACCACCAAGCTGCCGGTGCGGGCGATGTGCCGGCAGACTTCGGGCGCCCACTCCACCATGCGCGGCGTGAAGGCACCGACCGCCGCCACAAAGGCGTCGCTGCGGGGCAGACCGCGCAGCGCCACCGCTTGCGCCGAAGTGGCGCTGACCACCAGGGGGCAGTCGGCCAGCGCGGCATCGGCATCGTCCACACGCCGCGCTTGAAGGCCCAGCGCCTGCGCGTGGCGCACCAGGGCGTCGGCGCTGCCGGGGCTGCGCGAAGCGACCCGCACCTCGCGCACGCCCAGCCCCTCGTGAAAGGCCTCCAGGTGGGCCAGCCCCTGCACGCCCGCGCCCACGATGAGCAAAGGGCCATCGGTGCGCGGCGCCAAGTGGCGTGCGGCCAACAAAGACACCGCCGCCGTGCGCCGCGCCGTCACGGTGGGGCCGTCGAGCACGGTGAGCCGGCGCCCATCCTGGGCATCGAACACCACGATGTCGCCCTGGATGGCGGGCAGGCCACGCGCGCCGTTGTCGGGCACAAAGGTGATGAGCTTGGTGATGGCCACGCGCGCGTCGGTGGCCGGCATCACAAACAGGCTGCCACCGCCCGCCAACGGCTGCACCAGACGCGGTGGCACCACCACCGTGGGATCGTTCAGCAAGGCTTCGATGTGGTCGGCCAGCTGGCCATACGGCAGGGCAGCTGCGGTTTCGGCCGGACTCATGAGCGGCTCAGCAACCGCGCGGGGTTGAGCACCACACGGACTTCATCGAAAGGCACGGCGCCCTTGACCTCGAACTGCCGTTCCATGGTGTCGCGGGGTGCCGGTTCACCCAAGGGCATGCCCTGGCGCCCCACGATGCTGGACACCAGCGGGGTGTTGGCGCGCCGACCGCGTTTGACCACCACGGCCACCTCGTCGTTGGCCAACCGCACGAAGCTGCCCGGCGGGTAGATGCCCAGCGTGCGTATGAACGCCGCTCCCAGCGGCGTCGGCTCGCCTTTGTCGTTGAGGTACACACCCCGCGCCGCCTGGGGCGACGGCAGCGCAGGCCGGGCGCCGCGTGGCGTCATGCGTGCCACGTACACGTCGGCCAGGCGCAAGAGCGCCAATGCGGGCTCGGCGTCCCCCGCGTCGGCGGCGGCTGCGTGGTGTTCGGCCACCAGATGCAGCCACAGCTTGTCGCCCACGCCCATGGCGCGCAGCATGGCCACGCTGCGCTTCGGATGTTCGGCCACCTCGCGTTGCTGCTCTTCGGTCAGCGGGGCAGACTGCCGGGCCAGGTCGTCCTGCAGGCGGGCCATGCCCAGGTTCATGGTGATGGCGGCGCGGAACAGGGAGGGCTGCTGCCCCTCGTCCACGCCGACCGCAGGCGCCACCAGGTGGCAAACCGACGCCACCAGCAGGGCGTGGGCGGCGCAGTAGCTGAGGTTGCGTTCCTGCAACAGTGTGACCAGCATGAACAGCGCGTGATCGGGGCGGTAGGCCACCAGGCGTTGGGCCTTGGCTTCGAGCTGGGTCAGTCGCGTCACAAACTCCTGCGCCTGCGTGCCCTGGTGCAGCAAGGTGGCCAGCGAGGCATGGAGATCGGGCCAGTCGGTCACCGGGTCCAGCACCTCGCGTTCGGTGCTGGTGGGCACCTCGGAAGGCAGACCTGCCTGCGCAATTTCATCCAGCGTGTGGTTGCGCCGGACCATCTGGTCCAGCTGGGTGGTGTAGCTGTAACTCCAGGCCCGGTAATCGGTTTCGGTGATGACGGGCGAGTGCGCCAGCAGGTTCTGCAGGTGGCGTTCGCCCTCGATGATTTCGCCTTTTCGCAACAACAGCGTGCCGTTGGGCTCCCAGATGTTCACCGGGATGGGCTTGTTGAGCTGAAGGCCTTCCAGGGGCAGGGGAACGTAGAACGCCATTGGCTTGAGCGGAGGGATCGAGGGCGGCTTAACTGTGAAAAAGTTTAGACATAATGGCACAAAGCACCGCACTGCAACACCCACCCGCCACGCCATGAAAGACAGCCCCACAACGTCGATCGCCGTGGCAGACCTGCGCATTGGCATGTTTGTGCACCTGGACCTGGGCTGGATGGACCACCCGTTCCCGTTGAGCAGCTTCAAGATCAGCAGCCAGCAGCAGATCGAGACCATCCGTTCGCTGGGCCTCAAAACCGTGCGCTACGCGGCCGACAAAAGTGATGTGCCTGCGGCGGTGGAGCAGCCGGTGGCCACGCCCGTGGCGGTGAACAGCCCACTCACACAGGCGGCCCAGGAGGCCGAGCAGGCACGCCTGGCGCGCCGCGCGCAGTTGCAGGCCCAGAAGCAGAGCCTGCTGCTGTGCGAAAAGCAGTTTGCCGAAGCCGCCCGGGGCTACCGCCAACTGATCGACGAGCTCGACCACAACGCACTGGCGGCACGCGCGCGCTGCGAAGCCGTGGTGGGCGGCTTCGTTCAGCAAATGCTCGGCGACGGCGACGCGGTGATCCGCCTGCTGTCTGAGGGCCTGGGCGACCGCGCCACCCTGCATTCGGTCAACGTCACCGTGTTGTGCCTGTTGTTGGGCAAGGCCATGGGCCTGCAAGCCGACGCGCTGAACGACCTCGGCACGGCGGCCATGCTGCACGACATGGGCAAACCACGCCTGCCCGACCGCGTTCGCTTCCGCGAAGACCATTTCACCCCCGCCGAACACAAGCTCTACCAGAGCCACGTGGGGCATGGCGTGACGCTGGCCAAACAAATGGCCTTGTCGCCCCAAGCCTTGCTGGGCATCTCGCAACACCACGAGATGGAAGACGGCACCGGCTTCCCCCTGGGCCTCAAAGGCGACAAGATCGGCCCACTGGCCAAGATCCTGGCCCTGGTCAACCGCTACGACAACCTGTGCAACCCGGGCAACCCCTCGGGCGCGCTGACGCCCCATGAAGCGCTGTCGCTAATCTTTGCGCAGATGAAAACCCGCTTTGACACCACCACCCTGGGCGCCTTCATCCGCATGATGGGGGTCTACCCACCGGGCTCGGTGGTGCAACTGGTGGATGCGCGCTACGCCATGGTGGTGTCTGTCAACTCCACGCGCCCGCTGCGCCCGCGCATCATCGTGCACGAGCCCTCGGTGCCCAAGGACGAAGCGCTGATCCTGGACCTGGAACAGGCCAAGGACCTGGGCATCAAACGCAGCGTGCGCCCGCTGCAACTGCCCAAGGCCACCATCGACTACCTCTCGCCCCGCCAGCGCATCTGCTACTTCTTCGAACGTGCGGTGGATCCTCTCGTGGCGGCAAGCAACGCATGAGAGTCATCGACTGGGCGCCGCTGATCGAAGGCATGCTGGAGGCCGTGTGGGTGGTGGACCCGCTCACGCTGCGCATCGTGGCCGTCAACCAGGCCGCATGTTTGCTGCAAGGGCTGGACAAAGACGACATGGTGGGCCGCCCCGTGATCGAGATGACGGCCGCGCCCGAGGACATCTTTTTCTGGGAAGACGTGGCCGCCGGCCAGAGCGACCACATCCAGTCTGAAACCCTGCTGCGCCGTGCCGACGGACAGGCCATTCAGGTCGAGCGACGTGTGAGCCGCGTGCGGGTGGACGACATCAACCAGTGTTACGTGGTGGGCATCCTGGACCACAGCGAACAGCGCCGCGTGGAGGGGGAGTTGGAGAAGCTGGTGGCCGAACTGCGGGCCACGCTGGAATCCACCGCCGACGGCATCCTGGTGTGCGACCTCGATGGCGCCATCCGAGGCTACAACCAGCATTTTGCGCGGCTGTGGGACATCCCCGAGCCGCTGCTGGTGGAACGCGACGATGCCGCCATCCACGCCCACCTGGGCAGCCAGGTGGCCGACAGCGAGAACTACAGCCAGCGGCTGCGCCAGATCACACGCTCGCCCCTGCTGGAGGGCAACGACATGCTGGTGCTGCGCTCTGGCCGTGTGCTGGAACGTGTCACCCTGCCCCAGTATGGCCGGGGCCGGCCCATCGGGCGTGTGTACTCCTTCCGCGACATCACCGAGCGTCTGGCGGCCGAAAACCAGCTGCAACTGGCCGCCAAGGTGTTCGAGTCCAGCCTGGACGCCATCTTCGTCACCGACCCGGCCTACCGCATCCTGGTCGTCAACCCGTCGGCCGGCCGGCTGCTCGAGTGCCCCACCGACAGCCTGCTTGGCACCTCCTCGCGCGACCTGTTCTTTTCGCCACACGACCCGGAGCTGACCACCGAGATCGATGAAAAGCTGATGGCCAACGGCTTCTGGGAGGGCGAGGCCTGGCACCGCCGCCCTGATGGCTCGGCCTTCGCGGTGCTCGCGTCTTGGGTGATGCTGCGCGACAGCGATGGCAACCCACGCAACATCGTGGTGTTCGCCAAAGACCTCACCGAAAAACTCGCCGCCCAGCAACGCATCGAGCAACTGGCCTACAGCGACCCTCTGACCGGCCTGCCCAACCGCCTGCTGCTGACCGAACGCGTCGAACACGCCCTGCACCTGGCGCAGCGCGACGGCACCCGTTTCGCCATCCTGTTCCTCGACCTCGACCGTTTCAAGCAGATCAACGATTCGCTGGGCCACCTGTTCGGCGACCGCGTGCTGATCGAGGTGGCGCAACGCCTCAAAGGCTGCCTGCGCCAGACCGACACCCTCAGCCGTCTGGGCGGTGACGAGTTTGTGATCCACCTGCACGAGGCCGACGCGCGGGCAGCAGAAGTGACCGCCCAGCGCATTCTGGACGCGTTGGCCCGGCCCATCGAGCTCGACGGCATGAACTTCAGCGTCAGCTGCAGCATGGGCATCGCCATGCAGCCCGAAGACGGCCGCACGCTGGACGAGTTGATCAAACACGCCGACACCGCCATGTACCGCGTGAAGGAACGTGGCAAGGGCAACTTCCGCTTCTACCAGCCGCAGATGAACGTGGATCTGCTGGCCCGCGTGAAGATGGACCACGCCATGCGCGAAGCGCTGGCTGCGCGCCGCTTTGCCCTGCACTACCAGCCCCAGGTGGACACGGTCAGCGGTGAATTGCGCGCCTGCGAAGCCCTGCTGCGCTGGCACGACCCGCAACTGGGCCAGGTGTCGCCAGCGGTCTTCATCCCGGTGGCCGAGGAATCGGGTTTCATCGTCCACCTGGGGTTGTGGGTGATGCAGGAGGCCGTGCGCCAGGCCTCGGCGTGGTCGCGGGCGGGTCGACCGGTGCGGGTATCGGTCAACGTGTCGGCGCTGCAGTTTCAGCAGGCCCACTACGTGGACACGGTGTCAGAGGCCTTGCGCGACAGTGGCTTGCCGCCCGAACTGCTGGAGCTGGAGCTGACCGAATCCATCCTCGTGCACGATGCCGACGAGGCGCTGGAACGCCTCCAGGCCTTGGCGGCACTCGGCGTCCGGCTGTCGATCGACGACTTCGGCACCGGATACTCCAGCCTGGGTTACCTCAAACAATTCCCCATCCACAAACTCAAGATCGACCGCTCCTTCATCGCCTCGCTGCACGAGCAAGACAGCGACCGCGCCATCGTCACGGCGGTGGTGCAGATGGGACACGCGCTCAAGCTGGATATCGTGGCCGAGGGCGTGGAAACCGAGTCACAGCGGGCATTTCTGGCGCAGGTAGGCTGCGACCAGTACCAGGGCTTCTTGCACGCGCCAGGCTTGCCGGCAGCGGAGTTCGAGCGGCGCTGCCTGTCGGGCGCCTGAGGCCACCGCCCCATCAGTACATCAGGCGATGGCGCCCGCCCACTGCGCCAAGTCGTCTGGCTTGAGCTGACCCAGCTTGCGTTCGGCCACACCACCGCGCGAATTGAACGCCACCGAAAACGGCAGACCGCCACTGGCATTGCCCAAGGCTTTGCTGAGTTCGGTGCCCTGCAAACCGCCCATGGCCACGGGGAAGGCCAGCGGCAGCTTCTGCGTGAACCGGCGCACCGCGCTGGGCTGGTCAATGGCCACACCCACCACCTGCCAGCCGCGCGCCTGCTGCTCGCGGTAGAAGGTGTTGAGCAGCGGCAGCTCTTCCACACAGGGCGGGCACCAGGTGGCCCAGAAGTTCACCAGCAAGGGCTTGCCCCGCCAGGCCGCCATGGCCAGCGGCGCGCCATCTGGGGTGTCGAATTGCTGCGACCACCACAACTCGGCCGCACCGTCGGCCGGCGCGTGCGGTTGGAATTTCCACCACGCCCAACCGGCACCCAGTGCACCGGCCAAGGCGGCCACGCCGCCAGTCAGAAGAGATCGTTTGTTCATACCTGAAGGAATGCGCTGCAACGCAAAAGTTCAACCACCCACCTCGGCCACCAGCAAGGCCCGCACGGCCGCGGCATCGCCGCGCGGCTTGCGCCCCTGGTCGTCCAGGTGCAGGGCGCCACGCTGGTCGTCGGCGTCGTTGATCAGCAGGTGCACCCCAATGAATTCACCCAGCGCATCGCAGCGGCTGTTGAAGCTCAGGGCCTCCACCGGCTTGCCGTTGAAGCTGGTCACGGTGCGCGGTTCGTAGTCCACCCGCTTGTCGATGAGGGCCAACTCGGCCGATTTGGGATCGTCACAGAACAGCTGCAGGTAGATGTCGCTCAAGCGCGTGGCGGTGCCGTGCCACACAGCGCCGCCCAGGTGGGGGCGGAATTCGGCCAGACGCTCCATCCACACCAGCGCCAGTTCGCGCAGCGCGCGCAGCTCGGCCGGCTGGGTGTTGGCACAGAACAGGTCGAGGTATTCGCGCACCGCCGCTTCCAGCAGCCGGTTGTCGGGCAGTTCGGCGCGCTGAGGCAAACCCAGCTGTTTGGCCGCGCGTTTCTTGGCCGGACCGTATTCCAGGCCTTCCTCCACCACCAGCCGGGCGGCGGTGGCGGCAATCTCGCCGATCTCGCTGCTGTCCATTGGGCGACATTGTGCATTGCGCGACACGGGGGCGCTCCGTACAGTGGCCAAAACCACAGTGGAGGCAAGATGTTGACAACCATGATGGACGTGCCCCTGTCGCTCAACCACGTGATGGAGCGGGCGGGTGCGTTGTTTCCGACACAGGAAATCGTTTCGCGACGGCCCGACAAATCGCTGGTGCGCCTCAGCTACGCTGAATGGCACCGGCGCACCCGGGCCCTGGCGGCGGCGCTGGCCGGCCTGGGCCTGCAGAAGGGCGACCGGGTGGCCACGCTGTGCTGGAACCACCACGCCCACCTGGAGTGCTACTTCGGCATCCCTGCGGCCGGTGGTGTGATGCACACCTTGAACCTGCGGCTAGCGCCCGAGGAAATCGGCTGGATCGCCGCCGACGCACAGGACCGCGTGCTCATCGTGGACGACGTGTTGTTGCCCTTGTACGAGCAGTTCAAGCACTTGCACCCTTTCGAACATGTGATCGTGTTCCCGTTTTCCGGGGCCAGGGTGCCCGCCGGCTTCACCGACTACGAAGCCTGGCTGGCAGCGGCCGACCCCGATGCCTGGTCAGCGGCGCCCCACCTGGAAACCGACCCCGTGGCCATGTGCTACACCTCGGGCACCACCGGCCGACCCAAAGGGGTGGTGTATTCACACCGATCGACCCTCCTGCACACCCTGGTGGGCTGCATGGGCGATTTCTGGGGCCTCAAGGGCACGGACGTGCTGCTGCCCGTCACCCCCATGTTCCACGCCAACTGCTGGGGCACGCCCTATGGCGCCATCCTGACCGGGGCCAAACTCGTGTTCCCCGGCCCCCATTTGCATCCCGAAGACCTGCTGGACCTGATGACGCTGGAGCCACCCACCTTGTCGCTGGGCGTGCCCACCATCTGGATGGGGATGATCCAGGCCTACAGCGCGGCACAAGACCCCACCCACCCGCAGCACGGCCGCTGGAAGCTGCCCCAGGGCATGCGCTCGCTGGTGGGCGGAGCGGCGGTGCCCGAGTCGCTGATACGTGCCTTCGACGCCCACGGCATCTGGCTGCTGCAGGGGTGGGGCATGACCGAAACATCGCCACTGGCGGCGGTGTCCTATCCCAAGGCGGAGTTGCGCGATGCGCCACCGGACGAGCGCTACCGGCGCGCCGCCATGGCCGGCGTGCCTGTGCCCTTGGTGGACCTGCGCATCCGGGGCGATGACGGGCACGACGCCCCCTGGAACGGTCAGGCCGTCGGTGAAATCCAGGTGCGTGGCCCTTTCATCACCGGCAGCTACCACGCGGTGCCGGTGAGCGAAGAGAAGTTCACCCCCGACGGCTGGCTGCGCACCGGCGACGTGGCCTCGGTGGACACGCTGGGTTTTGTGCGTATCACCGACCGCACCAAGGACCTCATCAAATCGGGCGGCGAATGGATCAGCTCGGTGGACCTGGAGAACGCCCTCATGGGCCACCCGGCGGTGGCTGAAGCCGCCGTCATCGCCATTCCCGACGAAAAATGGAGCGAACGCCCGCTGGCCTGTGTGGTGATCAAACCCGGCCACACGGCAGAGCCGGCCGCGCTCAACGCCCACCTGCAACAACATCACTTCGCCAAATGGCAGTTGCCTGAACGCTACGAGTTCATTGACGCGGTGCCACGCACCTCCACCGGCAAGTTCTGGAAGCTCAAGCTGCGGCAGATGTTCCCCCGGTGAGGCCCAGGCGGGTCGCCACGGCCCGCGATAATCGCGGCCATGCACATCCACATCCTCGGCATCTGCGGCACCTTCATGGGTGGCGTGGCGGCCCTGGCCCGCGAGGCGGGCCACACCGTGACCGGCTGCGACGCCGGCGTCTACCCGCCCATGAGCGACCAGCTGCGTGCGCTGGGAATTGATTTGATCGAGGGGTTTGGCGCCGAGCAGATGGCGCTCAAGCCCGACATGTTTGTCATCGGCAACGTGGTCAGCCGCGCCCGCCTGCCCGACGGCACGCCGAAATTCCCGTTGATGGAGGCCATCCTCGACGCCGGCGCGCCCTACACCAGCGGCCCGCAGTGGATGAGCGAACACATCCTGCAAGGTCGGCATGTGCTGGCGGTGGCGGGCACCCATGGCAAGACCACCACCACCTCGATGCTGACCTGGGTCTTGGAATACGCGGGCTTGAAGCCAGGCTTCCTGGTCGGTGGCGTTCCTTTGAATTTCGGCGTTTCCGCCCGCCTCGGAGGTGGAGCGGCTGCGCGCTCTGCGCAGGTAAAGGAGGAGCCCGCGCAGCGGGCGGGGGACACGGAGCAGAGCGCGCAGCCGCTTCACCGTCCCCCATTCGTCATCGAGGCGGACGAGTACGACACGGCATTTTTCGACAAACGCAGCAAGTTCGTGCACTACCGACCACGTACCGCTGTGCTCAACAACCTCGAATTCGACCACGCCGACATCTTCGACAGCCTGGCCGACATCGAGCGCCAGTTCCACCACCTGGTCCGCACCGTGCCCTCACAAGGCCGTGTGGTGTGGAACGGGCTGGAAGAAAGCCTGGCGCGGGTGTTGCACCAGGGCTGCTGGAGCGAGCAACGCAGCTTCGGTGCGGCGGTGAGCGACTTTTCAGCCGAAGGGGAGCCGAATGACTTTGCCGTGCTGCAAGCCGGGCGCGAGGTGGCGCGTGTGCGCTGGGCCTTGGGCGGCGTGCACAACCAGCTCAACGCCCTGGCCGCCATCGCAGCGGCCGAACACGTGGGTGTG
>FWPV01013130.1_pt1 | contig 12529 bp, 17 predicted proteins | sample 2228371 | NCBI WGS metagenome assembly FWPV01 (sample SAMEA103939776, study PRJEB20133) | metagenome | reverse complement strand
AGCTCTCTGGATCCTCCATCATGGAGAAATCCCAAGGCTCCAGCCCCAGTTCAATGGCGACCGGCATTCGCAATCCCTCTTCGGCCTTCTCCACGAGTGCCCGCAGATCGCCCATGCCCAGCAGTCGGGAGATGAACCCGTCGGGATCAAAGCGCTCCAGATCGTCGATCGTCTCCCCGCTGCCCACGAAAACAATGCCGCTCTTCGTCTCCGAGACCGCGGATAGGGCACCTCCGCCCTTTGCGGTGCCGTCCATCTTGGTGACGATCACGCCGTCGATGCCGATCGCCTCGTGGAACCGCCGGGCCTGCTCGCTTGCCTGCTGGCCGAGCGCTGCATCGATGACCAGCCAGCGGTGCGTGGGGAGTGCAATGGCGTTGATCTCCCTGATCTCGGCGATCAGATCCTCCTCCAGGGCATGCCTTCCGGCGGTGTCGATGATGATCACCTCGGTCGCGGGCTTCAAAGCAGCGATTCCGTTCCGAACGATTGCCAGCGCATCCTTCTCGTCGGGGTTCCCGTAGCAGGGGACATTGATCCGCGCGCAGAGCGTGCAGAGCTGCTGATATGCGCCCGGGCGGAACGTATCCCCGCAGATCACACCCACCCGAAGCCCCTTCCTCTGGAAGTACCGTGCCAGTTTGGCGGTCGTGGTGGTCTTCCCGCTTCCCTGGAGACCGGCCATCAGGATGGTCTGCGGCGAGAGACTCACCTCGGCGGTCGCCCCCATCAGCCGCACGAGCTCACCGTAGACGATGCGGAGAACGTGCTCGCGGAGGGTCATCCCCTTCGGGGGCTCCTCCTCGAGAGAGCGGCGCTTGATGGACTGCGACAGCGCCATCACCAGGCGGACGTTCACATCCGCCTGGAGGAGGGCCCGCTGGAGGTCCCGCACCAGCTCCTCGACGGCAGCCCTGTCGATAACCCCCTTGCCAGCGAGTCTCTTCAGCGCATCCTTGAGCGAGGTCGAGAGACGGTCGAGCATCCGCTACTCACCCCCCAGCAGTTCGTTCACCAGCCTCTCCGGCGAGAAGGGGACGATGTCCTCGTAACCCTGGCCCGTTCCTAGAAAGAGGATAGGCTTTCCGATGGTATGCGTGATGGAGATGGCAGCCCCTCCCTTGGGATCGATGTCCGCCTTTGTAAGGACCACGGCGTCCGATCCCACCCAGCTCTCGAACTCCTGCGCCCGCACCACCGCATCGTTGCCGGCAACCGCTTCGTCCACGTAGACAATCAGATCGGGCTTCATGACCCGTTTTATCTTCCCCAGCTGGTTCATAAGGTTGGCGCGGTTGTGGAACCTCCCTGCCGTATCGGCGAGGACCACGTCGATGCTGTGGGCAGTCGCATACTGGACCGCGTCGTAGAGGACCGCGGACGGATCCGCGCCCGGCTGGTGCTGGATCACCCGGATCCCCACACGCTCCGCATGGATGCCCAGCTGGTCGAGAGCGCCGGCGCGATAGGTGTCCCCGGAGCCAATCACGACAGAAAATCCCTTCTTCTTGAGATAGCTGCCGACTTTGGCGACCGTCGTCGTCTTCCCCGTCCCGTTCACTCCGGTAAAGAGTATCTTAACGGGCTTCTCGTGGTTCCGGACGTAGCCCTCAAGATCGAAACCGTCACCAAGCACGGTCAGCAGCGCATCGCGCAGCGCGCTGCTGACGAAGGTATCGGGGGATTCGCGCAGTTTCCTGTGTTTTCCGACGAGATCGTCCCTCACGCGCTCCACGATCGCCTCTGTCGTGGGGAGGGCGACATCGTTCTCCAGGAGCACCATCTCCAGCTCGGAGAGGGGTTCTTCGATGTCCTTTTCGGAGAGGATGAACTCCCCCTCCTTCACAAACGCCTTCACCTTATCCCGGAATGACACGGATCCCCTGCGAACCCCCGCCTCGTCGGACGCCGCCCGTACCGCAGTCGGCGCCTTCGTCCCCGCAGGTTCCGGCATCTCTCGGATGGCGGGTTCTGGAGGAGCAGCGGGGATGCTCTCCGCCGCTTCCGTCTCCCCCCTCTGGAGACTTGCCCCGAACTTTTCCCGGACGCTCTTGAGTTTATCCCGAAGGGAACCGAACATCGATGCGTTACCTGCCTTCTTCTCCCCGATATCCCGTCTCGATGCGGCGCGCGATCTCGGTCATCTGGTTCCGGATCTGATCCATGCTGGACGCCACCCTTTTCGCCAGGGCTTCAAGTTCCGTCGCTCTGTCCTGAAGGAACACCCGTGCGTCATCGTTGGTCTTCTCGACCACCACGTCCGCGCCGATGTTCACCAGAACCTTATCGGGCTGTTCTACCCGCACGCGAAGGGTGACACCCCCTCCAAGGGGCAGGAGAACGACGCCGCCCCCCTGCTCTTTCAGGCTCTGCAAGGCTTCGATGGCTGCAGCGGATTCGAGTCTCCGCTGCTCGATGGCCTCCAGCTGGCGCCCCATGATCTCCATCTGCTGCCCGTACTCGTTCAGGTAGACCTGGAGAGTCTGCAGCTCCCGTGCATCCACTCTCTCCATCTCACTCGCCATCGAGTACCCTTATACGGTCTACTTTGATATAATTTCGTTTAAGACGGTGTTTGCTGCCGATGATCGTGTACGTGCGCTCCATGGCGAGACGCTCATTGGGCGCTTCGATCACCTTGGTATATGGTTTCCATTCATCGTTTATCCTGCAGCTTCCCTGCACTTCGAAGCTCTTCCCTGGCATGATTCACCCCACGAATCCGAATACTTCTTCTATTCTTCCGAGTTCAAAACCGCTTGTCTGTGTTCCGGCGATGTATCCCCGTGTATTGGCGACGAGCCCGCTGCCCACCAGCACTCCGCCCAGGTTGACGGAGCCCGTCCCGATGGGCAGGTCGGTGACGCTGGAGAGTGCCGCGAGCTCTGTCCTCGTCGTGCGCGGATGGACGAGAACTCCCGAGTTCGTCGCAACAGCCGCCATTCCAACGGTCTTCACTCCTCCGAAGGTTACCTTCACGGCCGGTACCTTCAGAAACGCTGCGATCTCCTTCTCGATCTCGGGATCCATGTCCGGGTGAAGCGCGGCAAACCGATCGTTGGCCAGGATCACATTCCCGGCGGCGTTCATCCCGGACCGGAGCTGCATTACCTCTCCATACTCCTCCAGAGTGCCGATCTCCTGCTCGAGTGCGAGACCGCTGACGATCATGCCGCGACTGTTCCCCGAGAGGAGCGAACCGACGATCTCGCTCTCCTGGATCGTCGTACGTACGACCTCGACACCCAGCTCTTCCCGCAGCGCATCCGCGAACGCACCGGGGGCAGTCGGAGATACCACGGCGAGATCACCCATCACCCTGCAGAAGACCCCGATGTTCGGATCGCCGGCGTAGTCGAGGGTCGTACTCATGTCACTCCTCTGCGAGTTCTGCCTGGACCTGACCATCCTCGAACTTCATCGCGCGGACGCGAATGCGGGATGGCGGATTTTCGGCACCGCGAGACCAGATCTTTTCATTGATGCTTGCATCTATCTTGATGTCATCGCTCTTCATGTGACGGGCGAGGTACTGCCGCACCTCCTTTACCGCCCGGCTCGCCCGCGTCCATCGCGGAACCCGCTTTGTCTGGATCATCGGGATGACGTATATCTGCTCCTGCAATTTCTCTACCATGGATTACACCTTCAGGGTGCTTCTTCTCCAGCTGCGCCGCTTGGGGTGCGATGTGACCGTGCGCTTGGTCCGGAGCATCACCCATGCCGGCACCCGCCGGTTCTGCTCGCATGCCTTTGCAAAACGGATCTTCAGACCTTTTGTGAATCTGCTCATACGTTCACCGTACAGTGTGATTTTGAAGGGGAGGATCTCATATTATCCTGCCGATCACTTTCGGACAATTTTGAACTCTCTCTTCTTGGGCACGACCTGCCGCAGAAGCTCGCGGAGCTGGTCGTCTGTGATCTTCTGGCGCAGACGACCGCTCTGCGCAAGCATGACGAGCTGCTGCTCGATCGCACGTGCGAACTCCGGACGGGCAAGCCGAATCGTGTTCAGCCTCTCCCGCGCTTCAGGTTCGAGGATCTGCATGAGGATCATCTGGAGCTGGGCTTCCTGCCGACGCTCCCGCTCGATCTCTTCCTCGAGAGCCCTCTGGTCACCGGCCTGACGCTGGAGCTGCTCCAATCGCCGCCGGCGAAGCTCCTCCAGCTCATCTTCTGGCAAGATTGACGCCTCCATCCTGGTGGTTGTCTACCTCGGAGCGGCGCCTTCCGCAGCTTTCAGGGCCTTCTGCGCCACCGTATCCAGGAACGACATGCCAAGCGCCGAGATGCGGCGCCCGGTTCTGCCCTTCTCAACGAGACCTGCCGCTTCCATCTGCTGGAATATTTTGCGGAGGATGGAGCCGCTCCCTTTTCTGAACTGATTGGGGCTGGACCCGCGGTCTCGTTTTCCTCCATATGCGGTCCGCATCCTCTGGACTCCCACCGGGCCGTCGATATAGAGCCGGCGCAGAACGGATGCTGCGCGGATGTACCACCAGTCGGGATTCTCGGGGGGCATCTCTCTGTGTATACCCGTCTTCACAAAAGCCGACCATTCGGGAGGTTTGACCTCAGGACGCTGTTTCAGCGCCTCTGCCGCATGTTTGATGAGCAAATCAGCCGGGACATCATAGACAGTTGTCATGAATACTCCTTACCATGGGGATTTAACAGTCTTTACATATTTGTCCAGTAGCCTTTTATATATTTCGAGTATAGGCGCCCGTCCTCTGCATCGGAGACGGTTCGTCCATCGGATTTCGAGAAGAGGAGCGGCGGTGCAGATCCTGCCGCCGGGCGCTCCGGAACGGCCCCGCTGTTCGTCCGCCGCGGCATCACTTTTTTGCCGAAAGGACCAGCGTTCTCCCCCGCACGAGAACCACGTCCGATTCCGTCTTTTCGGCAAGGGCGTAGGGATCGACATCGGTATTGCGGAGCCAGCGGACCTTGATCACCCGGCGAGCGGCGAGCTGCCTCTCGATCTCCTGGAGGGTACCCTCCGTGCACCCTTTCTTCCCGATCCAGACCGTTGGTTTCAGCTCCTGCATCGGCTTCCGATCCCGGCTCAATGCACCACCCGGTATCGTCTCCGGCTCCTGCAGCGGAGGCAGGTGATCACCACCCGCCCTCGGTGAACGCGGACGCGCGAGGTTCTGCCAGGAACGAGGAACGCACTGCAGCGGCGGCAGAACTGTCTCTTCAGCGGGCGGGGGATTCTCACACGATGTTTCATGGCGATGGATCGGGCCAGAGCGACACACCGATCGCTCCAGAGGGGATTCTCCGGGAAGAATGCCGCCGCCTGCTGGAACAGCCTCTCTATTCGTTCGCGGGCAATTCTCTTCCCTTCCGAGCGCTGCGACTTCGCACTCATGGCCATCTGACCAAACCAGCTCGGGAGCATTTTAAGGATCCGCGGATCGCACGCAAACAGGAATGGTTCATCGTATCCGCACCGTTCTTCCAACGAGCTCCAGCCTCCCCTCGCAGTAGAGCCGAACCGCCTCCGGGAGGGCGACATGCTCTTCCTTGAGAATGCGGGCGGCAAGCGTCTCCTCATCATCGCCGTCCAGCACCGGAACGCACCGCTGCAGGATGATCGGGCCAGTATCCATCCCCTCGTCCACAAAGTGGACCGTGCAGCCGGACACCTTCACCCCGTACTGCAGCGCCTTCTGCTGGGCATGGAGCCCGGGGAATGCCGGCAGGAGCGCCGGATGGATATTGATGATTCTCCCCGGGAATGCATGGACCGTATCCGCCCCGAGGATGCGCATGTAGCCTGCCAGCACGTAGAGGTCCGCCGAAACTCTCTGCATCTCCCGAAGAAGGGCCTGTTCGAACTCCTGCCGCGTCGCGAACGCGGAGAAGTCGACCAGGGAATGCGGGATGCCGGCAGACTGCGCCCGCTGTATCGCATATGCCCGAGGATTATCCGTGATGAGATACAGGGCGGCGTCCGGAATGGCACCGAACTGGACGGCGTCGATCAGGGCCTGGAAGTTGGACCCCCGTCCGGATGCCAGCACAGCGATGCGGTGCATGGATTAAGGTTCCTTGGAATCCCTCTTAACAGTTATTCATTCTTTCAGCGGAGGATTCTCCGCGGGAGGCGGGATGAGTTTTACCTTTACGACACGCCGCCCCCGCATCTGGGCGACCGCCAGGGTGATCCCGCTATCCTCCAGCACGATCCTCTCCCCCTTGTAGGGGATATGGCCCAGCCGTTCGATGAGAAGGCCGCCGATGGTCTCGTAGGCCTCGTCGAGCGGCAGCTCGATGGCGAGCTCGTCGTTGATGTCCTCCACCCACGCCCGTGCGTCCACGAGATAGCCTCCGTCCGTTTTCTGGATCTCCGGTTCCTCCTGATCGAACTCGTCCAGAATCTCCCCGACGAGCTCCTCCAGGATGTCCTCCACAGTGACGATTCCCGCAAAGCTGCCGTACTCGTCCAGGACAATGGCCATATGAACCTTCCGCCGTTGCAGCTCCTTGAGGAGCTCGTCGATCTTCTTGGACTCCGGTACGAAGAACGGTTCGTGCATGAGATCGCGGATCGCCGTGTGTTTCCTGGCCAGGACGACGGGGAAGAGATCCTTCACGTTCAGGAGCCCGACGATATTGTCGATCTGGTCGTGGTACACAGGTAACCGGGAGAATCCCGTCTCGTTGAAGATATGGATTGCCTCTTCGAGATCGCTGATGTCCCGCACCAGCACAACGTCCAGACGAGGGGTCATCACCTCCCGTGCCGTGGTATCCCCGAACTCGAATACGCTGTGCAGCAGATCGCTCTCCTCCTCCTCGATCGCACCTTCCTCTTTGCCAAGATCGATCCAGCCCTTGATCTCATCCTCCGTGATGGAAGGTTTGGCGAACGCCCTCGCGAGCGCATGCGTGCTGCTGATTCTGTCCACGATCCAGAAGAGAGGGGTGAAGAGGCGGGAGAGGAGGTAGATGGGCCTGGCTACGGCCAAGGCTATCCGGTCGCTCGCCCGCACGCTGTATGTCTTCGGCCCGATCTCCCCGAAGATCAGCAGCAGGAAAACGGTGACACCGGTTGCGATGCCCACGCCGGCATCCCCGAAGCGGTCGATAGCGATCGAGGCGGCCAGCGTCGATGCGGTCACATTGAAGATGTTGTTGCCGATGAGGATCGTGATCAGCAGATGATCCGGCGACTGTTTCAGCGCTGTCAGCGCCGCTGCTCTTCGGTCGCCCTGCACCAGAAGGCTGCGAACTTTGGCTCGAGTGATGGAGAGGAGCGCCACTTCGGAGCCGGAGAAGAATGCGGACATGACAAGGCTGATAATAAAGAGCAAAATCTTTGCAGATTCTGAAATCATGGCCTCCACGCCGCAGTTACGGCCACATACGAACAGGCATTCATATATAGTTTGTATTGATTATTGAGTTCTAACTAAATAAAACCAGCGATCTAGCCCATATAATGGCGTATAAACTCCCGTTCCCGCGCCAGCAGCAGAATCTTCTCCTCGGCTGTGGCTTCGTAGCCGAAGTTCAGATCCTCGATCTCCAGCGTCAGATGCCCCGCATATCCTCTGGAGGCCAGATCCTCCAGGATCGTCGCAGCAGCGGGATCCCCGTGGACCGGGAGATGTTTACGGCCGTCTCTCACGCTGGACAGGTGGATATTTACTAAGCGATCGAAGCAGAGATCGATATAGGCGTGGGCGGATGCCAGATCCCGTGAGAGCGCATGCGCCGTATCCAGCGTGAACTTGAGCCAGGGCTCTCGATCCAGAAGGTCCCGCGCATCCTCCGGGGTGTGGAGCAGGGAGTTCACCTGGGGCTCCATGTTCTCGATGCTGATGGAGACGCCGGTTCTGCGCGCCGCATCCCGAAGCGTCTGGATCAGCCTCTCGAACCGCTCGTAGTCGGCCGCAGTCGGGACCCGTTTTGCCGTGCGCCGCCCGGGGTGAACGGTCACCACGTCCGCATCCGCCTGCGCTGCGATCTCCACCGCCTGCAGGATGTCGGAGAGAGACAGGGCGGCTACACGGGGGTTGATGGAGCAGGGATTCAGGTCGAGGATAGGTGCGTGAACGGTGATCGGCGCCAGCGACCGATGGCTCGCGATGCACGCCAGAAGCTCGCCGACAGGGAGATCGCGGGTCCAGAAGTGCGGGGTCTCGACCCAGAACTCGATGCCGTCGAGACCCGCGGCAGCGACGAAGTCGAATACGTCGGGCAGCGGGTATTCGTGGAAGAACATGCTCGAAGCCGCAATGCGAACCATCGTCGCCCCCAACAGTTGATATAGGGACCGATCCTAATAGAACTTAATGGATTCAGCGGAGCCCCCGGGCATGGACGGGAAGGGCTGGGCGGGCGCCCTCACAGTCACCGAGGTCACCTGCATCATCGGCGAGATGCTGGAGTCCCGGGCGCTGCAGGACATCTGGGTTCGGGGAGAACTCTCCAACGTCAAGCAGCACAACTCCGGGCACCAGTACTTCACCCTCGGCGATCCCGATGCGCTGCTGCAGTGCATCATGTGGCGGGCGGACGCAAAAAAAATGCAGTTCCAGCCGGAGAACGGAATGGACGTCCTGGCATACGGCTCCATCGGCATCCACCCGCAGGCGGGGAGGTACCAGTTCTACGTCCGCGAACTGGCGCTCTCCGGGGAGGGGGAGAGGCATATCCTTGTGGAGCGCTGGAAGCGGGAGCTGGAGGAGGAGGGGCTCTTCGATCCGGGGAAGAAACGCCCGCTTCCATCCTATCCACGGCGGATCGGCGTCGTCACATCGGAGAGCGGCGCGGTGCTGCACGACATCGTGACAGTGCTGTCGCGGCGGTTCCCCCTCGAGGTTGTCCTCTCACCCACGGCGGTCCAGGGCGAGAACGCGCATCGAGAGATCGCAGAGGCGATCCGCCGGGCGGACGGGAAGTGCGACATCATCATCCTGGCACGGGGAGGGGGGAGTTTCGAGGACCTATTCCCATTCAACCATCCCGATGTGGTGCGGGCGGTGCGAGGCTGCGGCGCACCGCTGATCAGTGCGGTCGGGCACGAAGTGGACGTGACCCTCTCCGACTTCGCTGCCGATGCGCGGGCTCCCACGCCGTCGGCGGCGGCGGAGCTTGCCGTCCCCGACCGGGCAGAACTCCTGCGGGATCTCGCGGACCTGCGAGAACGCCTGAACCGCATCCTCGACGGCGCGATTGTCGGATGCTGGAGCGACCTGGAGGATCTCCGGCTCCGCATGCATCCAAGACGGCTGTTGCGCCGGATGGACGCGGCACGCCTGGAGATTCAGGATCTCACCGAACGCCTGGCACGCGGTGCGCGATCATCCCTGTCCACTGTTGCGCGCCGGCGTGAACGGATGGAGATCGCACTCGGGGACAGATTGCGACGATCGAGGAGCGAACTGATCGAAGCGGCCGCGTGGCTCCAGCCATGCCGCCTGTACGGCAGGGTCGAAGAGGCACGGCGCGTGCTCGGAGCGCTGGCGGCGCAGGTCGAGGCCGGTCTGCGGACCCGGATCGAGAGGGAGCGCGTCATGCTCGCGGAGATGCGCGTGAGACTGGACGGGAGCAACCCGCGCCTGATCATGGCACGCGGATACTGCTACCTCGAAAAAGGATCGGTCCCGGTCGGCTCCGTACGCCAGCTCTCGATCGGCGATCGCATCGTCGCCCATCTGCAGGACGGCAGGTGTGAGATGCGGGTGGAGTGGATAGACAGATGACACAGAAGTACGAAGAACTCGTTGCAGAGCTGAAGCATATCGTTCGTAGAATCGAGGAGGGGGATCTGACCCTCGAGGAGAGCATCGCCCTCTACGAACGGGGGATAGACCTGATCGGGGAGTGCGAGAAGATCCTGGAGACGGCCGAGTTGCGGATCAGTCGTCTGAATCAGGAGCAACAGCGATGAGCTCTACGGTGAGGCTGCAGCCCTGCCGCAGGAGGGTAACGAGGCTGCGCGGCAGGGTGCGGGCGGTATGGCTGGCTCCGATGCCCACCGTCCGTCCGCAGACGAAGGTGCTCCTCCGCCATACCAGATCCGTCGGGTGATCCAGGGTAAAGCGGGAGCTGCCATGGGCGATCACCTCTACGGTCTCGTCCTCTGCCGTAAGCCGGGTGATGAGGATGGCGTCGTCGCGCACGAGCACCTGCTTGAGGCGGGAGTCGAGAGCGGATGCCCCCTTGTCGGCACAGATGCCGATGATGCAGTCCCCGGCGGGGGTCAGATCCCGGTCGCGGGTAACCTCGAACGTCGAGGGATGCGTCGCCCGGATGGTCGGACTTCCCCGGCACCGCACCACATCCCTCGCCTTCATATCCTTTATAAGGAAGCTCCGCTATTCCTAATCAATGTATACCTCGCACTACTACTGTCCGGCCTGCAACGAGGAGACGGAGTACGTCGTCCTGCAGGAAGCGCGGGAGCTCCTGGTCCGCTGCAGGGTCTGCGGCACCGTCCGGCGCATACCCCGGCAGGAAGAGACCTCACGAACCGTGAAGACCATCGTCAGTTTGCACGACGCGTCGAAGGTCTGCAGTACCGAGGTCATGGAAGGGGACTACTATGCCGTTGGCGACATGTTGGTGGCGGAGTGCGGTGAGGAAGCCCTGGGCGTGGAGATCACGGCAATCGAGCAGAAGGGGCGGCGGGTGAGGAAGGCCAGCGGGGATTCGATCGATACGCTCTGGACGAGGGCGGTCGATCAGGTGGTGGTGAAGGCCTCCATCCACGCGGGGTGGAAGACGATTCCGATGTATCAGGCGTTTCCCGGCGAGGAGGAGTTCGCCGTCGGGGAGTCTTACCGGTTTGGAAACCGTCCCTTTCGAGTCTCCCACATCAAGCTCCGGAGAGGGGATGTGCTCCGCCGGAAAGGCCAGAAGGCTGTGGCGCGGGATGTCAGGCGCCTGTACGGCTACGGATCGTAGGGGATCGGCAGGGCGCAGCTGCGCCCCCGACATCGCCCCAGCCCGCCCCATACCGTCTCCCCTGAAGAGCCGCTCCCTGTCACCCGCTCTGCCGATGATGGGAGTGCGATACGCCTGTATCAGCGTTCGCATGGATCGACCAGGGGGAGACCCCGGGGGCGCGATAATCCCTATGTCGCCCGGGTTGGGCGCGTGATCGTGAAGAATCCTTCTCGTTACCCGCTCTCCGATGCGGCAAGAGTTCGGTGTGGGGGGTGTTCGCCGTACGGAGCTACTCCCACAAGCACCCTGCCGCATTGACAGGGGACGGTCGGAAGAAGGATTCGCCCCCACGCGCTACTCCACCGGCATAGACAGTCCCCTCTTCGAATCCGCACGGGAATCGCGGTTCCGGTGACATGGCGAGGGCGGGCAGGGAGGGAATTGCCCCGGAACTATACTCCGAACATTCGATCGCCGAGAATGCGGGTAGGATGCTGCTCTTCATCGGGCCCCCGATGTCGGTGCTTCCTTCGGCATCCCTTCGCGGCTCCCCGCAACAATCCGGAGAAATTTGGGGGCAATCAACGGGAAGGAGGAAAACCGCGCCATTCCGACCAGGGGAAGTTCGCCTACAGGAATCTCCGTATCTCGCCCTCGAGCTCCTCCCGGTGCACCAGGCCTTCGAACCTCTTCAGCTCCGCGCCGTCTTTCAGGATCACGATCGTGGGCGTAACCCGCAGTCTATACTTTCTGATATATTAGGGATGCTTCACCGCATCGATCTCGTCGATATCGATGTTCAGTTCCTTCCTCACTTCCTGGTTGATGGCGGTCTGCTCGATGCACCCCATGCAGCCCTCCTGGTGAAAACTGATGACCCGAATCGTCATGTTCAAAGAAAAGAGGATTGGTTATAAAAAGCCTGCGGTATCCGATCTACCGGATATCGCTCACGATGATATCCACGGACCCGTAGCGATGCACGATGGTGAGATTATCTGCATTTTTCTCGGTAATTTTCGCCATTCTCAAGCTGCCACTGGGAGTGACGTTCTCCCCGGGCGCCGAGATGACCGGAGTGTCGGTAAAGCCCATGGGCACCCAGTCCCCGACCTCCGCCGTGGTGAAATTTCCGCCGATGATGTCGAACTCTTCGGCATCGATATCAACGGTCAGAGGGTCGGCAAAGGTGAACGAAACCGACTTTATCTCCCCCGGGCGCATGCCCACGACGCCCCGGGATATATCGTCGAGCTCCAGCCCAAGGATCGCGTACTCGAGCCATCCTGTTGCCGGATTGTACGCCGGAACGGGATTCACCACCTTATTGCCGATCTTACCAGCCTGAACAACAAGAGGCTGGGTATGGAAGGCCGGTACCCCGGAACGAAGCGCATCGGCATACGCCTGCTGATCGGTGGTCAGGATCGCCTTCCCCTCCGCATCGCGGATAGTGAAGCCCACCACAGCCGTATCGTTCACCTTCACCGTTCGAAAACCTTCGATGAGAGGGGACATGTACGTGGCGACCATGGCAACGGCAAAAAAGACGCCAAAACCGACGATGAATACTTTTGTCCAGTTTAAGGGCTTTTTCTTCTGCTCCTTCTTCATCGTC
>FWPV01004283.1_pt1 | contig 12529 bp, 10 predicted proteins | sample 2228371 | NCBI WGS metagenome assembly FWPV01 (sample SAMEA103939776, study PRJEB20133) | metagenome | reverse complement strand
GGGGATCGATGACCTCTGATGCCCGGTAGGTCTCGCTATAGAAGCCGCCCTCTGGCTGGAGCGGCCTCAGGCCCAAGGTCTGGATTATCTCCTGGATCCGCACCGGGCATCTCCCTCATTGATCGTCATCCACTCTGGCCGGCAGACAGTTTCTCCCCCAGCGGCAGAGAAGATCGTCGAACAGGGTATAGACCACCGGCACCAGTATCAGGGAGACCGCCAGGCTGTAGCTCATGCCGCCTATGAAGGCTGTGGCCAGGGATTTCAGGGCCTGGCCTCCGCCCCAGGGGTCCAGGGCCAGGAACAAGGCGCCGAAGATGGTGGTCAGGGATGTCATGAGGATGGGGCGGAACCTCAACCGTCCTGCCTCCAACACGGCCAGATGACAGCCATCGCCCAGACGGCGGCGGCGCACGGCGAAGTCCAAAAGCAATATGGAATTGTTGACCACCACCCCCGAAAGGATTATGGCCGAGAGGAAGGAGGAGAGGTTCAGGGCCTGGCCTCCTAAGAACAGGGCGCCGAAGAAACCGGTCAGAGAGAAGGGCACCGAGAGAATGATGACCAGAGGCAGAGTGAGGCTGTTGAATTGGACGCCCATGACGATGTAGACCAAAAACACGGCCAGCAGCAGGGCGATGCCCAAAGTCTGAAAACTCTGGACGATGGCCCGGTTGGCGCCCCGAAGCTCGGTCCGATAGCCCGGCGGCAGGGGAAACGACCGAAGGTAGGCGGCCAGCTCGGCCCGGCCCCGGCGCGAGGAGACGCCCGGAGCCAGATCGCCGGTTACATTGACGGTGCGGCTCTGGTCCAGCCGCACCACCTGGGGCGGCGAGACCTCCTCCTGCCATACGCCCAGTGCTTTCAGGGGCAGCACCCCGGCCAGAGGAGTATTCACCGGCAGGTTCTCCAAATCATTCCTCCCCAGACCTTCGGCTCCGGCATAGGAGAGCTCCACCTCGATGTCCCGGTCCCCGCGGCGAAAAAGTGTGGCCACCTGGCCCGCCGCCCAGGCCCTCACTGTCTGGGCCAGAGCCGACGGCGTCAGTCCCACGGCCACCAGCCGCTGACGGTCGGGGACAAAGGTGTAGGCCGGGAACCCTGACGCCAGGTTGCTGGTCAGGTTGATATAGGCGCCGCGGCTCTCCAGTCCCTTGACCAATAATTGGCCCAAATGCCTTAGGGTATCCAGATCGTCGCCATAGATATTGACGTCGATGTCGTTCTGCCTGACGCCGGCAGTGGCATCAATCATCCGGACCGTGGTGGCCGCGCCCGGCATCTCGGCCAGCATCCTCCGGGCCTCCTCCATCAATTTCCTGATGGGGGTCCGGCCGTCGCTGTAGACATTGATCGAGGCAAAATAGGGCTGGCTGGTGCCGAAGAACCGGTCCTGGCCCACGATGGCGAACACCCGATCCACCCCCGGCGTTTTGATAAGCCTCTGCTCCAGGTCAGAGACCCGGCGATCGGTATAAGCCAGGGAGGTGCCCACTGGATAGCTGACGGTTATCTGGAACTCGCCGGGATCGGTTTCGGCCAGAAGTCCAGTATCCACAAAGCGCGAGATGGCCAGGCCCAACAACAGCAGAAAAGTAAAGACGGCCACCGCGGCCCCCCGCTTCCTCAGGGCCAGCTCCAGGATCCTCAGATACAATTGCTTGATCCTGTCCAGCAGTCTTAAAAACCAACGATTGTACTTCCCCTCCGACTTCTCCGTGTTCAAAAGATGATAGCAGAGCACCGGCACCAGGGTAACCGCCAGAGATATAGAAACCGTCAGCGCAAAGACCACGGTCAGGGCCAATTCCCCCAAAAGCACTTTGGCCAAGCCCTGGGTGAAGGCCAGCGGCAGAAACACCACTATCGTGGTCAGGGTGGAGGCGCTGACGGCCAATCCCACCTCCTGGACCGAGCTGGCCACAACTGTCGCCCGGGCCAGGTTGTTAGAATTTTCCTTCAATCGGCGGAAGGCGTTCTCCATGACTACCACAGCTCCGTCCACCACCAGTCCGATGGACAGCGACAGCCCCCCCAGGGATACGGTGTTCAAAGATAGCCCGAAAATCCGCATCAGCCCGAAGGCGATCATCAGGGTGGTGGGCACGGCCAGGACCACCACCAAGGTATTGGCCAGGCTGCCCAAGAACAGCCAGATGACAGCCGAGGCCAGAAGCCCACCGCAGAGCCCGGACAGGGCCACGTCTTTTAGGGCCGAGCCTATCACCCGGGATTCATCGTTGACTATGGTAATTTCGATATCGGCCGGCAGCCGCTCTTTATTCCGCCGCAGCCAGTCCCTCACTGAGCCGGCCACTTCGACCGAGTTACCGCCCGAGGGCTTTCTAACCAGCAATCCCACGCTCTCCCGGCCGTTGAAACGGACGATGCTCCTTCTCTCCTTCTCCACCAACGTCACCCGGGCCAGATCCTTCACCCGCAATATCCTTCCCGGGAGCGCGGCCACCGGCTGGTCTTCGATCTCCTCCAGGCTTCGATACCTGGCCGCCAGCCGCAGCACAAAGGACTGCCGGCTTCCCTGGACATCTCCCAATGGCGATTCGATGTTTCCCGAACCCAGAGCCTGGGCCAGCTGAGAAGCCCCCAGCCCGGTCTCCTTGAGCCGTCGGCGATCCATCTCTACTCTGACCACCAACTCGGTGCCGCCGCTCACCTGGGCGGCCGCCACTCCGGGCAGGCGGGCGATAGCCGGAGCCAGCCGATCCTCCACCCATTGTTTCAATTCTCCCAGACTACGGCTCTGGGAGATAACCGAGAGCTGTACAGGAGGAGGCAGCAGTTGGTTGATAGTGGTCACGGCCGGCTGGCCGGCCCCCCGGGGCAGCTGGGCTTTGGCCATATCCACCTTTTCCTGCACCTCTTTCTTCTTGGACTCGGCCTCAACCCCATAGGCAAAACCCACCGTGATTCTGGAGGAACCCTCCTGGCTTATGGACTCGATGAACTCCAGCCCGGAGAGGGTGGCCACCGCCTGCTCTAGAGGTTTGGTTATCTCTGACTCGACCGATTCCGGCCCGGCCCCGGGATAGGAGGTGACGATGATAGCCACCGGCACGGTGAAGTCGGGGTAGAAGGAAACCGGCAGCTGGCCCAGGCCTAAAAGGCCCAGTATCGCGGCCAGGCCCACCAAGAGCAGGACCCCGACATAGCGCTCGATCACGGTTCGATAGAAGCCCACGGCTGCCTCGAATATCAACGGCTGAAGGTATCCGGCTGGACCGCCACCGGCTGTCCCGGGCTCAACGACTGGGAGCCGTCCACGGCCACCAGGGATCCCTCCTCCAAGCCCTCGATCAAAAAGAACTCCTGTCCCCGGTATTTAACGGCCACCGGCCGGTATTGCGCCCTTCCCTTGACGATCTCAAAAACCCCCCAGCCGCCGTCCTGGCCTCTGATGACGGCCGCCCGGGGCAGGGCCAGGCCCGAGACCTTTCCCACAATCACGAAACCGTCCACCGACTGTCCCGGTATTAATTTCGACCGGCTCATACAGATGCTGGCCTCGATATCCAGGCCGCCGGTGACCGGATCCAACTGGGGTGCGATCCTGCTGAGACGCAACCCCATTATAGTATCGCCCGAGGCATCCACCAAGGCCATTCTTTGCCCCACCTCCACCCGACTCTGTTCACCGCCGAACACCTGGCCCGTAAAGAGAAGGCATCTGACATCGCCGATCTCGAACAGGGGCGTCTGCGGAGTGACGCTCATCCCCTCCGCAGCCATGGACCGCATCACCATGCCGGCCCGCGGCGACCTCACCGGGTGCGGCAGATACTGGCTGCCCGGAGACTCCTGCACCACCTCGGCCAAAACCGAGTTAGCCCTCACCCGGTCACCCACCTCGGCCCGCACCCGCACTACCTTGCCGGACACCTGTGAATAGACAGCCACCAATCCCTGGGGTACGATACGGCCGGCGACATCGATGACCGTGGCAATCTCCTGTCGGCCCACGGTGACCGCGGTCACCGGCGCCGGCCGCGGAGCATTGGCCTGGGGCTGGGGCCGGCAGGAGAACCATAGGCAGAGGGCCCAGCCCATAAGAGGCAGTACCTTTATCTTCATCCCTTCCTTCCTGTTAAATAAGAAACCCCGTCACCCAATGTCATGACGGGGCGGAGATCATTAAATGATCATATCTTCTCGATGGCCACGTCTAGTCCTCTATAGACCGGGACTCCCCATCGGCCGTCGCCTTCGAGACTGGCCAGGTCATTGGCCCCGAAATGGGCCGGCAGGAAAACCGTCTTCCGGACAAGCCTGGGGTTGGATCTGATGACGGCCTCGATCTGCCCGGCCTGGGTGACGAACCTGGCCCGCCATCCCGGCCTCAGCCCCTTCTCCAAAATATCCTCGGGATGCATCTCAGCCCAGCCTCCGGTGAACTCCCGGACCAGATGGAGCGCGGCTTCGACTCCGGCCTCGCCGGCCATCAACTGGGGATAGGAAGTGCCGATCTCCAGAGTATAGTTCGAATTCTTAGTCTGGGGCACGGGCAGATCTATCGGCAACAGTTCTCCTTGGTCCGGCTGTTTTATCTGTCCCTCGATCTGGATGGTGCCCCCCAGCCTCTCGGCCCACCTTTTGGCTATGGTCACAAAATCCGCGGTCTGCGGCCCGGGCGGAACGGCCGCCGAAAATTTCTGCTGGGTGCCCTCCAGGTTTTCAAAAACCCCCTCCTTCTCCAGAGAGAGAGACAGGGGCAGAACGACCTGGGCCCGTTCCGCCAGCTCGGGGCTGATAAAAGCATCGATAACTATCAGGGCCTCCAGCGATGACAGTGCCTGAGCCACTTGGCCCCTCTGAGGCAATGACCGCAGCGGGTCCTCGCCCACCAATACCAAAGTGCTGATCTCTTCTCGGACCACAGCCTCCACTATCCCCAAATAGCCCAGGCCGCCATCCGGAGATAGAATGCTGCGGAGGGCTGTCTCGTTGGCCCCCAGGGCCGCCGTCATCACCTTCAGTCTCTCCTCCAGCAAACAGAGATCTATGATAGCGGACCTGGCTTCCGAGGCATGGGCCTGTTGCCACAGGCTGCGGCCTACTATCAGCAACGGCCTCTGGGCTTGTCGCCACAGGTTGGCGGCGCGGCCCAGATCGTTCGAGGACATTCCGGCCCGGGACAACAGTTTCTCCAAACGATCGTCGTCGATGGAATCGTAGACCCTCTCCCAACCCTTTAGGCCACAGGTGCGGTCGGACAACAGCCTCTTCACCAAATAGACCAACAGCAGCCACTCCCATCCCGGACGCGGCTGGATCCTGACCTTGGCCATGTCCATCAGGTCGCTGGGGCGGCTGGAGGCCCAGATGAGGTCGGCCGGCCTAGGGGGCAGACGATGGGAGATATCGGGCGAAACATAGGGCCGATCTGCGGCCGGCTTGGTCCTGGCGGCCACCCTGGCGCCCAGTATAGGGTTCTCCTCCAAGAGATCGGCCCCGACCACCATTATCAGATCCGAGCCCTCTATGTCTTTATACCCGGCCCGGCGGCTTATCCCCAGCGGCACCAGGCTCAACGAGGCGCTGCTGTCAAGGTGGGGGGTGGCCAGCACGTTTTGGGCCAAAGAGCGCAGGGCCCAGGCCTCCTGACAGGTCAGCCGGCTGCCGGCTATTATTCCGATGCTCTGGGAGATCTTTTTCTCCAAAGGCCTCTTGAGCAGCTCGGCGGCTCGGTCGGCCGCCTCCTCCCAGGGCCGCTCCGCCATACGGCCGGACTGGCGGACCATGGCCTTCGACAGCCTCTTGGCCGAGCCCAAGAGCTGGTGCGCTGTCCAGCCGCGGGCGCACAGTTGTCCCCGGCAGAAGTCATGGTTCTGGCTGGCCGTGGTGCCGGAGATAACGCCGTCCTGTTCCACGATATAGAGGCCGCAGCCGCAGCTGCAGTGGGGACAGATAGTATAGGAATGTCTCATAATGCCTGATGAAAAGATATGAGTATTCAATAAGGGATGCCCAGTCGCTCCGCTTTGGCCTTCAGGTCATCGAAAGCCGGCTCCTCGGCCTGGCCGAACCTCACTAGGCCAAGCCCTGCCAGGATCTTCTGCTGTCCCTCCTTGGGCGGCCCCATGGCCAACAGTGCGGATTTTATTTTTTCGGCTATCTCTGGAGCCGTCCCCGGCAGAGCCGCGATGGCCCAGTGGGGCACCGGCTCGGTGTGGGCCACTATCTTGAGGTCCTGGATATCGCTGTCCTCCCAAGCCTCCAGCCCGATGAAACCGGCCTCCAGCCGCCCGGCGCGCAGTTTTCTTTTTACCTCGTCCATGTTGCCGCAGGGCACAAGCCGAATGTCCTTCCTCACGTCGATGCCCTGCTCCTTCAGGCTCCAGGCCTGGGAGAGAAATCCCTCGGCGGAACGCTGCGAGGCCAGGCCGACGCGACGTCCTGACAGATCTTTGAGATCTTCTATGCGGCTCCCCTGGGGGGCGATGACCAGCCCCTGGGTATATAGTGACCCGCCAGCACCCCAGCCCACGGCCAAAATCTCGGCCCGGGCCGCCTTCTGCAAGGTCAACAGCGACAGGGGATCGGCCAAGACCAGTTGGACATCGGAGCCCTGGACCGTGGCGGCAAATCCGCTGTAGGAGTTGCTGGAGATGTATTGGACATCGTAGCCGGTCTCGTTGGAGAGGTAGCGCAGCAGCGGCAGATAGCGATCGGCCATGCCCTGGAGCGATCGGGAGGGCAGCACCGCCATCTTCACCGTCTCCTGTCCATAGCGCACCCGGCTGATGTCAGCGCAGCCAGCGCCCAAAATCAGAAGGCCGAAAGCGTAGGACCGTAAAAGCCTGCCCGCCTTTCTGAATTTTGATTTCTGCTTTCTGCTCTTCATCTCCATGCCCCCTCCCGTATCGGCCCCTCGACGTAGGACTCCGGGGCCACCGCCTTGGGGGCCAGGCCCAAAGCCACCGCCACCCCGTAGAGGATGGCCTCGGGCCGGGGCGGGCAGCCCGGGATGTAGTAGTCCACCGGGATCACCTTGTCCACCCCGCCTATTACATTATAGGTGTCGAACCACAGGTTGCCCCCGCAGCCGCAGGAGCCCACCACGATCACTAGTTTGGGGTCGGGCACGGCCTGGTAGGCGCGCTTGAGCGAGAGCAGGGCCTGGCGGGTCACCGGCCCGGATACCAGCAGGATGTCGGAGTGCCGCGGCGAGCCGGCCAGTTTGATGCCGAAGCGTTCCGCGTCGTAGTAGGGGGTGATGACGTCGACGATCTCGATGTCACACCCGTTGCAGGAGCCGGTGTTGACGTGGTAGACCCACAGCGACTTGGGGAAGGCTTTGGCGCAGAGTTTTTTCAGGAACATGGTGCTAACGATTGTTGAACTATTGCTCTATGATTGATGCTTGATCGCCTTGTCGTATGCCCAGGCCGTCAATTCCAAGGCCTGCTGGAAAATCTTCACCCATTGTACTTTAACAATTTTATGCCATGGCATCGCAATTGTAAGTGCTACGGTTTCAGCGACATGAACTCCCCTCCCTTGACCGTCCACACCACATAGGGCGCATTGGCGATGTCTCCCTTGGCATCGAAGCGTATCTCCCCCAGGGCCCCGGAGAAGGTCTCGGTGTGAAGCATCTTCGCCAGCGAGTCCCCGGCCGTGGTCCCGGCCCGACGGATGGCCTCCAGCAGCACGTTGGCGGCGTCGTAGGCGTAGATGGAGAACGGACCCAGCTCCCCGTAACGGGCCTTGAAGCTGCCGTAGAAGTGCCCGGCCTGGGGCAGATCCTCCACCGCCGGTCCGAAGGTGAAGTAGATGCCCTCGGCGGCGATCCCCCCCACCTTGAGGAACACCGAATTGGCGATGGCGTCCCCGGCCAGGAACTTGGCGGCGATCTTACGATCCTTGATCTGCCGCACCAAGACCGCAGCCTCGGGATAGTTGCCGCCAAAATAGATGAGGTCGGGCTGAAGGCTCAGCAGGGGGTCGAGATAGGATCCATAGTCCGGGACGATGCCCTCTCTCATCAGCGGGATCTGAGTCTCGGCCACCACAGTCACCGGCGGCTCTTTCTTTCTATCCCCGGAGGCCGTGGGCAGCGATTTTTTGAACTCCTCGGCCAGCCCCTGGCCGTAGGTGGTTCCGTCGTGTAAGATGGCCACCTTCTTCACCCCCAGCGTCTTGAGGGCATACTCGGCCGCCACCTGTCCCTGCTGGTCGTCCCGGCCGCAGATGCGGAAGATATTGGGGTAGCCCTGCTCGGTGAAGCGCGGGTTGGTGGAGGCCGGGGAGATCTGCGGTATGTTCCTCTGGTGGTAGATCTGGCTGGCGGCTATGGAGCAGTGGCTGTTGTAGTGGCCGATGACCCCCACCACCCCCTGGTTGCACAGGGTGGCGGCGATGGCGGCCGCCTCCTTGTCCGAGGCCCGGTCGTCCCCGGCCACGATCACCACCCGGCGCCCAAGCACCCCGCCCTTGGCGTTGCACTCGGAGACCGCCAATTGGACGCCGTGGAGGATGTCCTGCCCGGCCTTGCCCTGCTCGCCGGTCAGGGGCCCGGCCACCCCGATCTTGATCTTCTCCCCGCCCGGCCCGCAGCCGGCAGCGGCCACCGCCAGCGCGATTGAAAGGAAAACAGATATCTGATTTCTCGGCATTTTAACGATCCTCGTTGCTCTTTTTCGTTGCGAATTTGTATTTTAATGACTATGCCCTCGACTCCGTAAAACTATATGCAGACCATGGCCAGCGATGGACGGTCAATCCGTTCCACCGCTGGCAAAGGGGGGGTCCGCCCCGCCACGGCGGGGCGGTGCAACTGGGCAGTCAGAAAGGGCGGAAAATTGTATCTGAACTAAAGGGATAATTATTTTAGTTTTCAGACCTATCCGCCTATCAATATCCTCAATATGCACTTGGTGGCGTTGTCTAAAAGGGGATGGATGATGCCCGGGAACACCCCCAGGGCGATGGCCGTCAGGGCCAAAAAGACCATGCCCAGCCACATCCCGGCCGGGACCTCGGCGGCCGCGGCCGCCTCGGCGCCAACCGCGTGCAGCTCTTTCTCCGCCCAGAAGATCTTGTACCCGGCCCGGAAGAAGCAGACCAGGGTGAAAAGCGAGGTGATGATGCCGATGATGGCCGCCCACAGCAATTTGGCCTCGCCCACCGCCAGGAACAGGGTGAACTTGGAGGCGAATCCGTTAAGGGGCGGCATGCCCGACAGGGCGAAGATCCCGGTGAAGAAGGCGAAGGCGGTTATCGGCATCTTAAGTCTCAACCTGGAGAGCTCGGAGATGCTCCGCTTGCCGGCCGAGTAGATGATGGCCCCCACCGACAGGAACAGCAGCCCCTTGACCACGGTGTGGTTCACCAAGTGGAACAGGCCGCCATAGATGCCCAGGTAGCTGCCCATCCCCAGCCCCTCAACGACATAGGCGATCTGGGCCACCGAGGAGTAGGCCAGCATCCGCTTGAGGTCGTCCTGGATCAGGGCCATGCCCATGCCCACCAGCATCGACAGCGAGCAGAGGATGGCGATGAACAGGGGGATGGTCTCGTAGTGCGGGGCGAAAACCGAGATGGTCCGGGCCAGGGCATAGGCGCCGACTTTGATGACGATGCCGGAGAGCATGGCCGAGATCGGAGCCGGGGCCTCGGCGTGGGCGTCCGGCAGCCAGGCGTGGAAGGGCACCAGCCCGGCCTTGGTGCCGAAGCCCACCACCAGGAAGGCGGCCGCCAAAAGCACGATGTTGGTGGGGATCTTGGTGGCCACTGTGCCCAGCTCTGTCAACAGCAGCACCCGGGAGGAGGGCAGGTAGGGGGTGGCCGCGGCGTAGAGCAGCACCGAGCCCAATAGAGCGAAGATGACGCCGACGGTCACCAGCAGCAGGTACTTGTAGCCGGCCTCCATGGCCTGCTTGTTCCAGTGGAAGGTCACCAGGAATACCGTGGCCAGGGTGGTGAACTCCAGGGAGACATAGAGCATGATGATGTTGTTGGTAGCACAGGTCCAGTTCATCAGGCCCAGAAAGAGCAGGATCTGTCCGTAGTAACTGGTCATGCTGGTGAAGGGGTGGGCCTCCTCCTGCTGGGTCTTCTCCCCGAAGTACCACATGGAGTAGAGCACCACGATCACCCCCATGACGCTGGCAGCCAATTCCATGATGGCGGCCAGGCCGTCAACATAGAGGTTCTGGTTCCAATAGGTGAGGACCTCGCCCCCCAGTATCCTGCCGGCCATCAGCCCGGAGATGCCCAGGGTGGCCGCCAGCCCGGCCAGGGCCAGTCCATCGCGGAAGAACCTACCGAAACGGCCCAGGGCGAAGATAAGCCCCCCGAAGGCCAGCGGCACCAGGAAGACCAGCAAGGGCAGTATGGAATCTGCGGTGGGGTTTATGGTTACGACCATCTCGTTATCTCGCTATCTTATGACTTCATTTACACAGAACGTACTCGAACAAACCATCTATTTCGCCCCTATCTCGTTGCAACGTATTAACGTTGAACGTCCAACGTCTAACGTTCCTACGTTACTACGTCAATCGTCACGAGCCGCACTGCGTCGCCATACTCAACAATTGCAGGCGGGTGTCGCGCAGACGGGAGGCGATCACCAGCAGTATCTGGTGGATGAACTTGAGCCCCATCTTGGGATCATCCTGACAGGCCTTGAAGACCGCCGTTCCGTCGGCCACCAGCACCGTGGTGTCCTTGACCGCCCGGGCCGAGGCGGTGCCGCCGCTCTTGACCGTATCGATGGCGCTGGACCACTCGATGATGCGGCCCGGAGTCAGTTCCATGGTCAGCACCAGCTTCTCGGCGTTCCGGCCCAGCCGGGTGGCCACCTCCACCGCCACCTGGCCCTCGACCAGGATCATGACCTCGCGGTTGTCGGCCTGCTCCGGGATCATGACCTCGCCGGCTCTATAACCCCTCTCGGAGAACAGCGGGGCCAATTTGCCCAGTTCCCCGTCGCTGAAATCGGCGAAGATGCTGATCTTCTTGAGTGTATCGATGCTCGACATGTTGCTTCCTCCATGTTTTGCGTTCTTGGGCAGGTTGAGTTACCGCTTCAGGCTTGACAGTTTAAGAGTGTCAGCGTCGCCGAAGGCCTTGTAGATGCTCTCGGTCAGCCACAGCAGCATCACCGCCGCCACCACCACGTTGGAGACTATCCCCAGCACCGTGGTCACCGGCAGCTGGGGCACCAAGGAGACCAGGGCCAGGTGGACGCCGTTCTCGATCAAATGCAGGCCGATGATGATCTTGACCGCGTCCCGGTGCACCACCAGCACGTAGAGGCCCAGCACGAAGATGGTGAAGGCCAGTGTCAGCGAGGAACGGGTGGGCTCCACCGCCGCCTGGGCCGACGGGGCCACAAAGCCGATGTAGGTGTGCATGGTCTGATAGAAGGCGATGAGGAACACCGCCAGGACGATGGCCGAGACCACGAAGCTCACCAGCGGCTTTATCTCCACCCAGGCCGTCCGCTTGATATGCACCCACAGCAGCCAGGGGATGATGACCACCTTGGTGATGACGGTGATCAGGGCCCACCAGTAGAGAGAGTAGTTCTGGCTCTGCTCGGCGAAGGCCACGATGATACCGGCCAAAAGCAGCGACTGCAGCAGCAGGAAGCCGGTGGCGGTTTTCAGGTTCCTGATCTCGGCCGCGCAGATGGAGGCGATGAAGTGGCAGGCCATCAGGGTGGTTATCAGGTCGCCCATATTATGAGTTCCGAGTTGCGTGTTGAGTTGTATAGCCGTTACGGCAGGTCAGTAAAAGATATCCCCCGCGCCTCTGTGTCTCTGTGGCGGTCATTGCTCCCCGGTACGAAAGCCCACGGTCATCATCCGGTCCAGGATGGTCTTGGTCTCGAAGCATCTTCCGCAGCGCTGGCAGGTGCCCATGTAGACCTCGGCCGAGATGTGCAGGTCGTCGTGCACTTTGTCGGTGGCCGTCTCGAAGGCCTGGGTCATGGTGATGGCCTTCTCTGGGCACACCTCCTCGCACCGCCCGCAGTAGGTGCAGCGCTCCAGGTAGAAGTCCAGCCGCCTTACCGCCTTGTTGTCGGTGACCACGATCAGACGCGAGGGGCAGACGTTGGCGCAGCCGGCGCAGCCGATGCACTTTTTGACGTCGATGGTCAGCTTGCCCCTAAAGCCCTCGGCCGGCAGGGCCTCGGGGTGGCGCTTCAGCGGGTAGGGGAAGGTCACCCGCAGGTTCTTGAAGCAGATGATGGCTTCCTTTAACTTTGACAGAAACATATCGTAAAGTTCAGCGTTTAATGTTGGGAATAGTATCTGTATTTGTAGAGGAGTACTTCCTGTCTATTTGCGCCCCTTTGTCCAAGTACACGATTAACCCATAAAGCATGGCATTGATTTCTTCAGCCTGCTTGTAGGCTGACGTAAACGATTCATTGGTTATATATTCCATATCTTGCGTCACATAAAGCAGGCTTTGCACTTCCCCAACGGAACCCTTGGCTGTTGATGGAAACTGTATAAATTCTTTTCTTCCTCGTCGATTGAAGCCTTCGGCGACATTC
>FWPV01004043.1_pt1 | contig 12529 bp, 8 predicted proteins | sample 2228371 | NCBI WGS metagenome assembly FWPV01 (sample SAMEA103939776, study PRJEB20133) | metagenome | reverse complement strand
AACGGTGAACGGCAGGGCTTGACGATTGGGCGCGCGTCTGTCAGAATCCGAGGCCATGCGCCCCTGTAGCTCAGAGGATAGAGCAGAGGTTTCCTAAACCTTGTGTCGGCGGTTCGACTCCGCCCAGGTCCACCCATTCGTCGCTTCGCTCCTCAGGGCAAGCCACTTGAAATAACAGGTGGTTTACCCTGAAGCTGCGAAGCAGCTGAAGAGCTCTTTAAAAAGTGAACAGAAAATAAAAGGTCCATCTTTTTTTTAGCCCCGATTTTATCGGGGCGTAAGTCACATTTGATCTGATAAGACATATCTTATGTGATAAGCCTTTAATTCTACTCATAAAGTCAACGATGGATGCCTTGGCGGTTTTGACCGAAGAAGGACGTTTGCATACCAACGATATCGTCGGTGAGGCGGTTAGCAGCTAGCGACCCGGCGGTTTCCGAATGGGGAAACCCATCCCGAGTTAATCGGGATACTATGTTGTAAAGAATCTATCGTAAGATAGATTGATAGCAACTTAGGGGGTACTGGACGAACTGAAACATCTAAGTAGTCTAAGGAGAAGAAATCAAATAGAGATTCTGTTAGTAGCGGCGAGCGAAAGCGGAAAAGTCTAAATCCCGATTTTATCGGGAGGTTGCAGGGCTACCGATATGGGAGAGATGATGGTAGCAGAACTGTTTGGAATAGCAGACCATAGAACGTGAAAGTCGTGTATGTGAAACCTGATTCTCCTCTAGGCAGTTCCTAAGTACCACGGGGCACGGCAAAACCCTGTGGGAAGCTGGGGCGGCCACGCTCCAAGACTAAATATCAAAACCGACCGATAGTGAACTAGTACCGTGAGGGAAAGGTGAAAAGAACGCAGGTGATGCGAGTGAAATAGTACCTGAAATCGTTGACTAACAAACAGACAAAGCCTTGTGCTTTGCACAAGGAAATTCGAAGCACTAATATCGAAATACGAAATAAATAATCTAAGAAATTTCTATATACTTTTTTCGGATTTCGGATTTTGAATTTCGGATTTTCTCGCGCAGAGCGCGAGGTAATGTCGTGCCTATTGAAGAATGAACCGATGAGTATCCGCGATGCTGCTTTGTCTAAGCCAGTTTATCTGGCGGAGGCGAAGTGAAAGCAATCCCTAACTGGGAGAAATAGTGGCAGCAGGCGGATGACCCGAAACCGGGTGAGCTAACCATGGACAGGGTGAACCCCGCCTAACGGCGGGGGAAGGCCCGAACCCGTCGCTGTTGCAAAAGCGTGGGACGATCTGTGGTTAGGGGTAATATGCCTAACGAACCCGGAGATAGCTGGTTCTCCCCGAAATATATTTAGGTATAGCGTTTCGATGATGTCCGGGGGTAGAGCACTCAATGGGGTCGAGAGCGCAAGCAATCGATCTCAATGAAACTCCGAATACCGGTAACATTATATCGAAATAGTCAGTCCGGCTCGGCTAAGCGAGTCTGGTCGAATGGGGAAACAACCCTGACTTCCAATTAAGGCCCCTAAATCTTGGCTAAGTTGCAAAGGAAGTAAGATTTCTTAAACACCCAGGAGGTTGGCTTAGAAGCAGCCACCCTTTAAAGAGTGCGTAACAGCTCACTGGCCGAGAGATCTTGCGCCGAAAATGAACGGGGATAAGCCAAGTGCCGAAATTGAAGATCTCCGCCTTTGGCGGGGGTGGTAGGGGAGCGTTCCTATTGCAGTGAAGCTTACGCTGAAAGGCGGAGTGGAGCGATAGGAAGTGAGAATGTCGGTATGAGTAGCGAAATGTCGATGAAAATTCGGCACGCCGAAAACCTAAGGTTTCCGTCCCAACGTTCATCGGGGACGGGTAAGTCGGATCTAAGGCGAGTCCTTCGATTAATCGGAGGGGTAGCTCGATGTATAAGCCGTCAAAATTCGGCTACAGTATTAAAAGTATCTAGGGGATGACGAAAGTGGAAAAGCAGAGTCTGTCAACCGGCAGATCTAAGACACAAGATAGTGGGGGAAGGAAAATCCATCTTCACGATTAATCGAGTGTCGACGGAGAGTTCAAAATCGAAAGAATGCGAACAATTCTGTTTTTTTCAGTTTCCGAGAAAAATCTCATAGATTCTTTCTTGATCTAATCAGGGAAGAAACTTTTAATATTTCCGTACCGCAAACCGACACAGGTAGGTTGGTAGAGAATACTAAGGCGAACGAGAGAAAACAGCTCCAGGAACTCGGCAAAACAGCTGGGCGTAACCTATGGGAGATGCCCTTCCGCCAATTGGCGGACGCAGTTAACGACGCTTACCGACTGTTTAACTAAAACACAGGTCTCTGCAAAGCTGAAAGGCAACGTATAGAGGCTGACGCCTGCCCAGTGCACGAAGGTTAAGAGTTTTGGGTGACTCCGCTTCTGGCGGGGAAGCTTGGGACTCAAGCCCGTGTGAACGGCAGCAGTAACTATAACTGTTCTATGGTAGCGAAATTCCTTGTCGGGTAAGTTCCGACCCGCACGAAAGGCAGAACGAGTAAGCGACTGTCTTGAGCTGTTACTCGGCGAAATTGAAATGGCTGTGAAGATGCGGCCTACTTGCACCAGGACAAAAAGACCCCGTGGAGCTTTACTGTAGCTTGGCATTGGGAAGTTGGTTTTGACTGTCGAGAATAGGTGGGACCCCCGATTTTATCGGGGGGTCAGTGGAATACCACTCTTCAGAATCAGCAACTCTAATCTTTTGGCCGCATAAAAAACCGGCAAAGAGACAGTGTCTGGTGGGCAGTTTCGCTGGGGAGGTGGCCTCCAAAAGTGTAACGGAGGCGTACAAAGGTCGGCTTATCCCGGATGGAAATCGGGATGTAAGCGCAAACGCATAAGCCGGCTTGACTGCGAGACGTACATGTCGAGCAGATGCGAAAGCAGGTGTTAGTGATCCTCGATCCCGAAGTGGTTTCGGGACGGGCTTAACGGATAAAAGCTACCCCGGGGATAACAGGCTGATCGGGCCCGAGAGTCCATATCGACGGCCCGGTTTGGCACCTCGATGTCGGCTCATCCTATCCTGGGGCTGGAGAAGGTCCCAAGGGTCCGGCTGTTCGCCGGTTAAAAGGGTACGCGAGCTGGGTTCAGAACGTAAATTACATTGCGTTCTACCACAGTAATGTGGTATAATAAATCCGACTAAAATCGGTGAAACCTTCCTAATTTTTAGAACTGAATTAGAAGGTAATACCGAGGGTAAGCAAGAAATATCGTGAAGAAAGCAGAACTAGCCTATATTGCTGGATTTCTTGATGGAGATGGATGTATAATGCTTCAATTGGTATATCGTCGTGATTATATATATGGTTACCAAATTCGAGCAAGCATCGTCTTTTACCAGAATCAGAGATATAGATATTTTCTTGAATGGTTAAAGAGTAAATTTATTAATGGATATATCCGTAATCGAAATGATGGAATGGCGGAATACACTATCGTTGGGGTAAGACCAGTATTGAAAGTATTAAAACTTTTACAATCATATATAAGACTAAAAAAGAAACAAGTTGAGATTGCTTTAAATGTTTTACGTCTTATGCCAGGAAGCGGAAGAAAGATAAACCCAACACTTCTACTTTCACTATCAAAAGAAGTAGATAAGTTTGCTTTTTTGAACTATTCTCGGAGAAGGACAAACACTTCTTTTAAGGTTGAAGAGTATCTTCGATCACGACATTTTCTTGATCCCGTAGAGACTGAATTCCCTACTCAACAGGGAATGAGATAGGAATGATCCTATCATACGTCGGCTCCTACTTTATGAAACAATAAAGAGGATGAAGATATAGTCCATGCCATTAGAAATAGTGGATTAACATGCGTAAGACAGTTCGGTCTCTATCCGGTGCAAGCGTTGGATACTTGAGGGGAGCTCTTGCTAGTACGAGAGGACTGCGAGGGAGGAATCCCTGGTGTGCCAGTTGTCATCCCAGAGCGGAGGCATTGCTGGGTAGCTATATTCCTACGGGATAAGCGCTGAAAGCATCTCAAGCGCCAAGCCCACCCCAAGATAAGGTATCCCTTTTAGACCCCTCGTAGACTACGAGGTTGATAGGCGGAAAGTGTAAGTCCGGCAACGGATTAAGCTTATCCGGGTACTTTCTAGTACCGGGCAGGTATCGCAAGATATCTGTCTTACTAATCGGTCGAGAGGAGAATTTAAGGCTAAAGATGGGCTTTTCTGTTCACTTTTTAGAGAGTATAATAAAAGATACCTCGGTGATTAGTGCGCCGTCGAACTACCCTTACCCATTCCGAACAAGGAAGTAAAAGGCGGCAGCGGAGACGATAGTTCCGCCGCAAGGCGGAGCGAAAATATCTCATTGCCGAGGTTTTTTTAATTTTTATTTGATAATTGTCAAAGTTTTTAGGCAATGGTAGAATATATTTATTCTAAAAGAAAGGCAGGTATGTGCGAAAGTGAAAAAATCCAAAAACAAAAATTCGAAAAAGAAAGTAGCGCAGCAAATTTCTGACAATACTGGCAAAGATAATGCTTTATCAGATCGCAACAAAGAAAAAAAAGCGGTAAATCCTCCCCCAAAAAACCAAAAAGAACCTCAAACAATGGATGAATTACTTCAAGAAACCAAGCTGGTTAATTTTAGCGTCAAAAAAGGTGAAGTGGTAGAAGGAAAAATTGTTTCTGTTTCACCAAGAGAAATCTTGATTGATATTAAGAGAAAAAGTTTTGGAGTGGTAGCTGAATGGGAAATGGAAAATATCAAAGAGTACTTAACTACTCTTAAAGCTGGTGACAAAGTGACAGCTCAAGTTGTTAGTCCTGAAAATGATCTGGGATTTGTTGTTTTATCTTTAAGAAAAGCCAGTCTTGAGCATCGTTGGTTGAGATTGCAGGAGGCGAAAGAACAAGGATTGGATATAGAAGTCACTGGAATTGAGACAGCCAAGGGAGGATTATTAGTTGACTGGCAGGGATTAAGAGGTTTTATTCCCGCCACACAACTTGAGGGAAATTTTATCAGCAATCCAGCGGTGTTGATTGGAAGAAAAATTAAAGCTAAAGTATTGGAAGTAGATAAGTCACTTAATCGAATGGTGTTATCGCAAAAAGCCTCAGCGCTTGGAGTAACTCCAGTGAAGCAGAAAGAACGGCTGGACAAAATTAAACCGGATGACGTTTTAGAAGGAACAATTTCAGGAATAGCACCTTTTGGTGTTTTTGTTGATGTTGATGGTATAGAAGGTTTGGTGCATATTTCAGAAATTGCTTGGGAAAAAGTGGAAGATCCGTCTAGTATGTTTAAAGTTGGGAGTAAGATCGAAGTAATGGTTTTAGAAGTAAATAAAAATGAAGGAAAGTTGAATCTCTCCATTAAACGTTTAACACCTGATCCTTGGAAAAATATTCTTGATCGTTATCCACCGGAGGCAACAATTTCAGGTAAAGTTGTCCGCAGGGCTCCCTATGGCTTTTTTGTTCAGATAGAACCTGGAATAGAAGGACTTCTTCATATAAGCAAAATTACTCCAGGTGAAGAACCAAAGATTGATCAGCAGATAGAATGCATGATTGAAAATATAGATCCTTCCAAGAGAAAAATTTCTCTTACTCCTATACCAAAAGAAAAACCGGTTGGTTACAGATAAAAAATAAGTTAAAAAGATAGATAGAAATATAACAGGCTTTTTGTTTTTTGGAATACTCTGATCGTATAATAAATTCTACCATGAAGTCATATTCCCAGTATATTTGTCAGCAGTGCGGATATAAAAGTCCATCTTTCTTAGGCAGATGCCCAAACTGTAGCGAGTGGAATACTATAGTAGAGACAATTGAGAAAGAAACAGGGGCTGTTTGGAGAAAAACAAAAGAGAAAAAAAGCATCCAAAATTTAGTTATATCCAGATTAGATCATATACCAACAAGTAAAGCAAAGCGAATGAGCACCGGTATTGGAGAAGTAGATCAAGTATTAGGGGGAGAGTTTAATCAATTAGGGATAGTGCCCGGATCGATGGTTTTACTCGCGGGAGATCCAGGTATAGGAAAATCTACTCTCGCCTTGCAGATTGTTTCTAATATAGGCGGTTTATATGTTTCTGGAGAAGAATCTTTAGAACAAGTAGCTCTTAGGGCAAAAAGACTTAGAATTCCTATGAATAAAATTCTTTCTCTTTCAGAAACGAATGTGGAGAGTATTATTGAGCTAGTGTTACAAAAGAGAAATGAAATCAATATTTTGGTAGTTGATTCAATTCAAACACTATGGTCAGAGCAGCTGACTGGAGCTCCAGGAAGCATCGGACAAGTAAGAGAGTGTACATTAAAACTAATGAATCTAGCAAAAAGAAATAAATTAAGCGTAATAATAATCGGACATGTGACAAAAGAAGGGACAATCGCCGGACCCAAAATACTTGAACACATTGTGGATACAGTTTTATATCTTGAGGGCGATAGATTCCAGACATTAAGACTTCTTCGGACCAATAAAAATCGTTTTGGTCCGATAGATGAAATAGGGGTATTTTCTATGGAGGAGAGTGGATTAAAAGAAGTTGAAAATCCCTCAGAGATATTTATAGGCGATACCTATTCTGGTGATAAGAAATTATCAACCGGAGCAAATTCTAAAAGCGCAGGCAGAGTGATTATCGCCACCCTCGAAGGGACGAGACCTTTGCTTGTTGAGGTGCAGGCCTTGACAGTTGCATCTCAAATGCCGCTTCCTCGCAGAGTAGGATCAGGTATAAATAATATCAGACTGCAAATGCTGATAGCTATCATTCAAAAACATTTAAAACTGCCGCTGGGAAAGTTTGACATTTTTATCAATGTTGCTTCTGGCATAAAAGTATTTGAGCCTGCAGCTGATCTAGGTATTTGTTTAGCTATAGTCTCATCATTTAAAAATAGAGCCTTGCCGGTCAAAACAGTGGCAATAGGAGAAGTAGGGCTTTTAGGAGAGATACGATCGGTGATCGGATTAGAGAGAAGAATAAAAGAAGCAAAAAAATTAGGCTTTAAAGATATTATTTCGCCAAAGTCTTTCTCCCATATTGCTACAGCTTCACAAATAATTTTTTCATAAAATAAATCCTGAAAGATCAGCAAAATATTCTAATTCTAAAATCACTCTAGTTTAAAAATTTACCCACCCCAATTTATTTAGGCTTTTATTAGAGAAGGGGAAAAGAAGCCTAATATCCCTTTTTTGTCCATAGAGGATAATATTATACTTATCCACATTAAAAGTGTATATTTTTTTAGCTTGTCATAAAAAGCTATAATTTCCTATAAATACTATAGGTATATATATTTTACATCATATAAATACTATAGGATCTTGACAAAGAGAGAAATTGGTGCTAGCTTGAAATAAGTAGATAATAAAATATGAGAAAAATTCTTGGAAAACTATTTGAGAGTAGGAAAAAAAAGACACAAGAGCATGATTTTGAATGGGAGAGATTTCAGTTAGTAGCAAAAGAACAGTTTAAGAAACTAAAAGATAAAGGGCTTACAATTCCTGTAGTCACTTTATGAGGTAAGCTTTTTCAGGCAGGAAAAGCTTGCCAAATAGTAAACAAGCAAAAAGAGCATCACTAACGCTAGCGGGTCAGGGCTACGATTAGCAATGCTCTTTTATTTTGGTGTTGATCATTATTTATGAGCAGGTAACGATCAACTCCTGGTTAAACGATTTAACATAAGAATAGAATTTCTGTCAAGAAAAAATTCAAGGGTAAAACAATCAATTTTTCCAGTTACTATCTGATAAATTCACCCAGACTATTGCTAGTGTTTGATATTTAGATCAGACACTAAATATAGAGCAATTTATTCTTCGCCAAATAGCTTAAGTAGTAATTATTTTTTTGCTTGATATACTAATCCAAAATACTTGACATTGATAGCTGATGATGTTAGAATAGCCCGCTAGATTCAACTGAATTGTCGATTTATTGCTGTCCTATGACGAAATTGCCCAATAATAATTATCTAAAAGGCGGATTTGAGCCGGATTTTTTTATTGGCAAAAAATATATGAAATGAATATTTGATCTTCTGGTGGGGAATCGGATGTAGGGCAGGCGTCCGATTTCCCATCGGGAGATCAATTTTAAATTACAATTGGATAGACTCTGTATATTTTAGTTGAGCCGCTTTCAAAGATTACCTTTCCCAACTGTTCTAGTTTTTCTTCATTAATATTTTTATATTTTTCCCTTTCCAAATTTCCTAAAAATATATATTCAACTTGATATTTTTTTAAAATTTCTTTTGTTTGATTTACATCTTTCGATTCATAAATTACCGCTACTTCGGGAATTCTCTTTCCGGCTTCATCATAACTTCCTCGCCACAGCCATTCATGGACCGGCCAACCGACGATAGTAGGCAATCCGGTGTTGGCGGAAACTCTAGCATAATCAGTATATGAATCGCCGTTTGCTTCAACAATTACTGGTTGATTGTTGCAGCTGTCTAAGGAAGTACAGTTGATATTTTTTCTCAACCACTCAATTGCGCTGAGGTCGTCGGGATACTGAGTTGACATCCATTTTAGTCCATATAGTCCATGATAAACTTGCAGTGAGCCGTAATAGGAATTGATGGCAAAATAAGGATAGATAGCAACAAGAGCAAAGAGCAAGATAAAAAGCGACCGATAAAAAATATAGCTTAATTTAGGTTTATGGCGGAGCAGTTGTAATTTAAGACGAAAGACTATATAAGCGCTAGCAAGACCAAGCATGATAAAAGCCTGATAACCAAGTTTAAACATAGTATTGGCCCGATAATGAGCCGGATAAATATCCTTCATGTAAAAGAACTCTGGAAAAATCAGAAGTAGGGAAGAAAGAAAAATGATAAGAATTATAAAAATATCAACCGAATACAAATTTTTTCCTGCATCAATTAAATTCTTTAGCAAGTCAGATACTTTTTTTATTATCGGAAAATGATAGCCTTGAGGAGGCATTTTATTGGAGAAGGCAGTTTTTTTATGAGAGATAAAAGTAAAAAAGAGAAAGGCTAAGACGTTATAATAAAAAAATCCCCAAAGGATAATCAGCATCCAAATTGGAGACTTCTGGCATTTTTCCGCTTCAAATAAGAAAGGACCCAGACTTTTTCCAAAAAGAAATTTTGGGGAACAAAGCACTCCAATTCCGGATACAAAAAGCTTAAAATTCAGAGAAAAAGGAAGAGTGGCTAGCAGGAAAAAGAAAACTAGAAAAAGTGAAGCTGAAAAAGTCTTATAGATTGCTTCTGAGAAGACAACTCTTTGATTCTTTTTTCCTCTGAAATTTATGTAAAGAAAAACCAATCCTGACAAAATCATATAAATAGGTCCGTCCCAGGCATTGGTCATATACATAGAAGCCAGCAATATTGCCAGAAAAACAAGATGGGGAAGAGAAAAAGAAGTATGATTCTGAAAATCATTAAGGAGTTTATTAACGCTTGAGTTTTTATCAGGGAGCGTTTCTAATTTAGGTTTTTGCGAAACAATAATATGGAGAAGAAAAGCAATAGTTAACAGCACTAGTGGAATATTGGAAACATGTCCATGAAGATCCGCCACCACAAAAGAGTAGATGGGAAACTCATGTATAGTAAAAGGAATAAAGCGAGTGGCGTTGGGATACCAGTATCTATCTGGATGGTATCCCAAGCTTAAATTCCAAGGCGGCTCTGGATTTTCATTTGGATAACCAGAAGTAAGAACATAAAGAGTATGGAGATTTCCTCCTAAAGCAACCAGGAAAGCGGCTAAAAGTCCTACTAAAACTATTCGGAGGTTAATAAAAATTTGGGAAACATATTTAGTTGTAAATTTTTCCCGCCAACTGACAACTAGAAGATAGTACATATTTGCTCCAATTGAGAAAGATAGACAAAAAGCAAAAGCAAAAAGAGTAGCCATCATCAGGTTGTAGGTGATGCTTGAGTCAATACCGGCAAGCTTAGTCAGAAAAGCAGTTATGTAGTGGCCGTAATAGTAATAATTGATAAAATATCCACCGGTATAATCCGGTGATTTGGTAAGCCACATGTCAAGCGGAGGGAAAAATCTAGCTCTAAGAATCGAGTTGACGAAACCAAAATCCATAAATTTTTCTAGGCCTCTGATTGAGGGTTCTGCGGCTCTGACGTAAGACCAAAAAGCAAGAGCCGCCAAAAAAAGACATTCTTCTAAAATGATAAAGCGCCAAGGGATTGAGACAGGAGTATTTTTTTGTTTTTTACTTTTCATCAGCCAGAGATTGATTAATGTCCAGAAAAGAAGCGCGAGAAGAATTGTTATTTTAGAAAAGGCCAAAATTCGCAGACTGGCTAAAAGCCAAACAAGATATGAGGAAAGCAAAATTCCTAAAACTTTACTGAAAATATATCCTTTATCGGTGAATTTCCCAAACAATAAGAAAGTGATAGGGGTGAAGATAGTACCAATTACTAAAATTGTTAACCACCAGCTGATTACAAAAGAAACATCCGACATAAATCATATTATAGATATTTCTTGGCAAGAAACCAAGACATGTTATAATTTTCAGACTATGAGTAAAAAGAAAGTCAGAATCGGGGTGGATTTTGACGGTGTTTTAGCTTATAACCCGTTTAGAGTGATCAGATATCCGGTATCGGTGATAAAAAAATTAATGGGCAAAAGGGAACTGAAATTTTTTTATCCTCGAAATCATTGGCAGAGGATATTCTGGCAGATAGTTCATGAATCGAGCATCTTTCCAGCAAAAGGGACGAAATTGTTAAAAAAATTATATCAAAAGGGTAACTGCGAACTTCATCTGATCACCGCCCGCTTTAGCTTTCTGGATCACCGTCTATATCGCTGGCTGGAAAAAAACAAATTAAGAGAAATATTTCAAAGTATCAATATCAATAAAAAAGATGAACAGCCGCATATTTTTAAAGAAAAAGCGATCAAGAGATTAAAACTTCATTATTATATTGAAGATAACTTGGATATTGTCAGATACATCAATCAAAAGTCAAAAAATAAAAATCAAAAAACCAAAATATTTTGGATATATAATATTTTAGACAGAAATGTTGACTATCAAAACAAATTTCCTTATCTAGAGAAGGCACTAAAGGCACTGGTCGATTGGGAAAAAATAGATAGCAAATAACAAAAAATATTTAGCCGGTTTTTTTAGTCATCAGTTTGGTAAATTATTTGTTTATGCGCATTCTTTTTTCCTTGACATATTATTTTCCCTACATTTCAGGTCTTACTCTTTATGTCAAAAGATTAGCGGAAGCATTGTCCAAGAAAGATAAATATCAATTGTCTGTTCTTTGTTATCGGCATGATAAAAGCTTAGAAGAGATAGAGGTTATAAATAATGTCAAAGTGATAAGAGCCAAGCCTATTTTAAAAATCAGTAAAGGATTTTTATCTTGGGACTTCCTGGTTAAAAGTTGGCAGGAAGCAAGAAGAAATGAAGTAATAATTATTAATCTGCCGCAATTTGAGGGAGTAGTACCGGCATTTATTGGAAAGATTTTAGGTAAAAAAGTGATATCGATTTATCACTGCGAAGTAATTCTGCCGTTTTCTTTATTTAATATTTTAATACAAAACTTGCTCTCTTTGGCAAATATCTTGACAATAGTTTTGTCTGAGAAGGTATTGACATATACCCAAGATTTTGCCCGTAATTCTAAAATTCTGACAAAATTTCTCCAAAAAGTCGATTATATATATCCACCCATATTGATTCCAAAAATAGATAAAAGAATACAAAAAATATTCAAAACAAAAATTGGTAAAAGACCTAGATTTTTAATCGGAGTAGCGGCTAGACTGGCCGCAGAGAAAGGAATTGAATTTTTGCTGGAGGCGATTCCAAAGATAGAATCAAGAATCAAAAATAAAGAATCAGACGAGGAAAAAGAAGCAATTAAAGTTGTAATAGCAGGATCGTTAAATCCGGTGGGAGAGAAAAGTTATCAAAGAAAAATATTAAAATTAGTAGAAAATTTTCAAGATAAAATTATCTTCTTGGGAGAACTGCAAGAAGAAGAAATGGGCTCGTTTTATTCTTTGATCGATGTTTTGGTTTTGCCTTCAATAAATTCTACCGAATCTTTCGGTATGGTTCAGGTTGAAGCAATGATGATGGGAATACCAGTGGTAGCAACTGATTTGCCGGGAGTTAGAATCCCTGTTCAAAAAACAGGAAGAGGTATAGTTGTGCCGAAAAGAAACAGCCAAAAATTGGCTGAAGCGATAGTGGATGTGCTACAAAAGAAAAAAAGTTTCACAAAAAAAGACAATTTTATTAAGAAGGAATTTTCGCTTTACAAGACAGTAAATCTTTTCCAAAAGAGTTTTTGGTAAGATAATACATCAATATGTCAAAAAAGCAGACGGAGTTAGAATATTTCCTAAGATTGTATCTTGAACAAAGACCTTTTTTTTTATCTTTAATAAGAGCAAAAGAAGCAAGTCTTTATCAGAAATATTTGCCTCTAAAAAGACCTGTTCTAGATTTTGGCTGTGGGGA
>FWPV01002915.1_pt1 | contig 12529 bp, 9 predicted proteins | sample 2228371 | NCBI WGS metagenome assembly FWPV01 (sample SAMEA103939776, study PRJEB20133) | metagenome | reverse complement strand
GGTGGGGGCCAGGCAGTTGTAATGCCCCATCTTGCGGCCGGGGCGGGGCTGCGCCTTGCCATAGAGGTGCAGTTTGACGCCCGGACGGCGCAGCAACGCCTCCCAGGGGGGGCCTTTCGCCCACACGTCCCCCAGCAGGTTCACCATCACCACGGGTGAGAGCAGCCGTGCATCCCCCGGCGGCAGGCCACACATGGTCCGCACCTGCTGCTGGAACTGGTCCGTCACACAGGCATCCAGGGTGTAGTGGCCGCTGTTGTGCGGGCGCGGGGCCATCTCGTTGAACACCAGCCGGCCATCGGTGAGGAGGAAGAATTCCACCGCCAGCACCCCCACATAGTCCAGACCCTCGGCGATGCGCCCCGCCATGCGCCTGGCCGTCTCGGCCACGGAATCCTCCACCCGTGCCGGGACGATGCTCATGTCCAGGATGCCGTTGCGGTGGAGGTTCTCCGCCACGGGATAGAAGGCCATCTCCCCATGGGCACTGCGGGCCAGCACCACAGAGATCTCCCGCTCGATAGGCATGAGCCCCTCCAGCACACAGGGCACCCGCCCCAGGGCCGCATAGGCGGCCACCAGCGCGTCCAGGTCCGCTACCCTGATCTGGCCCTTGCCGTCGTAGCCCAGGCGGCGCGTCTTGAGGAGCCCGGGGCCGGCGATCCCCGCCCAGGCGGACACCAGGGACCCCTCGTCCTCCACATTGGCATGGGGGGCGGTGGCAAGCCCGAACTCAGCGGCGCAGCGTTTCTCGTGCAGGCGATCCTGGGCCAGCAGCACGGCGCGCGGCGAGGGGGCGACGCAGGTGCGCCGCGCCAATACCTCCAGGCTCTTGGACGGGACGTTTTCGAATTCCGTGGTCACCGCCTGGCACAGCTCCCCCATGCGCATGAGGGCCACGGCATCGGTATAGGGGGCCTTGAGGTGTACGTCCGCCACTTGCCCGGCGGGACTCGCCGGGTCGGGGTCCAGTACCACCACCCGGTAGCCCATTACCCGTGCCGCCAGGGCGAACATGCGGCCCAACTGACCGCCCCCCAACACCCCCAGGGTGGCGCCCGGCAGGATCATCCTTCCCCGTCCGGCAGACGCGCGCTGAGTACCGCCTCGGTCTGGGCCTGGCGGAAGGCGATGAGGCGCGCGCCGATGTCCGGGAACTCGTGGCTCAACAGTGCTGCCGCGAACAGGGCGGCATTGGCCGCACCGGCCGGGCCCACGGCAAAGGTGGCCACTGGCACCCCCTTGGGCATCTGGGCGATGGACAGCAGGGAATCCAGACCTGTAAGAAATTTCGACATCACCGGCACCCCCAGCACCGGCAGGTGGGTCTTGGCCGCCACCATGCCGGGCAGATGGGCGGCCCCGCCGGCACCGGCGATGATGCAGCGCAAGCCCCGCTCGGCCGCCGTGCCGGCGTATTCGAACAGCAGGTCCGGCGTGCGGTGGGCGGAGACCACCCGCTTCTCGAAGGGCACCTTAAGCTCCGCCAGCAGTTCTGCGGCGTGGCGCAGGGTGTCCCAGTCGCTCACGCTGCCCATGATGAGGCCGACCAGCGGCGCGTTCGATCGTTCTTCCATGGCGATGGAATATGACAAGCTCAAAATGGTATAGACGCAGCGGGCACGAAGGGGGTCAGCACCCGCCGGAAATCGGCCTGGATGCGCTGCAAGGCCGCCTGGTCGTCGGCCTCGAAACGCAGCACGGCCACCGGTGTGGTGTTGGACGCGCGTATGAGGCCAAATCCATCGTCGTACTCCACCCTAAGGCCGTCGATGGTGATGATCTCGCGGGCGCCGTCGAATCGGGCCTGTCGCTGTAGTTGCTCGATCAGCCGGTGTGGCTCGCCCTCCTGCATGGGCAGGTGCAACTCCGGCGTGCTGACGCTGTCGGGCAGCCCATGCAGGGTGGCATCCAGGTCCGCCTGCCGGGACAGGTATTCCAGCAGGCGGGCACCGGCGTAGAGGGCGTCGTCGAAGCCGTACCAGCGCTCTGCGAAGAAGACGTGGCCGCTCATCTCGCCGGCGAGCAGTGCCCCGCTCTCACGCATCTTGGCCTTGATGAGGGAGTGGCCCGTCTTCCACATGAGGGGCACACCGCCGTGGCTGCGGATCCAGCCATGCAGGTTGCGGGTGGACTTGACATCGTAAATGACGGTGGCGCCCGGATGGTGCGCGAGCACGTCGGCGGCGAAGAGCATGAGCTGGCGGTCGGGGTAGATGATGCGACCATCGCGGGTGACCACCCCCAGCCGGTCGCCGTCGCCGTCGAAGGCGAGCCCCAGCTCCCCCTCTGCCTTGGCGAGGTGGGCGATGAGGTCCTGCAGGTTTTCGGGCTGGGACGGATCCGGGTGGTGGTTGGGGAAGTGGCCGTCCACCTCGCAATAGAGGGCCGTCACCTCGCAGCCCAGGGCCTGGTAGAGGCGAGGGGCATAGGCGCCGGGCACGCCGTTGCCGCAGTCCAAGACGATCTGCATGGGACGCGCCAGCCGCACATCGGAGGCGATGCGCTCGATGTAGGCGGGGGCGATGTCGTATTGCAGGTAGCCGCCGCGGCCGCTGGCCAGGTCGCCCGTTTCGATACGGCGGCGCAGGGCCTGGATGGCCTCACCGGCGAGGGTCTCCCCGGCCAGGACCATCTTCAGCCCGTTGTACTCCGGCGGGTTGTGGGAGCCGGTGACCATCACGGCCGAGCGGGTGCCCAGGTGGTGGGCGGCGAAATAGGTCATGGGGGTAGCCACCAGACCCAGGTCGATGACCTCCATCCCGGCGGCCCGCAAGCCCTCGGCCAGGGCGGCGGCCAGCTCGGGGCCGGACAGCCTCCCGTCGCGTCCGATGGCGATACTGCTGCAGCCGCGGGCCAGGGCCTCGGTACCCAGGGCCTGGCCGATGCGGGCGATGATCCCGGGGGTAAGGCCTCGGCCCGCGACGCCACGGATGTCGTACGCCTTGAAGATCTCGGCAGGGACTGAGGACATGGCAATCTCTTGGAGAGGGAGATTATCGCCTGATCATGACAAAAAAAAGCGGCATCGCCATGGATGCCGCTGGAAAACCGCCATTGCGGCGGTCAGGGAGGTTCACAGCAAGCCAGCACCATTGCTGGCTGCAATGGACTCGGAGCAAACCGCATGCCAATCTGCCAGACCGTTCTACAGCGCACCGGGCAGCGGAATGCACTAAACAGAATATATATAACTTTCGGCAGAAGTTGTCGAGAAGACATTCATACTGTTGAAACATTGACGTGCTCCACGGCCGGCAGGCGTGCCCCTTCATACCCCTGCACCGGCTGCCAGATCGGCCCCTAGTGTGGCGCCAGGCTCAGTGCAAGGCGCGCGAGGCCGCCCGTTCACCCGCCACCTCCACCACGGCCGGCGAGGCATGGTGCAGGAGCATACGCCAGCCGGAGGGGGTGCGGCGGTAGACGTTGGTGGCGATCACAGGGGGGCGGAAGCGCGCCTCAGCTTCCACGCGGATGTGTTCGTGTAGCACGCTCACGGCCACATCCCCCGTCTGCCGCAGGTAAAGGGGTTCCAGCCCGAAGCGCAGCCGCTGGCCGGAGGAGAAGATGCCCTCCCAACCCTCGAACACCGCTGCCGGCCCCAGCAGGGCCTTGCCCATGGGATGTATGCAACAGATGTCGGCCGCCTCGTCCCACACCCCCATCATCGCCTGCAGGTCTGCCGCCTCGAAGGCCCGGTAGAAGGCCTGCTCCGCTTCCTGGGGCGTGGCCCAGGCCGTCGTTGCCTTATCCGTCATTCCCCGCCTCGTCACTGTGGTGCTATACAATGGTTTATTCAAACCAGTCGCCAGCCATGACCGCCCTCACCCAACTGCTCGAGAAGTACAGCCGGCCGGGACCGCGCTACACCTCCTACCCCACCGCCCCCTATTTTCACACCGGCTTCACGGAGGCACACTGGCTGGAGGAGCTGCGGCAATCCCAGGAAGTCGGGCGCGGGCTATCCCTGTACGTGCACATCCCTTTTTGCGACACCCTCTGCTACTACTGCGGCTGCAATATGGTGGCCACCGGCGACTATTCCAAGGCCGAGCGTTACCTGGGGGTGTTGGAGCTGGAGATGGCGCGGGTGGCGGCGCTGACCCACCCGCAAAGACGGGTGGAGCAGCTGCATTGGGGCGGTGGCACTCCCACCTATCTGAAGCCTGGAGACATCCGGCGCCTGGCCGCCATGATCCGTGCCCATTTCACCCTGGCGGAAGACGCCGAGATGGGCTGCGAGGCGGACCCCCGCGAGCTCACCCGGGAGCATCTCACCGCCCTGCGCGAGAGCGGTTTCAACCGTCTGTCCATCGGCGTACAGGATTTGGACGAGCGGGTGCAGAAGGCGGTCAACCGGGTGCAGCCGCCGGAGATGATCGGCCAGGTGTATGCCTGGGCGCGGGAGCTGGGCTTTGCCAGCATCAACATGGACCTCATCGTGGGCCTGCCCCACCAGAGTGTGGCGAGCTTTTCCCGCACCCTGGATCAGGTGCTCGCCTGGGCGCCCGACCGCTTCGCGGTCTTCGCCTACGCCCACGTCCCTTGGATGAAAAGACACCAGAAGCTCATCCGGGAGGAGGATCTGCCAGATTTCGCCACCCGCCTCGAGCTGCAGCAGCTCATCCACGACCGGCTGGGCGCGGCAGGCTATGTCAACATCGGCATGGACCACTTCGCCAAGCCTGGCGACGAGCTGGTGCAGGCCCAGCGCAACAAGACCCTGTGGCGCAACTTCCAGGGCTACACTACCCACAAGGACTGCGACATCTACGCCTTCGGCGCCTCCAGCATCAGCCAGACGCGCTGGGTCTACGTGCAAAACGAGAAGAACCTGAAGAAATATCAGGAACGGCTGCTCGCCGGACACCTGCCGGTGGAACGGGGGCTGCGTCTGACCCGGGAGGATCTGATCCGGCGCGATCTCATCATGCGCATCATGTGCGACCTGGAGGTGTCCTTCGTGGACTTCTCGGCACAATGGGGCATCGACTTCCCCGCCCATTTCGCCGAGGGCCTGGCGGAGCTGCCCGCGCTGGCTGCCGATGGCCTCATCGTCCTGAGGCCAGACGGTTTCAGCGTCACCGACCTGGGCAGGATCTTTCTGCGCAACATCGCCATGTGCTTCGACGGCTATCTGCGTCAGGCCACTGAAATACAGCCGCGTTACTCACGCACCGCCTGAGGCCAGGCGGCGCGGGCAGCGGTGGGCACGGCAGGGCGGCTCTGGGACCGCGAATCGCCGCTGAGCCGGGCCGCCCCCTGCTCAGTCCACGATGCCCTTGAGCAGGGCCTCTTCCTCCTCGGCCACCCAGGCCAGGACCTTGGCGGTCTCGCCCTGCATGCCCTTGGCCAGGTTTCCGGTGTTGAGCCGCATGACCTGGACTTTACCGTCCTTGCCCTCGAAGACCGTGTAGCGGCAGGGCAGCGGCGGTGCCTTGCCCTCACTGGCCTTGGCCAGGCGCTCGTTGGCGTCCTTGGGGCAGGCATAGACCACGCGGATCGCCGGGGCGTCCTTGGCACCCTGGGCCTTCATGGCCGCCTGGACGTCCTGCACCTCGCCCAGCTTCCAGCCGCGCTTTTCGGCACCGCGCAGCAGGGCCTTGACCGTCTCGTCCAGGGAGAGCCTGGACGGCCTCAGATCGAACATGACCGCCATCATCTGCATCTGGCGCAGCATGGCCTCCTGTATCTGCCGCGGGGTTATCTGGGGTGGGGCGGGCTGGCCTGGCGGCTGGGCATGGGCGAGTCCCGCCAGCACACCGGCCAGGATCAGGGTATGGTGCCATCGCATCATCCTTCCTCCAGCTGGCTGATCAATGACCATTGCGCCCGACACCGGCCTTGAGCCGGTAGAGGGTGCCACAGTAGGGACACAGTACCTCGCCCTTGTCCTCGATGGGCAGGTAGACGCGCGGATGCGCATTCCAGAGGCTCTGGCCCGGCATGGGGCAATGCAGGGGCAGGTCCTCGTCGCCTACCTCTACCAGGCGTTGGGAATTCCCATGGGTCAGTTGCATCCTGCTCGGCTCCTCAGACATGGGTCAACCAATGGCTATGTGCCTCGGAGCGCCCCTTGACGCAGTCGAAATACATGGCCTGCAGGCGCTCGGTGATGGGACCGCGGCGGCCCTCGCCGATGACGCGGTTGTCCAGCTCCCGGATGGGGGTGACCTCGGCGGCGGTGCCAGTGAAGAAGGCCTCGTCGGCGCTATAGACCTCGTCGCGGGTGATGCGCTTCTCGATCACCGGGATGCCCAGTTCGCCGGCCAGTTGCATGATGGTATCGCGGGTGATCCCCTCCAGGGCGCTGGTGAGGTCCGGGGTGTAGAGCTTGCCGCGGCGCACGATGAAGATGTTCTCGCCGGAACCCTCCGCCACGAAACCGTCCACGTCCAGCAGCAGGGCCTCGTCGTAGCCGTCCTGCTCCGCCTCCCGATGGGCCAGGATGGAGTTCATGTAATTGCCGTTGGCTTTGGCCTTGCACATGGTGACGTTGACATGGTGACGGGAAAACGACGAGGTCTTGACGCGGATGCCCTTCTCCAGCGCCTCCTGTCCCAGATAGGCCCCCCAGGGCCAGGCGGCGACGATGACGTGCACCGATAAGGTCTTGGCCGAGATGCCCATGGCCTCCGCCCCGTAAAAGGCCATGGGACGGATGTACCCGGACTTGAGAGCGTTGGCGCGCACCGCCTCGATCTGGGCCTGCATGAGGGCGGCCTTGTCGTAGGGCAGCCGCATGCCCAGGATGTGGGCGGAGCGCAGCAGCCGATCGGTGTGTTCCTCCAGACGGAAGATGGCCGGGCCGCGCTGCGTCTCGTAGGCACGCACGCCCTCGAACACCCCCATCCCGTAGTGCAGGGTATGGGTGAGGACATGGGTGGTAGCCTCCCGCCAGGGGACCAGTTTTCCGTCGTACCAGATATAGCCGTCGCGGTCGGCCATGGACATCGCCGAACTCCTTGTGCTTGGGAAATGAAACGACATTCTAGCGCAGGCACCGCCGCAGGCCCCATCTGCCGACCCCCCCCACCTCTCAGCCGAACACGTGGCTCCAGAGCCGCAGCACGGCCTGGCTTGCCACCTCTGCCTGGGCCGGCGGCACCCGCGCATGCTCCGCCCCCTGCAGCTTGACGGCGTGCTGCAGGCGCCGTAACTCGCGGTAGGCGTCCGCCGCCGGTAGGGCGATGTCCGGGGGCAGCAGGCCCAGCTCGGCACAGCTTCTCAGCAGGGCGATGTTGCCGATGTTGGCGGTGAGCGCGGGGTGGGCATGGGCGTGGGCCAGCACCAGGTATTGCACGGCGAACTCCACGTCCACCAGGCCGCCGGGGTCGTGTTTGACGTCGTACAGCCCACTCGGGTTGGGGTGGCCGTCGCGCATCTTCTGGCGCATCTCCAGGACCTCGGCCCGCAGCCTGGCCTCGTCCCTGGGCAGCCGCAGGATTTCCTGCCGGATGGCCTCGAAGCCCTCGCCCACGGCGCGATCGCCGCAGCAGAAGCGGGCGCGGGTCAGGGCCTGGTGTTCCCAGGTCCAAGCCTTGTGCCGCTGGTACTCGGCAAAGGCATCGAGGCTTGCCACCAGCAGTCCCGCCGCGCCATCGGGGCGCAGCCGCACGTCGGTGTCGTAGAGCACGCCGGCGGCGGTGTGGGTGGACAGCCAGGTGATGAGCCGCTTGGCCAGCCGCGCATAGATCACCTGGGCCTCGGGATGGGGGTCGTCGTGCAGGAACACCAGGTCCAGGTCGGAGGCATAGCCCAGCTCTCTGCCGCCCAGCTTGCCGTAGGCGATGACCGCAAAAGCGGGCGAGTCCCGGTGACGCCCGGCGAGGCTCTCCCAGACCAGCTTCAGGGTGGCCTCCACCAGGAGGTCGGCCAGATCCGCCAGATGATCGGACAGCCGCTCGATGGTGAGGCGCCCGGCCAGATCCTGGGCAAGCAGGCGGAAGGTGACGCTCTGCTTGAAGTGGCGCAGCTCGTCCATCTGCCGTTCCACGTCCCCCGCCAGTTCCTTGAGCCGACCGGTCAGTTCCGCACGCGCGGCCTCCCGATCGGGCTCGACATAGAGGACGCGGGGGTCGAGCAGCTCGTCCAGGAGATGGGGGCGGCTTCTCAGGTACTGGGCGGCCCAGGGACTGGCGCTGGCGATGCGCGCGACCTGGGCGAGGGTCTGGGGGTATTCCTGCAAGAGTTTGAGATAGGGCGCCCGTCCGCTCACCGCCTCCAGCAGGTCCAGCATGCGGTTCAAGGTCTCGTCGGGGTTGGGGAGTCCTGCCGCCACCTCCAGCATGGGGGGCAGCAGGGCCTCCAGGGCGGCCTGGCTCGAGGCCGGAAGGGCCTTGTAGCGCGGGGCCGACACGAGGGCGGTGATGCGTGAGAGCACGGCCATACCATCCCGGTAGCCCAGCTCGGATAGACGCGCCGCGGCGATCTGCGCAGGCTGGCGCCAGAGGCCGGCCAGGGGGTGGGCCGACTGGTCCTCCTGGGGCGCGCCGAAGACCTGTTCGAACTGCTCGCCCACCCGCCGCCGCAGCCCTTCGAGCCGCTCCGAAAGATCATCCCAGCCCTCATACCCCATGGCCTGCGCCAGCTTCCGGCGGTCCTCTTCCGACGCGGGCAGTTTCTGGGTCTGGGCATCGTCCAGGTATTGCAGACGGTGCTCCAGCTTACGCAGCCAGACATAGGCCGCGTCCAGAAGGCGGGCCGTCTCTGGGGGCAGCAGCTGGTGGCTGCCGAGCAGCCGCAGCACCTGGCGCGTGGGTCGCGTCTGCAGCGCCGGCTCGCGGCCGCCGCGGATCAGCTGGAAGACCTGGGCGATGAACTCCACCTCGCGGATGCCGCCGGGGCCCAGCTTGATGTCATCCGCCCTGTCCCGGCGTGCCACCTCCTGCCGGATCTGGGTATGCAGGGCGCGCATGGCGCCGAAGGCGCCGAAGTCCAGGTAGCGGCGGAAGACGAAAGGCCGCCGCAGTTGCTCCAGCTCGTCGATGCGTTCGCCCGTGAGGGCGCGTCCTTTGATCCAGGCATAGCGCTCCCATTCCCGCGCCTGGGTGTAGAAGTACTGCTCTAGCATGGCTAGGCTCACCGCCAGGGGGCCCGATTCGCCGTAGGGCCGAAGCCGCATGTCCACTCGGAAGACGAAACCATCGGCGGTGGCCGCGTTGAGGAGCTGGATGAGGCGCCGCCCCAGCCGCACGAAGAATTCGTGGTTGTCGATGCGCCTGGGCCCGGCGGTCTGTCCGTCCTCGGGATAGACGAAGATCAGGTCGATGTCCGAGGAGACGTTCAGCTCCCGCCCCCCCAGCTTGCCCATCCCTACCACCATGAGGCGTTGGGGCCGTCCCTGGGCGTCGAGGGGCTCGCCAAAGGCGCCGGTCAGGTCCGCGTGCAGCAGGTCGAGCCCCGAGGTCACCGCCAGCTCGGCCAGATCGGTCATGCTGGCGGTGACCTCCTCGAGGTCGGCAAGTCCGGCCAGGTCGCGCACCAGCACCCGCGCCAGCACCCGCTGCCGCAGCCGCCGCAGGGCCCGACCCAGGGTGGCCTCGTCGGATGGCGCCTGCGCCGCCAGCCAAGCCGTCATCTCGGCGCGGTAGATTGGCCGGTCCAGGGCCCGCGCCAACTCCACCTCGAGCTCAGGGTCGGCCTTGAGGCGCGCGGCCAGCCAGCGGCTGTAGGCAGCCGCCCGCTCGAGGAGCGCGCTGGCTTCGCTGGGGATCATCCCAGATTTTCCATTAGGACGCGGGATGGCGCGTAGCCCATGATCGAGACAGATTGCGCGAGACGGTCGCAGGCCTGGGCTCCTGCATTGCCGAGAAGTTGAGCGCAAGCTGGCCGATGAGGGGCAGCCGAGGCCAGCGTAGGCCAAGACACTGCATGCGGATGGTGCGTTGCCGGGATGAGCATAGCCGTTACCGAAGGCGTAAGGCCGGTCTAAGGAAACCCTGAAGAACACCCTCTCCCTTTGGGAGAGGGTGGGGGTGAGGGGGATCACGCTTTGAATTCTCGAGGCCCCTCACCCTGCCCTCTCCCCCGCAAGCGTGGGCGAGGGGAGTTATTCAGTGTTTCGGAAAATCTGGGATCATATCGGCACGTTTGAAATTAACAGCATTTTGTCCTAATTTCCCGCTAGTGCCCTACCCCCTCGTGTAGGGCGACCGATCAACGATAGCCACCGTCGAGGAACGCCATGTCCACCATCGAATCCGTCCTCCAGGAAAACCGCGTCTTCCCGCCTAGCCCCGAGTTCGTCGCTCAGGCCAACGTGTCCGGCATGGAGGCCTACCGGGCCCTGTGCGCCAAGGCCGAGGCCGATTACGAGGGCTTCTGGGCCGAGCTGGCACGTGCCCACATCCACTGGTTCAAACCCTTCACTCGGGTGCTAGACGAGTCCAAGGCCCCCTTCTACCGCTGGTTCGACGACGGCGAGCTCAACGTCTCTTACAACTGCCTGGACCGCCACCTGGACACCCGCGGGGATCGCACCGCCATCATCTTCGAGGCGGACAACGGCGAGGTGAGCCGGGTCACCTATCGGGAGCTCCATGAGCGGGTCTGCCGTTTCGCCAACGGACTCAAGAGCCTAGGGGTGAAGAAGGGTGACCGGGTGGTCATTTACATGCCCATGTCCATCGAGGCCGTGGTGGCCATGCAGGCTTGTGCCCGCATCGGCGCCATCCACTCCGTGGTGTTCGGCGGCTTCTCCGCCAAGAGCCTGCACGAGCGCATCGAAGACGCCCGCGCCAAGCTGGTGGTGACTGCCGACGAATCCTTACGCGGCGGCAAGGCCATCCCGCTCAAGGCCGCCGTGGACGAGGCACTGGGCATGGGCGGGGTGGACCATGTGGAGAGGGTAGTAGTCTATAGGCGATCTGGCGCGAATATTCCCTGGAACGCCGGGCGCGACCTGTGGTGGCATGAACTGACCGCCAGTGAGGCAAGCACCTGCCCCGCCGAGCCCATGAATGCCGAGGACCCGTTGTTCATCCTCTACACCTCCGGCTCCACCGGCAAACCCAAAGGCGTGCAGCATGCCACCGGCGGCTATCTGCTGGGGGCCATCCTGTCCATGCTGTGGGTGTTCGATGCCAAACCCGACACGGACATCTATTGGTGCACCGCCGACGTGGGCTGGATCACCGGCCACACTTACGTGGCCTACGGCCCCCTGGCCTTGGGCATGACCGAGGTCATCTTCGAAGGCGTGCCCACCCATCCCCATGCTGGTCGTTTCTGGGAAATGATCGCCCGCCACCGGGTCACCACCTTCTACACCGCCCCCACCGCCATCCGCTCCCTCATCAAGCTGGGGGCGGAGCTGCCCAAACAATACGATCTTTCGAGCCTGCGCCTGCTGGGCACGGTGGGCGAGCCCATCAATCCGGAGGCCTGGATGTGGTACTACACCATTGTGGGCCAATCCCGCTGCCCCATCGTGGATACCTGGTGGCAGACCGAGACCGGCTCCAACATGATCTCGCCACTGCCCGGCGCCACCCCCCTCAAGCCCGGCACCTGCACCCTGCCCCTGCCCGGCATCATGGCTGCGGTGGTGGACGAACACGGTCAGCCGGTGGGCACCAACGCCGGCGGCTATCTGGTCATCCAGCGCCCCTTCCCCAGCCAGCTGCGCACCCTGTGGGGCGATCCGGAGCGCTTCCGCAAGACCTACTTCCCCGAAGAGCTGGGCGGCAAGACCTATCTCGCCGGCGACTCCGCCCGCCGCGACGAAGACGGCTACTTCTGGATCATGGGCCGCATCGACGACGTGCTCAACGTCTCCGGCCACCGCCTGGGCACCATGGAGATCGAATCCGCCCTAGTGGCCCACCCCCTGGTGGCCGAGGCCGCAGTGGTAGGCAAGCCCCACGAGATCAAGGGCGAGGCGGTAGTCGCCTACGTGGTGCTGAAACGCCCGCGTCCCTCGGGCGATGAGGCAAAACGGATCGCCGCCGAGCTGCGCGACTGGGTGGCCAAGGAGATCGGCCCCATCGCCAAGCCGGACGACATCCGCTTCGGCGACAACCTGCCCAAGACCCGCTCCGGCAAGATCATGCGCCGGTTGCTGCGCAGCATCGCCAAGGGCGAGGAGATCACCTCCAACACCTCCACGCTGGAAAACCCGGCGATTCTGGATCAGCTTCGGCAAACCGTATGATGCTCGTGGGACACGTGCCGAAGACAAGGAATCGCGGGGTTTCGGCGCAGGCTAACCTTCGCGCCAGCGAAGGTTAAGCCGGCGGCAGGAGGGTGACTGCCAGACGCATGATTCCCTAAGTAGCGTTGTTATTGCGCGACCGTGTTGCATCTTATTCTGCCCCCGATTGTCAACCCCGCAGCAGCGGCAGGCCCACCACCAGCACGTCCCACACCGACTCGGCCAGCACATGCTTGGTCACGCTTCCCAGCAGCAGTTCCTCCAGCACGCCCTGGCCGTGTTTGCCCAGGGCAATGAGGTCGCAGGCCAGCTCCTGCTCGGCCTGGAGGATGGCGCGGGAAGGCTCGCCATGCTGGACATGCAGGCGGGCCTGTC
>FWPV01013129.1_pt1 | contig 12530 bp, 11 predicted proteins | sample 2228371 | NCBI WGS metagenome assembly FWPV01 (sample SAMEA103939776, study PRJEB20133) | metagenome | reverse complement strand
AAAAGTATATCGATAATTTAATCAAAAACCACTCAGGAGGTCGTCCCGAGTATTCGGGAAGTCTCGTCGGTTCCGCAAAAATATAAACCCATGTAATGTACCTATTAGATCAAATAAGCAAAAAATGATTTAATTTAAGAAATTACTTTTAAAATCCCTGTTTATAAAATACAACTTTTTATCTTTAAATTCTGACTTAAATATTTTTATTATACATTGTAAATTGCAATGTGAAATCGAAATATTCCCCTTTAGTGTAATGGTAGCACATAACTCTCTGAAAGTTAGGGTTGTGGTTCGAATCCACAAAGGGGAACAGGTGATTGTGGGATTATAATTTTATTCGTATCGCTTTCCTTTTATCAGGACAGCTTGAAGTATTTTAATGGTCATTGTTTCTCCTGCTTCAGGTATATATTGGTCTTCTATTGTATATTCAACAGTTATCCATTTGTTTTTATTCTTTTTCAAAATTGGTAATAAATCATAATTCCCCCATAACCATAAAATTCCTCCGCTCTCAGTTTTAAATTTTGTATGAAGATAATCTCCTTCTTCATAACCAATGTATTTTGCTTTTACCTGATATACTTCCTGTGAATACAAATCACCAGCAAAAATTAATAATACAGGAAGAAAAACAATTAGGAATAAATACTTTTTCATTTTTCTATTTATAAATTTAACAATTTTTCCTTTAAAAATTTATTAGTTTAATATTTCAGTTACAAGTAAAAATTTTGAATGAAAATTATTAAAAAAAGAAGATATAATTTTTTTAGAAAAATTATAACTTTATACCTATTAGAACCTTTTGCTAAAAAAAATATTTATAGTTTAAGATAAGCTTAAATGCAATTAAGAGATAAATTTATAAAGCTTCAAAAGTAATATAAATAATAAAATTTCATAAAGAAACGCCTAACATATAACCAGAACTTATCCTCGCTTCTTGTGATTATTAATTTTGTTATTGTTACCAAAGATTTCTTTATATGAATGAATTGAAAAATTATCTCCATCCCAAAAAATTCAGCATAGATTAATTAAAAATGAATTCATACTAAAAATTAAGTTTATTAAATTTATAAAATAAATAATTTTTCAAAGAATATTTTTATTATAAAATATAATAATATGCCTACTTTGGAAATTTCATTAAATCACAACCTAACTCAAAAAGAAGCTTTATCACGCATTAAAAATTTTCTACCAGAATTGAAAAAGCAACATGCTAATAAAATTAGTAACCTAAAAGAAAAATGGAGGGAAAACATCTGTAAGTTTAGTTTTGATGTAAAAGGGTATGAAATTTCTGGTAAATTAATTGTAGAGGAATCATCTATATTGATTGAGGGAAATATTCCATTTATAGCAACCTTTTTTAAATCTAAAATTGAAAATATAATTAGAAAAGAGGCTAAAAAAATACTTCACAGAAAATGAATTTGATTTAATTGTGCTCGGTAGCACGGGTAGCTCTGGATTATGGGGAAATCTACTTGGTCATATCAGCGATAAAGTCAGTGAAAATGCGCATTGCAATGTATTAATAATAAGAAAAACTGTATAAGTCTTGAATGAAAAGATTTAGCAATCCGAGACCATAAAATTATTTTATTAAAATCATTTTTCGGGATTCTTTATATTTACCAGATTCAAGTACATAGAAATAAATGCCTGATGTTAATTCAGATAAATTGCAGATTATTTCATAATTTCCCTTTTCTAATTCAGAATTAATTAATTCGGATACGATTTTACCAGTCATATCATAAATCTTAAGAGAAGTAAACCCGCTATTGGGTAATGAGAATTTTATTTTAGTTGAGGAATTAAATGGATTCGGGTAATTCTGCGAAAGAGAAAAATTTTGCGGGGTTTCATTTTCATTTTTGGTGATGAATGTAAGTCCTCCGTTTGTGGTTTTAAGAATTTTTCCTGACCAGCTTGAGATATATCCAGTCATTGCAGATGGGAAATGAATAGCATATAAATTTTCAGTAAGGGGCGTATTTTGAATACCCCAGGAATTTCCTGCATCAGTAGTTTTCAGTACTTTCCCTGTGCCTGTGCAAATATATCCGGTCATTGCATTTACAAATGACATATCCCAACCAGCCCCAATACCTTCATTGGAATGAATAAGTTCCCAGGTATCACCACCATTGGTAGTTTTTACAACTCTGCAATTAGATGTATTAGTACAATAGAAGCCAGTGTTAGCATCAGAGAAATAAACAGATTGTGCAGTTTCAAACGGGCTGATGAATGAGCCAATTTTATTAACCCAGGTAGCACCTGCGTCTGTAGTTTTTAAGATAATGTTTGCACCTCCGACATATCCGGTATTTTCATTAACGAACCAGATTCCATCGAGAGCAGTTGAAGTTGGAGTAGTTAAAGTAACCCAGTTTTCACCTTTGTTTGTTGTTTTAAGAATTTTCCCAGCACTTCCGCAAACAAATCCTGTATTTGAATTAACAAAAAACAAACCCCAGAACTGAATAGTGGTATCCGGATAAATAAACGGCACCCAATTCAAACCACCATTTACAGTTTTTAAGATTTTGCCATAATTTCCACTTATGAAAACAGTATCAGGGTGAAGAATAAAAATAGACATAAATCTTTGTGCCGTGTAGTTGGAATTCTGTGCTACATAATTTAAACCGCCATTTGTAGTTTTATAAATGTTAAAGGTTGAACTGTTGTATAACACCCCTGAATGATAACCAATATTATCATTATAAAATTTTAAGCAGTAAACAGATTGAGCAGGGTTAGATGTATATTGTAAAAACCATTGTGGAAAGGCTACGGATATGTTTAAAACGAGAACATAAAAAACTATAATTGATTTTTTCATTTGCAATTATTTTTTATTCACTTATAAAAATAAAAATGAAAAAATCAGTATGCAATATAAATTATTCTGGATTAAAAAATTATTATAAAATAAGCGTGGGGAAAAGATGGAATAAAAAGAACAGGTTATATATTCAGTTATAGTACAAAACTTAAATAAAAAAGGATTTATATTATTTCTCAGATTACAAAGATAAAACAACACGGATTATTATTTTTCTAAAAACTTTCTTAGCGCTAAATTTATTATAAGGTATATTTAAATCAGGTAAAAATTATTTGAGCGCCGGCAGAAAGTTCATAGAATTTACCTACAGAAATAATATCTTTCACCTGTGGGCAAAAATCATCTTTAGTAAGGTGAAACATATCAACACTTGCTTTGCAGGCATAAATTTCAACGCCAGCATCAGCGCACATTTCAATAAATTCCCTAACCGGTGGTATATCAAGTTTTTCCATTTCTTTTTTCATCATCCAGGTTGCAAATGCAGACATACCTGGAATAGCTCCAAGAATGGTAGGCATATGCATACCAGGATTTCCAACAGTTGCCACTTTTATTTTATCCATTCTTTTATTAATGATAGCATCAAGTCCAAAGAATGTAAAAAACAGTGTAGCTTCGATTCCTTCCATTCTTGCACCATTTGCCATAATCAATCCCGGGTAAACACCATCAAGTGAGCCTCTTGAAACAATGATTGAAACTTTTTTAATTGGTTCGAATTTTTTTTCTTCCATTTTTAAATCTCCTTATTTTTTTTAAATACAACCTTTTGGTTTTGGAAGACCCGCAATTTTTGCGGCTTTCTTAGCTGGTCCCTGTGGAAATAATTCATACAGTTCCTTTGTTGATACACCGCTTTCTTTATTTAACTTTCTGATAGATGGTGCATCACCTTTTTCCTGAAATACTTTTCTCATAAAGTTAATAACTAACCAGTGTCTTTCGGTTAGTTCTTCAATACCTTCCATTTTTGCAAGTTCCTTAGCAATATTCTCATCCCAATCAGAAGCGTTTTTTAAATGTCCGTCTGCATCTAATTCAATTGTTTTACCAGCAATTTCTATTGTTGACATAATTACTCCTTTTAATTTTATTTTGATAAATTATTATTTTTAATATTTGAAATATTTTTTAGTATTTGTAGTGTGATATATAATCCCTTTTTTACTTCTGGTTGATTAATTTCTTTAATAAGTTTGCGTAAAGTAATTTTATCTTTAATTTCAAAATTTACATCTTTATATGCATTGATGAAATTATTTACAGCGGTTAAAACTTCAGGTTGAGTAATATTTTTGAGTGTAGAAATAATTTGCTCAATGTTATTTCCAAGACTTCTTAATTCATTGACAGGAAATGAAGTAATGATCTTATCAGTTATGTCTTTGAATTCCCTGTAAAACTCAAAATACCCTTTTCTATCAAATTCGTCCATTTTATTCATAAAGTCTTTAAATAGTTCTTTAGATACCGGACCAAAATCCTGAATAAAATCTCTAATGTTTTCAATCTGCTCAAAAATCTTGGTAATATTGTTTACATTCCTTAATAATTTTTTGAATAAATAATAAATATCCCCAGTCTGGATATGGTCGTGCACTTCTTCTAACTCAACAACTGCAGTATCAAAAACTTCCCTGCTAACCCGCATAAGATCTTCTTTAAAATCATCAATTTCTCTTCTGTGCTTTTTCTGAAGTTCAATTTCCTCGATTAAATAATCAAGTTTCTTATTTATTTCTTCAAATTTTTTGTTTAAGTCTTCATTTTGCATATTATAACCTCTTTCCTGCCATTGACATTTGAGATTCAATAGGTAATTCAAGTCCTTTTAGTAAAAAATTCCAGTACATCCAGCGGAACATAATCTTACCGTAATGATTCATTTTAGTTTCCTGGAGTAGTGAGAACGGTCCTATGCCCGGTAAAGGGAATTTACCGGGTAATGGTTCTGTATCATAGTTGAAATCAATAAGAATTCCTTTTCCAAATCCTGACTCAATAAAACAATTTGCATGACCATCAAATTCAGCAATCATTTCTCTATCTTCAATAGCAGAAAGGATATTTTCAGTTAAAATTTCTGATTGGAAATGTGCAACTGAACCTGCTTTGGAAGTAGGAACATCAGTAGCATCACCTATTACAAATACATTATTGAAATTCAATGACTGAAGAGTTTTTTTATTTGTGGGGATAAAATTTAATTCATCACCCATACCACTTTTTTGTATTACTTCATCACCCATATTTGTAGGCACGGTAACAAGTACATCGAATGGGATTCTTTTCTCATCCCAGGATACCAATTCTTTTGAATCGTTATCTACACTGCCGGTATTAAATTCAGAAATCAGATTAATATTCTTCTTCGAAAGAAGATCACCGAGTACTGAGGAAGCAATTGGTTTTGTAAAAGCACCAGGTAAAGGAGTAACGAAATCAATTTTCACTTTATCTCTAATACCTCTTTCAGTAAAATACCAATCAGCAAGAAATGCAAATTCAAGTGGGGCAACTGGACATTTAATTGGCATTTCAATAAGATTAATTACTAAACTTCCGCCCTTCCATTGTTTGAAAAAAGATGACAGGGCTACTGCGCCTTCAATGGTATAGAAATCGAAAACGTTTTTATACCATAAACTACCTTTTAAACCTTCGGTTTCTTCCGGTTTTATCTGGCTTCCTGTAGCAATAATTAGAAAATCATACGAAAGCAAAACATTATTTTTAAGAATTACCCTATTTTTATCAGGCTCAATTCTTTCTATTTCAGAAATAATAATATTCGCAGAGGAAGGGAAAAAATCTCTTTTAGGTTTAATAACATCCTTCTTTGAATATATCCCAAAAGGGATAAATAAAAAGCCTGGTTGGTAATAATGAGTTTCATTCTTATCAACAAGGGTAACCTGCCATTCTTTCATATCAAGTATATTGCACAACTTATTAAGCATTATTGTACCCGCAGTACCACCACCAAGAATCAATATTTTCTTCATAATAAATTTTAAGATAAAATAATATTTACATACTAAACAATCTTTTAAAGAAAAAAATTACAGAAATAATATTAAAATGTGTAATTTTAATAAATTATTAAATAAATAAAAATTAAAAATAGATATTGATTTTTTAAGGGTTTTTTCCAAAAGTACTGTAACAATTTAATAAAACTCTTCGTAAATAAAGAAAAAAACAAAATAATATGAAAATTTTACAAAGAATTCTGATAACAGCATTCGTATTAATTACAACTTATGAAAGTCTCATTGCACAAGATAAACCTTCTAATACATCCATAAAAGGTACAGTTCTTGACAAGAGTACAGGACAACCACTTGAACTTGCAACTATTCAGGTATTTAGTGTTGACGATTCAATTTTAATCGGAGGGGCTTCTACCGATAAAGAAGGAAAATTTTTAATCGAAAATTTACCAGAGGGTAATTACAATGTAAAAATTAGTTATATCGGTTATAACACAGCTATAGCAAAAGATGTAAGGATAGAAAAGAATAAATCTATAAATTTAGGAACAATCAAACTTGAGATGAACTCTGAATCAACTGAAGAAATAAGGGTTGAAGATGAAGCACCGATAATGACTTATGAACAAGGGAAAAAAGTCTATGATGTAAGAAAAGACCTTACTGCTCAGAATGGAACTATACTGGACTTGCTTAAAAACATACCCTCTGTTGATGTTGATAATAACGGAAATGTAAGTTTACGAGGTGGAGGAAATGTAAAGATTTTGATTGATGGCAAACCATCTGCATTATTAAGCAACGGAACTCAGATTTTACAAAATATGCCTGCAAACATTGTAGAAAAGATTGAAATAATTAACAATCCTTCTGCAAAATACGAAGCAGAAGGGATATCGGGAATAATAAATATAATAATGAAACAGGGAGAGAAAAGCGAAGGGTATAGTGGAAATATAAAATTAAACGGCGGAACTGAAGATAAATATAATATATATGGAAGTGCTTCATTATCGAAAAATAAATTCAATATTAATGGTATATATAGTTTCTGGAATTATTCTTTGCCGGGCATAACTAATATATATAGGTTAAATTATTCAAGTAGTATTGCCAGAACAATAGAACAAAACTTTGACTGGAGGTACAAAGGGACATCTCATTATGGTTCTTTAAGTGGTGATTATGATTTTGATAATTTCAACAATGTATCTCTTGTAACAAGTTTTTTTATTTTTGACAGAAAAATTGATAACAGAAACATTTTGAACTTTTATGATGCATCAAATAATCTAACAACAAAACTTGATTATCTTATTAATGATAATAGAGATGGTTATTTCTTCGATGGTACTTTAACATACACAAAAAAATTTGAAGAAAAAGGAAGGGATTTTACTGCATTTATTAATTCTTCAGGCAGAAATGAAAATACTCTGATTAACTATAATATTAGTGATAACATAAATAATATAACGAAAACTAAAAATGAATCGGATTTCAATTTTAATTTTTTAAATTTCCAGGCTGACTATGTCCACCCACTTAGTGAAACAAATAAACTTGAGACAGGAATTAAATCAAATTTCAGAATGATTAAGGGAGATTATAAATTTTATAAATTAGATTCCAATACAGGAAATTGGGAAGAACTTTTAAATAAAAGAAACGATGCCGATTATAAGGATTTGATATCCGCTGCTTATTTAAATTATAGTGGTGCATATAAAGATTTCAGTTATCAGGTAGGTTTAAGGTCAGAGCATACTTATCTTGATTTTTCAATCTTGAATGGTTCAGAAAAATACAATAATAAATATATAGATTTATTTCCAAGTGTAAGTTTGTCACAAAAACTTGGAATAGAAAATCAATTTCAGGCAACATACAGCAGAAGAATCAACAGACCAAATCTGTATTTACTAAATCCATTTGTAGAACAGGTAGATGAATATACAAAGCGAACGGGAAATCCATACATAAATCCGGAATATATTAATTCTTTTGAGCTTGGCTATACAAGGTCTTTAAATTTTGCAATGTTGACATTGACAGGATTCTTTAGAAATACAAAAAATAGTATTCAATACCTCTCATATACTGATTCAACAGGAATAGTGCTTATGAAACCTGATAATCGTGGAACTTCAAACACTTATGGTCTGGAATTTATTGTGCAGGGTGGTTTAGCAAAATGGTGGATGATTTACGGAAGTGTAAGTTATTTTAATACGAATATTTTCTATAATGGTGGTGTAGATAATTTTGATAAAACTTATAATGCGTGGTCAGCAAGAATAAGTTCGAATGCTGCTATACCTGATCTGTTTGATGTACAACTGACATATTTCTACTATGGAAAGCAGGAAACCGCTCAGGGCTCAATGGATCCATTTCAGACGATGAATTTATCAATACAAAAAAGTTTTTTTGATAAAAAGTTGACAATCGGACTTCGGATAAATGATTTATTAAATCAACAGAAATTTTATCGTATAGCATCAGGAAGTGATTTCTATCAATCACTTTATCAAAAAACAAATTCAAGAGCAGTATTTTTTACCATTACATTTAACTTTGGTGAGCAATTAAATTCAAAGTCACAAAAAACAGCTCAGAAAAAACAAAGAGAAATAGAAGGAGAGATTCAAAACACAGGTAATTAATAAGTTATATTGAACTTATTAAGAGATTGGATTGTTGATACTTTATGATTATTAAAAAAATTAAATAAAAATGAAAAAGAACATTGGTTCAGTAGATAAAGTTATAAGAATTCTTATTGCAATTACTATTGTAATATTATTCTTCACAAATGTAATATCCGGTACATTAGGTATTATATTACTAATACTTGCAGGAATGTTTTTAATAACAAGTTTGATAGGATTTTGCGGTTTATATACTATTTTAGGTATAAGCACCTGTAAAATAAAAACCAAAGAAAACTAAAATATACCGAATAAATTTTATTTATTTTTCGGTGTGATTATAACTTTTGATTTTTGTGTATCAGTCATTTTATAATAGCTGATATACAAGGTAATGTTACTATATACAGCTACATCTTCTTCATAAATTGTATAAGAATAATAATCATCTTCCATAATAATCTTAAAATCATATCTGCCTTCATTAAGTAATACAGATTCTGATTCTCCGGGATATAAATAACTCCGTAGTTGATTTTTACTCCATCTCCCCCCATAATTATAGTAATCCCTTACATAAACACAGGTTATATATTTATCAAAATCATCGTTATAAATTGTAACATAATGTGTTGATACTAACAGATAGTCACAATTTATTGATAGAAAAGATATTATTGGTAATATTAATATTGTAATTATTTTTTTCATAATACAAATGGTTTGCTTAATTTTTATACATCAGATTTTAAGAGGCAGTTCCAGTTTATAAACTATTAGATTTAAATATAATTATCGATATTTATTATTTATATTCAAATTTGTAAAAAGTAGTTTTTTAAAGAGAAACTTTTCATAAAATTTTATGCATTAATATTTAATCTCAGGGAATTATTTTCTTTAAGAACAAAAAACAAACTTGATTATGAAATTTCTATTTAATAGATTTTTAAACAGAAAGTAAATTTTATAAAACTATGTACTTAAGAAAATATTTTTTTTTCATTATAACTGTTTTAAATCAAAGTTTATTTTCTCAAACAGGATGGATTTCGCAAAATCCATATCCGCAAGGAAATCCTTTATATAAAGTGCAGGCACTAAGCCAAAATGTTGTTTATGCAGCAGGTGGAGGAAGAGCATTAATAAAAACGACAAACGGAGGTAACAACTGGATTATTCTTACATACAATTTACCAGATTGGAATTATCCAAACTCAACCAGTATTAACTCTTTTGTTTTCTTATCCGAACAGATTGGATTTATATGTGGAAGTAAGGGAAAGATATTTAAGACAACAGATGGCGGTATCCATTGGATAGAGAACCCAACTGGTTTTACATCAGATTTATCTTCTATTTCATTTCCAAGCATTAACACAGGATATGCGGTAGGAATGAATGGCAAAATTATTAAGACAACAAACGGAGGTAATACATGGTTCGAGCAAACAGGTGGTGGAACGGCAACTCTTACATCAGTTTTCTTTACAGATAATTTAAACGGTTGGATATGTGGTTCTCTGCTTTCAGGAAATATTTTGAAAACTACCAATGGAGGTGAAAATTGGATTGCAATTAATTGCGGAGTAACCTCTGGTTTATACTCATTGTATTTTATCTCAAACCAAACCGGGTGGGCTTCAGGGTATAGTGGTAAAATATTAAAAACAACTGACGGAGGCAGTAATTGGTTAGTGCTTAACACCGGAGTAATAAACGATTTTATATCTATATTTTTCTCTTCACCTGATACAGGTTGGGCAGTAGGTGGAAATGAAGGATGTATAGTTTTAAAAACGGTAGATGGTGGAAATAATTGGTTTCCACAAACAGGAAGCATGCCATATTGTACAAATTATCGTTCAGTAAGTTTTGTTTCGAATACTTTAGGTTGGATTACAGGATATGAAGGGAAAATATTTAAAACTTCAGATGGTGGAAATACCTGGCAAAGTCAATCACAAGGATTAACTAACGGGTTTTATACAGTAAAGTTTATTTCTTCTGAAACTGGATGGGTTGGAGGGACTTATAATTCTTTATTAAAAACTACAAACTGTGGTACGAACTGGTTTCAACAAATTAGCTCTACACTGATACATTATGATTGTGTGAATTTTATTTCTGCAGAAACAGGTTTTGCTTCCGGAAAGTCATTGTTAGGTGATACAAGTTATATAATTAAATCAACAAACGGAGGTTTTGACTGGACTCCAAAATACAAGCAATATAATTATTTATTTAAATCACTATTCTTTATTTCACCTCAAACCGGCTGGGCAGCAGGATATAAAAGCACACCACCCCGTACCGGAATAATAATAAAAACAACAAATAGTGGAGATAACTGGACGCTACAATATAATGTTATTTCTGATACGGCTTCACTGGAGTCAATTTGTTTTTCTTCTCCTAACACAGGATTTGCGACCGGTTGGTGGAGTAAATTGTTAAGGACAACAAATGGTGGAACGAACTGGTATCTTGTTTCAACAGGAACTTCAAATGTCTATTTTAATTCATTAAGTTTTGTAAATGAAAATACTGGTTGGTTATCAGGATGGTATAAGACAATATTAAAAACTACAAATGCCGGTTTAAATTGGTTTTCACAATCAGCAGGAATTCCAACAACCATTGGAAGTTGTAATTTCGAAGAAATTTATTTTGTCGATACTTTAAATGGCTGGGTCACTGGAAGTAATAAAGTCCTTTGTACAACAAATGGTGGATTAAACTGGATTGACCAATCATTCGGAACATCAACAGTTAATTTTTCAATAAACTTTGTTAATTCGTTAACTGGTTGGCTTGTCGGAAGTTCGGGAACAATTTTTAAAACTACAACAGGAGGTTTTCCTGTAGCAATAAAAAAATCTGAAAATCAGATCGTACCAACAGAATTTGAATTATATCAGAATTATCCAAATCCTTTCAATAATTCAACTGTAATCAAATTTGAATTACCTTATACTGCAAAGATAAAAATAAAAGTTTTCGATATAACAGGTAAGGAAATCACCACTTTGCTTAATACCTATTTGAGTGAAGGAATTTATCAGGTAATTTTTAATATAGAAAATTATAAGTTAGCAAGTGGAATATACTTTTATAAATTATCTGTTGACAATTTTGAGATGGTCAGGAAGATGATATTGATAAAATAATTTTTATCTGCTTACATATTTTGAGAGGTTAACAACTTTGCTCGAAAGTGATAAAAAGGGTATGCTCATTATCTGATTACTTTGTACAACTGTAGCTAAAATCAGGTTTTCAGTTACATTATTGGTAAAAGATTTTTTATAATTAATAACCCATAAATCGGGGGGAAATCCTGTTAAACCCGAAATATATTGTTGAAGATTTAAAGTCCCAAGTCCCGGAATTAAAAACATATTCACTGTTCTTGTGGCTCCTGAAATATTATTATTAAAAAAATAATTACCGTTTAAAGAACTTGCAGTTGGTATAAATAGTGAATCGAATTTTATAATGGGGTTCGAACTGTTTGCATATTCAAGAGATATATCACTATCGACTAAATTAATTGTAGGAGTTGTTATATTAAAATTCGAATTGTTTGTTAAAGTCAACGCACCTGAGACAATATTTCTTGCAGAAGTATCAGCTATAAGATTAATTATTGTACTAAGATTAAAATATTGAGTTAATTCAATACAATCTTTAGCTCCGGGTACCGGATTTGGAGTATATACTGCAAGTGAATCTGTATCAGGCTTTTTAAAAACATAAATCCAAGCTCCAAGGTTATTAGGATCTGACAGAGCCGTTATTGCGGAAATATCTGTCTTACCTTTATCTGTGCCCTCAAAAATTACATTCTGTCCGACGATAAGAACAAGTTTAGTTGTACTGCCGTATTTCCTTGTAGCTTGAGAAATTGCAGAGTCAAGTCGTTCTTTAGCGGTAACCCTATTATAAATAACCTTAACTAAATTTGATGGGTCATTACATGAATTAAACAAGAAGTAAAAAGTTATT
>FWPV01005898.1_pt1 | contig 12530 bp, 9 predicted proteins | sample 2228371 | NCBI WGS metagenome assembly FWPV01 (sample SAMEA103939776, study PRJEB20133) | metagenome | reverse complement strand
CGCAGCCGGCGTCGGCCAGCGCCGCGCGCTGGCGGTCGAGGTTCTGATCATCTGTCGAAACCCGGGCGTAGCCGTAACGCATTTTGTCTGGGACCTTTCGTCCATGACAATGCACTGATTTTGCTAGCGCCGGAAAGGGTGGAAAAAAGGTGGACCTTTTGTCCGCCCTTGGACGGCGCGCGAGTTACGGTTCTAGCGCCAAAACCTCAACGCACCTGGATTAGGACCTCCTGCCATGCCGCGCCGCCATGTCATCACTGATGCCCAGTTTGACCGCTTGCTCGCCTTGCCCACAGGGGAAACCGACCTCATTCGGCACTACACGCTCAGCCAGGAAGATCTGGACGTGATCGCCCGACGTCGTCTGCCGCAGAACCGCCTAGGCTTCGCGCTTCAACTTTGCGCGCTGCGCTATCCCGGGCGGCTGATCCGCCCAGGCGAGACCGTGCCGATGGAAGTCGCGCGGTTTCTCGGCGAGCAACTGGATATCGATCCCGCCGCGATCGGCGACTATGCGACACGGACCCAGACCCGATACGATCAGCTCGACACCTTGCGGGAACTCTTCGGATTTCGGAGTTTCGCCCAGCCCGATCACCGGGCGCTGTCACAATGGCTGCTGCCGATCGCCATGACGACGGTGAGCGCGGTCTCGGTCGCCGAAGCGCTCATGGTCGAACTGCGGCGGCAAGGGATAGCTGCGCCCGGCGTCACCGTCATAGACAGAATGGTGGCCACAGCGATGCTGGGTGCGGAACGGATGGTCGCGGAACAGCTCACTCGTGGCCTGTCGGAATCGCAGCGCAGGTCCTTGGACGCTCTTCTGAACATCCACGACGAAGCCGCGATCAGCACCTTGGCATGGGCGCGTCAGTCACCCGGCGCCCCAAACTTTCGTTCCTTGGCGCGCCTAATCGAACAGCTTGATCATCTGCGTCGGATCAAGCTCGATCCCGACGTCAGGGCGGCCATTCATCCGGACCGGGTGAAGCAGCTCGCGCAGGAGGGCACGCGCCTGACAGCTCAACATCTGAGGGCGCTGTCGGTGGCGCGGCGTCGCGCCACCCTGTTGGTGACCGTGCTCGAAACGACGGAGCGCCTGACTGATGACGCCATTGGCGTCTTTGATCGTCTGATCGGACGGCTGTTTCGCCGCGCGGAACGGCGGGCATCAACAGAACTGCAGCGCAACGCGCGTACCATCAACGAGAAGGTTCGATTGCTCACCAAGATCGGTGGAGCCCTGATCGACGCCAAGGAATCCGGGCAAGATCCGTTCGGCGCGATGGCCAAGGTCATGCCCTGGGACGAGTTCGTCGACATGATCAAGGAGTCGAAGGCCCTCGTTCGACCTGATGGCCCTGACTATCTGGCGCTCGCGGAACGCAACCGTGCCCTTATGCGCCGGATCGGGCCGCTATTCCTGGGTGCCTTCACCTTTCAGGGCGTCGCTGCGGTTAACAGCCTTGTTCGTGCGATCGAGATTCTGCGCCCCTTCTACGCGGGCAGTCGGCGGACCCTGCCCAGAGATCTCCCGACTGGTTTTATCCGCCGCGGGTGGCGCCAAGCCGTAATGCCGGGCGGAAAGATCGAAGGGGCCGCCTACGAGCTTTGTTTCTTCGCCGAATTGCGCGATCGGCTCCGTGCTGGCGATATCTGGGTCGCCGGCAGCCGGCAGTATCGCGCCGTCGAGGACCAGCTCATCGCAAAGCCGCTGTTCGCCGCGATGAAGGAGGTTGGCCCGCTTCCCGTTTCGGCGCCGCTCGATTGCACCGTCTACCTGCAACAGCGGCGGGATCTTCTCAATGAACGGCTGCGCTTGGTCGCCAGCAAGGCAGCAAAGGACCAGCTGGAGGATGTTCGGCTGAGCGGCTCATCGCTCAAAATCACCCCACTCCAGGCAGTGACGCCGGAGGCGGCCGAACGTCTCGCCGACCGCCTGTACGGACTTCTGCCCAAGGTCCGCATCACTGACCTGCTCAGCGAGGTCGCGGGCTGGACCGGCTTCAGTGACTGCTTCACCCATCTTCGATCCGGCCTTCCGTTCGAGGACCGCAGGGTTATCCTGACTACGGTACTGGCCGACGCCACCAATCTTGGCCTGACCGGCATGGCGGAGGCCTGCTCGGTCGCAACCTACAAACAGCTCGTCTGGACCGCCGGCTGGCATCTGCGGGAGGAAACCTACGGCCGCGCCCTGGCGCGGATCGTGGCCGCACAACAGTCCGATCCACTCGCCGCCGCGTTCGGCGAGGCCACCACCTCAAGCTCGGATGGACAACACTTTCCCTTGGGCGGGCGCGGCGAATCCACGGGAGCCGTCAACCCGCACAAGGGGAGCGGCCCGGCGATCAGCTTCTATACCCACATCTCTGGTCGCTACGCGCCCTACAATAGCAAGCCGATCTCGGTCGCCGATGGCGAAGCGCTCCATGTTCTGGACGGTTTGCTCTACCACGGCGCTGATCTGGATACGGCCGTCCACCACACCGACGGCGGCGGCGTTTCCGACCATGTGTTCGCGCTCTGCCACCTGCTGGGCTTTCGCTTCGCGCCGCGCATTCCAAATCTCCATGACCGTCGGCTCTATACCTTTGGCGCCGCCGCCCAATGGCCAGCGCTGGAGCCTTTCATCGGCGGTCGGATCGACGAGGCGCTTATCCGCGCCCATTGGGACGACATTCTCCGATTGGCTACATCGGTCAGAACCGGCGCCGTGCCGGCGTCGCTGTTGTTGCGGCGGCTGGGTTCCTATCCACGCCAGAACGGCCTTGCCCTGGCGCTTCGCGAGGTCGGCCGGATCGAGCGGACCCTATTCACGCTCGATTGGTTGGAGGATCCGGCGCTGCGACGCCAGGCCACGGCGGAATTAAACAAAGGCGAGTCCCGCAACGCGCTCGCCCGCGCCGTTTGCTTCCATCGCCTCGGCCGGGTCCGTGACCGTACCCGCGAAGCTCAACAGCACCGGGCCAGTGGTCTCAACCTGGTCGTGGCGGCGATCATTCTGTGGAACACCGTCTATCTCGGGCGCGCCGTTGAAACGCTACGTCGCCAGGGCGAGATCATTCCGGACAATCTGCTGGGCCACCTGGCTCCCCTGGGCTGGCAGCACGTCAACCTCACCGGAGACTATCTATGGGGGGCGACAGCCAGCCCCGGCCCCGCAGAATTCAGGGAGATGCGTACGGTGATCGAGAGCCTTGCCGCCTAGCGTTCACCATTTGTCCGCTTAGCGCGGTTTTCTGCCCGTTCTATGGCGTCACCCCGAGTTGTAGGCGATGCGCTGATGGTCGCAGTCTTCGCAGCGCTCGACGTGGCCGCCCAGCTGCGCCGTCCGGCAGGCTTGGATCGCCGACATCACCTTGAGCTGGCCCAGGCTCAGATGTCCGGCCTGATCGCGGCGGAAGGCCTCGCCATGGGCGTGGAAGATGTCGGCGACCTCCAGGACCGGGCGCACAGGCCCGGTCACTCGCTCAGGCCGGCGGCGGTCTCAATCGCAGCAGATCCAGCGGGCTCTCGATGCCGTCCAGGGCCTTGGCGGCCACATGGGTGTAGACCGAGGTGGTCTCAAGCTTCTTGTGGCCCAGCAGAACCTGGATCACCCGCACATCGACCCCTTGCTCCAGAAGGTGGGTGGCGAAGCAATGGCGCAGGGTGTGCAGGCAGACCGGCTTGCTGATGCCGGCCGTCCTGACCGCCACGTGGAAGGCGCGATTGAGCGAGCGCGGCGTCACGGCGTTGAACGATGTCAGCCGGTTGGGAAACAGCCACACCGGCGGGCGCGCCACCTTCCACCAGTTGCGCAAGGTCGCCAGCAGATGCGGAGAGAGCAGCGCGTCACGGTCGCGCCGACCCTTGCCCTGTTCGACCCGAATGCGCATGCGCTGGCTGTCGATGTCGCCGACCTTCAGGCCCACGACCTCGGCGGCCCGCAGGCCCGCGCCATAGGCCACACTGAGCGCGGTGCGCCACTTGAGCCCCGGCGCCGCCTGTAACAGCCGCGCGACCTCGTCCGGCGTCAGCACGACCGGCAATCTCTGCGGCTGGCGGGCGATCGGGATGTAGTCCAAGGCCTCTGGGCGTTTGAGCGTCACGCGGAAGAAGAACCGCAGCGCCACCATCGCGCCGTTGATGCTGGCCGGGGCCAGGTCGCTCTGCGTCAGGTGCAGCTGGTAGCGCCGCACATCCTCGAACGTCAGCTCGCCCGGGGTCCTGCCGCAGTAGCGACTGCAGGATCGAACCGCTCGGATGTAGGTCTCTTGGGTCCGCGGATCGAAGTTGCGCAGGGTCATGTCTTCGACCATCCTGCGCCGCAACGGGTGGATCGCTTCTTCGGGCATCACTCGTCTCCTGTCTTGAGGAGGACGTGGCCGACCCACGTTCCTCTTCAGACAGGAGGATCCCGATGTTCCCCAGCGCCGAACAAATGCCCCTCCCGCGCGAGCGGGTTAGTACATTGGCGCTGCCGAGTTGCCTAAAGCTGGTTGTATGACGACTTAGGCTGCCCAATACCGTTGCTCTGACTCTCCGCCCCCAGGCCTGGGAGCTGCCAACTCCCGAACTATACTAGGCTGCGATAAGCCAGCTGGCTGCGACGGGAAGGGTAGCGCTAGCCGTTGAGCTTCAGGACGGCGACTGTCGCGCCCACAGCGCAGGTCGAGAACGATATTCGCAATTTTGCGACTTTGTGATAGATTTTCGCGGATGGTGATCGGTTCTCACAACTCAATTGTGGTCTGGTGAGCGAAAATCACGGAGTCCCCGATGGGTGAATGGCCTGCGCAGGTGGTGAGCGACTTTCGCGGCAAAGCTTTGCCGGAAGCCGGCGAGCCTGCGGGCTATGCCGCTCTTATAACCCGATACGAGCTGGACCTTCCATCACCCCCCCGCATGGCGGCCATCGCCGGCCGGCATCATCCCGTCTCGAACGAGGACTGGTTGATGCTGACGCCAAGGCATCGCCCCGATCGGTCCCTGGGTGATCAACTCACCTTCGCCTTCAGATACGAAGGCGTGGATCTACAGGTCCTTTCGAGCCTCTTCGAGACTGTGCCCCCCGAGGACATCGCTACGCTTGTCCGGGCCGCGCCGACTGGCGGCTTCGCCCGACGCCTGTGGTTCCTTTACGAATGGCTGACCGAACGCCAACTGGACGTCCCCGATCCAGGAAAGGTCCGCCTGATCCCTGTGCTCGACGCTGATCAGCAATACGCCCTGGCCGAGGGCCAGCCCTCGCCAAGGCATAAGGTCCTCAACAACCTGCCCGGCTCACGCGCCTTCTGCCCGCTCGTGCGCAAGGCGCCCGAGCTTGCAACCTATTGCGAAAAGGCTCTCGACGAACGGGCCCGAGCGGCCATGGGCCGGGTCCGGCCCGACCTGATGGCGCGAGCCGCAGCCTTCCTCCTGCTCAACGACTCCAAGTCCTCCTTCGCTATCGAGGGTGAGCGCCCCACCGGACAGCGCGCCGCGCGATGGGGTCAGGCCATCGCCCAGGCAGGCATGGTGGCGCTCAGCCAAGCCGAACTTGACCGTTTGCAGCGCATTGTCATCGGCGATGCGCGCTTTGTGAGGTTGGGATTAAGAGAGGAGGGTGGCTTCGTCGGCGTCCATGACCGCGACACCAACCAGCCCATACCAGACCACATCAGCGCCCGGCACGAGGATCTTGCCAGTCTGATCGAGGGTGTCGTCGCCTTCGCCGAGCGCGCGGCGCGCGGCAGGATGGATCCCATTGTGACCGCAGCTTGTCTGGCCTTCGGCTTCGTTTACATCCATCCCTATGTCGACGGTAACGGCCGGCTGCATCGCTGGCTGATCCATCACGCTCTGGCACGAGCCGCCTTCAGCCCCCCAGGCCTAGTTTTCCCGGTCAGCGCGGTGATCTTGAGAAACATCGAGCGCTATCGAACCGTTCTCGAGGCCTATTCCAGGCCTTTGCTGGCTCATATCGAATGGCACCCCACGCCCGACGGCAATGTCGTGGTGCTCAACGACAGCGCGCGGTTCTACCGCTACTTTGACGCCACAGCCCATGCGGCCTTCCTCTACGACTGTGTCGAGCAGACCATCGAGCACGACTTGCCCGAAGAGGTCGGTTTTCTTCAGGCGTTCGACGCCTTCGGCCAGGCCGTGCAGCAGATCGTCGACATGCCAATGGCGCAGCTTGAGCTTCTCCATAAGTTCCTTGATCAGAACGATGGGCGACTGTCCCAGCGCGCCCGGGACCGGGAATTCGCCGCGTTGACGCCGGGCGAGATCGCCGGCGTCGAGGCCGCTTATGTGGACGCCTTCGCCAAAGCCTAGATATTGCGCAGCGCAATTTCAGAGAACGTATGTGTTTGCGGCGACTATGAATGCGCCTACTATTTTACACTCGCGTATTTCCGATAAGATTTATTATACGAGCGCTTATTGTAGGCGGGGCGGATTCTATTTTGAAGTGCGATTTGTGAGGGTTTTTATGGGCTTAGGTCCACGGAGATTTTCACATGGGATCGCGTTACGGCCATATCACACTTCAGGAACGCCATCAGATCGCCCGCTGGCGTGACGCCAAGGTGCCCGTTCGGGTCATCTCTGAGCGCCTTGGGCGCCATCCGTCGACGATCCACCGCGAGATTCGACGCAACTGGTTCGATGATGGCCCATGGCTGCGCGGCTATTTCGCCGTCGCCGCCAACGAGCGCGCCTCCACGCGTCGCAGACGGGTCGGAAAGCTGTATCGTGATCCGGAATTGGTCCGCTTCGTCACCGAGCGTCTGCGAGAGACCTGGTCGCCAGAACAGATCGCGGGGCATCTCAAGGCGTTCGGTCAGCGCCAGCCCTATGCCTGTCACGAGACGATCTATCGCTACGTCTATGGTCCAGACGGCCGGGCTGCTGAGCTCTACAAGCTGCTGCCGAGAATGCGCCGGCGTCGGCGCGCGCGCTATGCCCGCCGACCGCGTGGACTGCATATTCCGCTGCAGAACACCATCGCCCAGCGGCCAGCCCATATTGGCGAGCGCCAGAGTTACGGCCACTGGGAATGCGATCTGATCGCTTTCCGCCAGGAGTACGGCCGCCACAATATCACGACGCTGGTCGAGCGACGGAGCCGGTATCTGATCCTGATCAAGAACCCGAACCGCAGTTCGGCGGGCATCATGTCCGGCCTGGCTCAGCGTCTGGAGCCGTTCCCGCCGTCGATGCGTCAATCCATTACCTTCGACCGCGGCACGGAGTTCGCCTTCTTCGCGACCCTGAAGCGTTCGCTGGAGATTGAGAGTTACTTCTGCAAACCGCAGGCTCCCTGGCAAAAAGGCACGGTCGAAAACACCAATGGCCGTCTGCGGCGCTTCTTGCCCAGCGACACGGACATCGCGCTGGTCCCGTCTGAGAAGCTGCTGGAGCTGACCTCGCGGCTCAATCGGATCCCGCGCAAATGTCTCGGATACCGTACGCCGGAGGATGTGCTGGTCGAGCAGATCGCGGCGACGGCTGGGACACGGGCGACGGACGGGCTCTGCGCTACGTGATGGCTCCGCGCCCGCCCGTCGCCCGACTGCCAATGTCCTGAAACCCTGACGTGACAGCAGGCCCCCTCCCCGTCATCCTGGCCAGGCTCTCCGTCGCACTTCAGTTAGAACCCACACCGCCATTTAGTAATGTCGCGCCGTGCCAGTTAGAGATGTCACCTCTCGAACGTGCTGACGCTGCAGTACGACAACATCCTCTTCATGATCGAGCCGTTCCAGTTCGCGCAAGCCGCGATCGGCAAGCGCGTTGAGGTCGTCGATTTCCCCGATGGTGGTCTGGAGATCCGCTACAAAGGGCGAAGCATGGCTTACCGAACCTTAGACAAGCTGCGACGCGTCAGCGAAGCGGCAGTGCTTGAGAACGAGCACCTAGGCGGGCTTCTAACGCTGATCCGACAAAGTCAGGAGGCGCGGGCCACCCGCGCGGCGTACCAGCAGAGGACCGAGGCGACGCGATCAAGCCAACCACATGTTCGGAACGGGTAAGTCCCCTTCCTTCGATATCTGCCTCCTGACGTTGACCCGTTCATGGTCTCTCTTCGCTCCGTGGCCCAATTCCCAGAATGAGAAAGCCCTAGCTCAAACCGGTCCAGTTTCGCGGAAGCAGGTCAATTTTCTTAAGTGGGATCCGAATTACAGGAGTGTTCCGGCGAGGAATAACGCGTTAAGAGCGGCGGTCAACGCCTCCCTCCGCAGCAGGTGCGTGAATGTCGTCCATAATACTCTTCGCCGTCATATTCGCCATTCCTGCCTGGATCATCGTTTTCAGGCCCATCATTCTACTCTTCTCGCCATCCGCAGACGCCCTGCGCATTAAGCGCGATCTGGAAGGAAATGGTAACTTTGTTGTGAAAATAGAAAGAGCTGGATCTGCCAGAGGAGCAAAATACTCAACGGTGTATAGGCGCTACCTCGTAACTATATCGAATGGGGAGGGCGCTAATAAAAAATTGGAGGCGCTTGTGAGCTTTTCGCCCCTTTCAGACAAAGAGCTCCTCATATTTCCTCTTTAGTTTTAAATCTAATCACTGAGATGGAGAATTTTCTATATTTGCGCCGAAGCACGACACCAATAACGTAGCGCGTAACGGCTAACTGCCAAGCTATCCCAACGATCACCGACACGAGCGGGACCCATTCTCGATAGTGGAAAAGTGTCAAGACGAAACCGGCGGCTGCGCCGAGAAGCGCCCCACCGCAAAAACCTAGCAAGACTACGCGCCAAATGAACGCTTTCCACACTGCGGAGATTTCTCTGGCTGCCAATTTTTCCACAAGCCTCTCCTCGCCTAGCACCCTTCAGCTTCTCGTTCGGCTGCGGCTCCCACCTGATCGTTCAGTCCGCTATATTCTGCGAGGGTTGCCCCTAGAATACCGCCCGGAATTGCGCCGATACCTCCGAACGCCGCACCTGCCAGAGCGACACCGCCAGCGCCGGCCAATGTTCCACCACTCAAACGTGCGCCCGCACCGGCGACAGCAATTCTACCGGGCTTCCCGCTCTTGTATTCGTTGTATGCTCGGCCACCTTCGATAGCCCCTCCGATAACCAGGCCGCCAGCGGTACCGCCACCAAGGATTTTGCCACCCGCCGACGACCGGTAGGATGCAAGCATGCCTCCATTCCCGCTTAGAGCCAGCTCTGCGGCACCATTAGTGGAGTCCTTCGCGATCTGACCCGCCGTTAAGGCTTGAGTCACGCCAGGCGCGCTTCCCTGCTTCCCTGCATACTTGCACCTTTTGGCAAGAGGCCTACGATCACGCCCAGGGCCTAAAAAGTCGTTATAGTAGCTAGCCTGGCCAAACCAGCTCCAGTTAAAGCTACTTTCTCTCTTTTTTCTGCCCGTCACCAATACATCCGAAAAATTCGCATCGCCGTCGCAACCTGGCGTACCAACGATACATTTAGACCCGGGGCTTCCCGACAGCCCTAGCGGGTCGACAAAGTTCATCGGATCATTGCCGACATAGGCATACCAGTTCATGCCATCGGCGTAGCCAATAGGGTCGGTCTGGAGGAACCGACCGAGGGTCGGCGAGTAGGCGCGAGCCTTGTAGTGGTAGAGCGAAAGGTCCGAGAGATAGACCTGACCGGTGTACTGGAAGAGACCAACGTTTCCGGGCCCAGGCACACCATACTCGTCATAAGTCAGCTTGGTGGTCACTGCGCCGGCGTCGTTGGACACTGCGATGATCGAGCCCTGAGGGTCGGCCATGAGATACTCCGGCGGTGCGCTTGGCCCTGCATAGCGAGCGAGCACCTCATCTGCGCCGTCACCAAACGCATAGCGGCGCTGCAGCGTACCGGCGTTGCTGTATTCCCCGATCACGTTGACCCCATCATAGAGGTAGCGCGTTGTCGTTCCGCCCACCGTCGTTGATGTGAACAGGCGGCCCATCGGATCATAGACAAGGTTCGCACCAGCGCTCGTACCTCGCAGCCGGTTTTCAGCGTCGTAGAGATACGTCACGCTCGGCGTTACGCAGGCAGTCTGATCGCTTCTGGAGCCTACGCACTTCAGGTTCCCGCGACCATCATACTCGTAGGTATTGTAGCCCGACGCCGTCACAGCTGGCGCTACAGGCTTGGGGCCTGCCTCATTGAGCCGGTTCAACCCGTCCGTTTCGTAGGGTCGGTCAACAGCATAGGCCCCGTTCCAGGCATAGCTCGAGTTGTTGATAGTCCGTTGTTTGATCTGGCTAACGGGGTTGTAGGTGAAGCCAAACTGAACACCGTCGCCCGCACTCGTGGGCGTGTGAGTCAGGCTCTGCAACAACAAGTCAGTCGCATTGTAAGCATAGGACGTGCTGACCTTGCTATCGCCACGCGTTACGGTCTTGCGACGGCCAAGCTCGTCATAGGTGAACGCCGCGATCCGGTCGGCGGCCGCGGCGCTACCCGCCCGGCGCACCGCCGTTAGGGCACCGGCGTTGTCGTAGTCGTAGGCAACGAAGAAGCTGTCAGGCCAAGTGAGCTTGGTGCGACGACCCGCAGCGTCGTATTCGTAGTTCACCCGGCTGGCGGTTCCCAGCGTGTCGTCCTGTTCCCAAGACATTCGGCTCAGCGCATCATAGTTTTGACTGGTCGTGCGCGACCCGTCAGTGACGGCGGTCAGGTTGCCGAAGTTGTCGTAGGTGTAGGTGTAGCTGGCTCCAGGCAAGGCCGTATTTGGCGTGTTGCGCGTGCGAAGGCGCCCCAGATTGTCGTAGGTGCTGGCGATTGAGCCGCCACCGCGGAGCGTGAGCGAGGTGAGGTTACCGGCGCTGTCGTAGCCGTATACTTCATAGTCAGAGCTGTTGGAGCTTCCCGAGCCCTTCGTCGTGCTCGGATAGGTCGCCTTCTCCAGGCGATCCAGGCCGTCATACACATAAGTGGTGACGTTACCTACTCCATCCTTTTGCGTCTCAACCTTGCCGTTGAGGGTGTAGGTCATACGGCGGTCATAGAATGCGGCGACGCCCACGCCGGACTGAACGGCGGTAAGCTGATTGTAGTCGTTGTAGGTGTTCTGGGTGATCCGATCCGGATCAGGGCTCGTCGAGCTCACCGAGCAGGCGTCCGGACGGCTTGTGAACGCGGCCATACGCTGGACGACGCAGTTGACGCGACCCAAGCTGTCGTAGTTGGCCTGGGTCAGGGCGTAAGCCGTGCCGCTCGCGTTTCTCGACTCCTGGGCTACGAGGCGCCCGTAGCTGTCATAGTCGGTCGCCACCGAGCTGTGGGTCAGGAAGCTGCTGGCGAACGTCGCATCCGAGCGATCAGCCACTACACCGGTCTGTACAAGCTGCGCCTGTCCATCGGCGCGATAGGTGATCTTGCTGGCCCGGTACTTGGTAGCACCATCGATCGTCACCGCCTGGCCCACCGCCCCAACCGTCCAGCGCGACGCGTCATAGCGGGTCTGGACCAGATCCCCGTTACCGGCCAGCGGGCCATCAGTCTCGATCACGTCACCGCGAGCGTTATAGGCGTAAGTCGTCTTTGAGTAGGGACCGGAGCTGGCCGTGGCGTTCCCAGCCCGCGTCGTTACCGAGATAAGTCGCGCATTGTGATTGACGCTGGTTCCGCTCTCGTAGGTATACTCCACCACCTGCTCATCAGCTGTGCCCGCACAGCTATATCCCGTGCGGCATGATGATGCCGATTGAAGACGCCAGGCTGGAGTGCCCGACACGACCGCGCCGTCCTTGATGTAGGTCGCGCTGACCTGCGTGTATAGGTAGCGGGTCTGAGGGCGAACGCCGTTCGGCCCCGCCGGCAGGGTCACTGTCGAAACCAAGCCATTGGTAGAGTAGTAGGTGTAATCAGTCTGCTTACCGTTTTCATCACGCGTCCAGTCCGGCTTGTTGCAGATCGTCGTGATCGGCGCGATCGTAGTCGTACGGCAGCTAAAGCTCGCCGCCACTTCCGTCATCGCCAAGCTCGAACCGGGCTTGGGATATTGCTTGCGGCTGGTGATGTTGTTGTAGGCGTCATAGGCGTACTCGTAGGAGTCGCCCTCCGGCATCGTCACCTTCTGCAGCTTGCCGAAGCCTTTGAGGGTCGGGCTGTCTTGGGTGTAGCTATAGGTCGTGATGCGACCGCCAACGCCATTGATGGCCCCTTCTTGGTCACTGATTATGTAGCCCGTACTAATCCGTGATTTGACGATCCGCTGAACGTTGTTGGGCGCGGTCATGACGACGGTCCGAATGCCATCGCTAGCGCCGGCTTGGTCTGGCGTTACCGACCAAACGTAGGTCCAAGTTGACCCCGCCCGAGTTACAGAAGCCACTCGAGCGTCGCTGTCGCCTGGCAGGCCGCCTCCGGCTCCAAAAGTGTAGGTACCCGCACCTTCACCCGCGGGATTGGTCAAGTTCACGACCAAAGGGTTAGCAGTGGGCGGCCCGCCTGATTCAGTTTTTTGAAAGTTACGGCCGAGACTAAGTTGGCTTGCATAGGTCGGCCCACCACACGTCGTGGCATCACAATTGCCCTGGGTAAGGTTAGCAACGATGGGTGAACGTCTTCAA
>FWPV01013128.1_pt1 | contig 12531 bp, 8 predicted proteins | sample 2228371 | NCBI WGS metagenome assembly FWPV01 (sample SAMEA103939776, study PRJEB20133) | metagenome | reverse complement strand
AACAGTGGGCTGCCTGTTGGTGCACGGCTTAACCGGTACGCCAAAAGAAATGCGCTGGATGGGGGACTACCTGCATGATCACGGCATCAGCGTGTTCGGTGTTCGTTTAGCCGGACATGCCACACAGCCAGAGGATCTCACCCGCACCCGCTGGCAGGACTGGCTGGCCAGTCTGGAAGATGGTTTTCACGTACTGAACCATTCTTGCGAGAAAATTATTCTTTGCGGTCTTTCGCTTGGCGGTGTTCTTTGCCTGTATGGGGCATCCTACTTGCCAGCGCAGGGGGTAATTTCAATTTCTGCTCCATACGAGCTGCCGCCCGATTGGCGTTTGAACTTCATCCGCTTTTTCCGGCATATCCAGCCGCGCGTTCCCAAAGGCAAGCCAGATTGGCGCAACCCCCAAGCGGCCGCCGACCATCTGGAATACCCCTACTACCCCACCCCCTCAATTGCCGAATTGCGCGATTTGTTGGTCGAACTCAGACAAGTTTTGCCACAGGTCAAGTTGCCCGCCCTGATCGTCCATTCCCGCGCCGATCAGGGCGTCTTACCGCAAAACGCCGAAAAGATTTTCAACGCGCTTGGCAGCCCGGAGAAGGATTTGCTGTGGGTTGAAAACAGCGGCCATGTGGTGGTGCGCGAGCCAGACCGCCTGACCGTTTTCGAGCATGCCTGGCAATTTATCCAACGCCACACCCTTTCAGAATAAAACCTCAGGAGTAACCCTGTGACCCTAGAAATTCTCACCTTCTCGTTAGGTCCGCTGGACAATAACACTTACTTACTGGTGGATGACCTCACCCACGAAGCTGTCATCATTGACCCGACTTTTGACAGTCACCGGATTGCTGAGGTCATTCTGGAGCGCAAGTTGAACCTGACCCAGGTTTGGCTAACTCACGCTCATTTCGACCATATTGCCGGAGCAAAACTGTTCTCCCAACTGAGCGAGCCGCCCCTCCCAATTGGCATTCATCCTGACGATCTGGAACTGTACCAAACCGGCGGCGGCGCGGGTTTGTTCGGGATTCAGATGCCGGACATGCCCGAGCCCAGTTTGTTTTTCGCGCATGGACAAATCCTCCGTGTGGGAGAAGAGGAGGTCGAGGTCCGCCACACACCCGGACACAGTCGCGGGCATGTTATCTTTTATGTGCCGCAGGCTGAGGCAGCCATGGTCGGCGACTTGATTTTTCAAAACGGCGTTGGCCGAACCGATTTACCCGGCGGCAGCAGCACCCAACTGCTCAAGTCCATCTATCAGCAAGTCCTGACCCTGCCGCCCGAAACCCGTCTCTTGCCCGGCCACGGTCCGGAAACGACTGTCCAGGAAGAAGCTGATCATAACCCGTATTTAAGTTGATGAGGGTGAAAAAGTGGGATTGGTTAAGATAGGGGGCAGGATCGTTCCTACCAGTAAATGAAAATTCTAGAATGAAAGAACTATGTCTAGAATCTCTCTGGTATAAATCAAAATATGGGGAACTTTTTACTATTAAAAATGGACTAACATGCGAGGGAAAATCAAAAAACATAAGGGCATCAAAGTAAAGTACAAAAAAATTGGTTGCCTTTCTTGCTCAAGATGCGAGAGGAGTATATGTGCATACTTACTAGGTAATTTTTAATGTTCAAACTAATTGTGAAGATATTAATTGGATTAGACGATCATCTTTCGTAAAGAGGAATGTTAAGATGATAAAAAAACAACTACAAATTTTCATATTGGGCTGGGCTATTCTATTTGGCTTTCTTGTAAGAGCTACTCCTGCTTTTATTAACCGATTTCCATTGAACGATGGTGGTATGTTTTTCACAATAGTAGAGGACTTGATTTCCACAAACTTCATCCCCCCAGAAGTGATATCCTACAATGGGCTGGGAATTCCTTTCACTTATCCGCCATTGGCTTTCTACATCCTAGCCATTTTATCAAAAAACTTGGGAATCTCCCTCATTCAACTATTCATTTGGATGCCTGTAGTTTTCAGCACTTTTTCGATTGTTGCAATTTACTTTTTAGCAAAAGAAATAACTAACGACTCATTACTAGCCTCTTTTTCCGCTTTAGGTTTTGCTATGCTCCCTGCCACTATGACATGGCTAGTAATGGGAGGCGGAGTCACGAGGTCTCTTGGTATAGTATTTTCCTTGCTCACCATGCTGTTCGCGTACCGATTGTACAAAAATGGGAAAAGTATAGATTGTATTCTCACCTCTTTGTTTGCTTCGCTTCTTGTTCTTAGTCATTCAGAATGTACGATTCAAACGGTTGCTGCTATTATCGTGTTTTTCGTCAATTCAAGTGACAAGAAAAAAAGTGCATTTATATCGTTGCCTGTGGTTGTTTCCACAATCATTCTAACCTCAATTTACTGGATTAGAATATTCAAAACTCACTCGTTCAGCCCATTTCATAATGCTATAAGTAGTGGTTTCTATGACTTTTCTAACCTTCTTCCTCCAGTAATGTTCACTATTGGAAGAGAAATGTATTTTCCAATCATCAGCATCTTAGGCATTTTTGGATTGTCTTATCTCGTAATCAGGAGAAGAGAGTTTTGGTACCTCGCCTGGTTTATCGTTCCATTTATCGCTGATCCCAGAATTGCTTTTTCAGCAGTTGCTATTCCATTATCCATTACTTCATCTTATGGCTTGTTTATTCTGGTACAACTGTTCGATTTCTTCAACAAGTCTCACGCAGACGAATTATGGATAGATAGGCTAGATGAACAGCAAATAAGACGCTTTTGGTCATCCAAATTGTCCAAATGGATTATCGGTTATATCATTATTTATTCTCTCGTAGGCAGTTTCGGAAATATCTTACAAAACTCTGACGTAGTTCTAAACGAAGAAGTGCGTCAGTCGTTTGAGTGGATCAGTGATTCCATTCCATCCAACAGCAATTTTTTGGTGATCACTGGCGAGCCTTTGTTTAACAACCCTATTCAAGAGTGGTTTCACCCATTAACAAAATCAAACTCTATAACCACTTACCAAGGAACAGAATGGCTGCCTGGTTACTACTACTATGCTGCTATAGCTAGCAGCTTAGCATTACAAGATTGTAAATTTAGGCAACTTCCCTGTTTGGAGGATTGGAAGAAAACAAATCCCTTTCACTTCGAATTCATATATATTTATCAAGGAGCAGTGCCCACACTAGGGCTGGGAGAAGAGTCCAATTGTGAATCGTTAGCACAATCATTGGAACAATCAGATCGTTTTACTCTCGTGTACGAGTCGAAAAACATCAAAATCTTTCGTGTTGAGTGAACCGCCGTGTTGAAATCTCTTTGCTTTCAGAAAAACAAGCGCTTTATTCTCATCAATCTAATCCTTCTGGGAGGTGCATTTACATTTATCAGTATTAGAATAGTCTCATACGTCAACCCTGTAGATAGCGACTTTTTTTCCTTTTGGCTTGCTGGCAAAGTGGTTCGTGAGGGGTACAGTCCATATAACAAAGAAACATGGCTGATGGGACATGAGATTTTTCACGCTAAATGGATTTCAGATGAAACCTTTTTATATCCAATTCCTTTAGCAGTATTGATGATCCCACTGAGTTATTTAGATCTCTCAGTGGCTTATGCGATATGGGTCTGGATCTCACAACTAATCATTTTCTTGTCCACGGTGAAATTATTATCGCTTTTTGGCAATCAATCCAAATTCTTTATCCTTCCTGTATTTGCAGGTGTAATTCTATTTCGTCCAATTTTTCCTTTGTTGCTCAATGGACAAGTTAGTGCTTTACTACTTGGAATTTTGGTATTTTCTGATGATTTGGTAAAAAAACAAAATCTTTTCTGGGGAGGAGTGTTGTTGTCAATCAGTATCCTTAAGCCGAATCTTGGTATACCGCTATTGAGCTTGATTGGCACTTATCTTCTCATCTCTAGGCAATACTCTACAATAATGGGATTAGGTTTAGGCCTATTCTCAATGTTTTTGATCAGCTTTGTTATTCACCCAGGGTGGATGCTTGATTACTTTCAGGTTTTAGTAAGTAAGCAAACAAACACTTACGGATATTCTCCCTCCATATGGGGATTGACTTTTCTGCTCACAGGGAAAGATTTGGTCTTATCTATCCTATTATCCGTCTTTGTCTGTCTGGCCCTCATCGTAATGTATCTTCGGCGGATAACTTCCCGAAAAAATCATCCTTTCCTCCTCATTACTAGTATAGCAGCTGCAATGACGACCCTTATAACCCCTTACTTGTGGCCTTATGACCAGATTATCCTAATCGTTCCAATTGTATTTGCTATGACAATTCTTTTCGAGAGAAGGTTGTCTTTCCTAACGAGTTCCCTGTTTTTTCTGCTGATTGATATTATTATTATTATTATTTTTGCCTTCTCAATCCAACTTCAAGTTGAAAACCTACAGGCCGTCGTTCCATTAACTCTGACTATCTTCCTATTCACACTTTCAAGTACTGGAATATCAACACGCTCATTCAAATCATTGGGATTGTGATAAACTGATTGCAAGTAAAAACCTTGTGTTTCTGAATTTATCACCGATTGGGCTATTTTCATTCATGAATCAAAATCGAAGTTGGATAATCCTCCTCATCGTTTTCGTTGTCCTTTGCCTGTGCCTTTGCGCTGCGGCTGTTATCGCCAGCGCATTAGGCGTATTGCTGTTCGACTCCGAGTCCAACAACCCCGGCAATTCCCCTGTTTTTGAATTTACGCCTCCCTTTACAGACTGGGGTCAGATCATCCCCACCCTTCCTAATATTGACCCTCCTCTTCCGCTCATCACCCCATCGGGAGAGCGCCCTGCTGAAGGCGCCTACGAAACCCTGCAAATTTTGCAACAAGCCCTTGTTCCGGTCAATGACCCGCGCGAACTGGCCCAACGGTTAGCAGGTAAAGGAGAAATTCCAGAAACGGTGCCCTATAGCGGCTCTTATCAGGTCGGCGACCGTAAGAAATTTTGGGTTACCAACGTAGATACCACCGAGAACTTTCAAGTCGAAGCCGTCCTGCGGTATGTGACGGACAGCGCCTATTTTTGGATTGAAGACGGCGTTTCTTTCAATTCCTCCGCTCTGCAGCGTTTGGCCGAAGCTTTCAACAACCGAATTGTGCCCACCAACCGCGAATTTTTTGGGATGGAGTGGAACCCCGGCATAGACAATGATCCGCGTATGTTCATCCTATACACACGGGGTGTTGGCCGGAACATTGCCGGTTACTTTTCATCCGCCGATTCGGTCCACCCGCTGGCGCATCAGTATTCCAACGCCCATGAAATGTTTATTCTCAGCGCCGATAACGCCCGACTGGAAGAAGAATTCACCTATGGCGTCCTCGCTCACGAATTCCAGCACATGATTCACTGGTATCGCGATCGCAACGAAGAAACCTGGATGAACGAGGGATTTTCTGAATTGGCTGCCTTTCTCAACGGATACGATCCGGGCGGTTTTGACTACATTTTTTCCCTCAACCCGGATCATCAACTCAATGACTGGCCGACCGACTCCAGCGCCACCACCCCGTATTATGGCGCATCTTTTCTCTTTGTCACCTACTTTTTAGAACGATTTGGCGAAGAGGCAACCAAAGCTCTGGTGGCCCACCCCGACAATGGCTTGGACAGTATAGACACAGTTCTCGCCAGCCAGAATGCAAAAGACCCGCTGACCGGTCAACTCATTCAGGCCGATGATGTGTTTGTGGATTGGACCGTCACCAATTACCTCAATGACCCGCGCATCGGCGATGGACGCTTTGCTTACACCCTCTACCGCAATGCTCCAACCGTCAAGGACACCGAAGTATTTAGCAACTGCGATGGCAGAAGCCAGACCCGAACCGTTCGCCAATACGGCACGGATTACATTCGCTTCAACTGCCAGAGCAGTTTCACCCTCCAATTTCAGGGCAACAGCGAAGTTGGTGTGCTGCCAACGAACGCTTACTCTGGCGAGTATGCTTTTTGGTCCAACAAGGGCGATGAATCCAATATGACCCTGACCCGTGAGTTTGACTTCTCCAATGTCAGCGCACCCATCCAACTCTCTTATCGAACCTGGTATGACCTCGAAGAAGACTATGACTACCTGTATCTGGTTGCCTCTGAGGACGCTGGCAAGACCTGGCAAATCCTGACTACCCCCTCCTGCACGACCGAAAATCCATCCGGCAATAGTTACGGCTGTGGATACAACGGCAAAACCAATGGCTATATCGAAGAAGTGGTTGATCTCTCTCGCTTTGCTGGCAAAAAGATTTTGTTGCGCTTCGAATATGTAACCGATGCGGCAGTCAATGGAGAGGGATTACTGCTGGACGATGTTTCCATCCCTGCCATCAACTACTTTACAGATTTCGAAACGGACGAGGGCGGCTGGCAAGCCAATGGCTTTGTCCGCATCCAAAACCGCCTGCCGCAAACTTTCCGCCTCACCTTGATCTACCTGGGCTCCAATCCACGGGTAGAGTACCTGAGCGTTGATCCCAGCCAATCGCTGCGCTATTCCGTTGAACTGGCAGAGCCAACCGAACCGGTTGTGTTGGTTGTCAGCGGTACTACCCGATTCACCAGGCAACCAGCCTCATACAGCTTCAGCGCTCAGCGTTAAGACCCAAAAGAGGCTGCAGGAATGCCCAGCAGCCCCTTTTGGGGTGAGTTTTTATGGACAACCTATTCCAGTTGAATTCGTCCCTGACGCAGGCGGTTCAACTCTTCTTCCAGTTCCTTACGCCGCTGTTCAGCAGCCAGACGAACCTCGCCAGTCAATCGGTCAATCGTTTCGCCAACTTGCTGCTGAAATTGTTTCCCTGATGCTGGCGCAAAGAGCAGCGCCAGGATAGCCCCGACTAACCCGCCAATCAGCAGACCAACCAAAAAACTTGCCAGACGACGCATCGTTTCCTCCTTATTTTCAGCCGAATGCTCAAACCATTTTGATTATAACTGGACTTTTGCCTGCTTATGTCCGTTGGGCTAGATTCAATCGTAAAAACAACAACGGTGCAGCTGCTGAAACCCAAAACCCAATCAGCGCATATCTCAAAAAGCGAAAACCATACCCAATCATCTCCGGCTCGCGCGGGAAAAGCGCGCCTAAACCAGCGTACAAAATCAACACGCCGGCAATACCCAGCAAAAAACGTCCCGCCAATTGGAGTGGCGCGCCCTTGACATTCATCAACCCGCCGCTCCGCAGCATCCATATCACGCCAGTAAGCAGTCCCAACCAGGTACCGCCCACGGTAAAGAACGGCGCCATCGTCAGAGGGTTGATCGGTTCGTTCGGCGCGGCCAGCAAAGCGGCTTCTGCCCATTCTGCTGGAAGCGGCCAACGACTGATCGCAAATAGAATTGAAAATCCGCTCAACAGGATCACCATCGAACTGGCCAAAGCTACGGTCAATTGCCGGCTGGGATTGAGGTTGTTGAACCAACGAATAACCGGTTTTTCCAATTGAAGATATGCCACCAACAAAAGCCCCCCCACTCCCCAACCGACCAGAACGTCGCTTGGAAAATGCACTCCCAACAACAGGCGCGAGAAACCAATCAACAGAATCACAACAACCGCTAACCAGCGAAACCAGGCATTGCCAATTTTTACGGCTGCCAATCCCCACAGACTGGCGGCATTTTGGGCATGCCCGGAAGGCATTCCAAAAGAGGTTTCACTGCTGAAAGCGCGTACACTTGCATCTACCCAGTAAGGGCGGGGAGAATGAAATGCCAGTTTTAATGCGGAATTGAAAACATTACTAAAAATCAACATGCTGCCAATCCGCAACCCTAAACCGGCATCCACACACCAGTACAGAAGCGGAATAATCAAGAGGTAAAATTCTTCATTTCCTAAAAAAGTGATCCCCTTGAAAATCGAGGCTAGTCCACCCAGTCCGCTTTGCAGGTTTTGGATAAAATCAAGTTCACCGAACAGAAATGGATCCATGTGGTTCACCCTGAAATCATTGATGGGGTTGGCTACTCCAAATGCTCAACCATGAACCCACCATTGACGATAACAGCAAAAGTATTGTACACTAATTTTATGCTCAACAATTCAAAACGCTGGTGGGATCTTTTATCGGTATCCCTTTTCCTGACCGCGTTGATTACCGTTACATACCGATTAGCGGATACCCGCTGGACTGATGATCTGGAAATCGTAATCGGACTGGCCTTCATCGGCGCTGTACTGGGCTTGGCGCTGGGTTACAGTCGGTTCAGCCCACAGACGGTAGGTTTTTTTGGATTAATTTTCACCCTCTTTTTCGTCACATGGCAATTGGGGGAACTGACTCCCAGCAATTACATCTGGCTGGAGCGATTGTGGTTGCTGGGTGACCGCATGTGGCAGAATCTGGTTCTGTTCCTGCGCAACCAGCCCCTCAATGATTCGATTTTGTTCCTTGCCAACATGGCTCTTCTTTTCTGGCTGGTGGCCATTTCCACCGGCTACCAATTGACTCGTTATGGCAAACCCTGGCAGGGCTTGATTGTTTTAGGGATTGCGCTGGTGGTGATTGACCTGTATCATCCGCCGCTCGCCCAAAGCGGTGTGGCAACCGCATTCTTCGCATTTCTGGCGCTGCTACTGTTCAGTCGCATGAACTACCTCAAAAATGCCCGGCAATGGGAAGAAGAGCAGGTTGGTGTGGACACCGACACCGGTTTTAATTTGATACGCAGCAGCCTGGTTATCCTTGTCCTGTTGGTGTTTTTCGCTTGGAACGCCCCGCGCATCGTTCGAGCAGTCGTACCCAACTCACCGGAACGGCAGCGAATGATCCAATCCTTGCAATCTCTGCGGGAACGCTTTCAAAATGTGACCAACCCGTTGAGAGGTTCCATAGCCGTTCCGGATGAATATTATGCGGATGAATACGCGCTCGGCACCGGCAGTCAGTTGACAGATGCCACCGTCTTCACTGTTCAAGCCAGCGTCACTCAAAGGATCGGTGTGCCCTATTACTGGCGCATCCGCAGTTATGATACCTACGAAAACGGGAGATGGGAAAGCACGGTATCGAATCGGCTGCCTTTGCGGGTTGGTTCGCCCCCGCTGGATTATCCGCAATACAGCCGGCGGTTCAACGTGCGTTTCGACTTCCGGCCAGTCCGCAATTTGAGCATGGTCTATGTGCCGGGTTTGCCGGTGGGTCTCAACCGCAACGTCGAGTTGATTTATGACGGCTCAGAGCCCGGCAAGATCGAAGATGTCGTGACCGTGCTGGCCAATCCCGATATTCCACCCGGCAGCACTTATCAGGTCACCTCCTCGATCGCTTCCCCAACCATTGCTGCCATGCGGGAAGCCGGTGAAGAGTATCCTCAATGGGTTACGGATCGCTACCTGCAATTACCGGCTGACCTTCCCCAAAGCATCCGCGACCTTGCAGCAGAGATTACCACTGGTCTGGAAACACCCTACGACAAAGCTGCCGCCATCACCCTTTGGCTGAGAGAAAACATCGCCTATTCTGCAACCATCCCCAACCCACCACCCGGTAGAGACCCAGTGGAATGGGTGTTGTTCGAGCATAAACAGGCGTTCTGCAATTATTACGCATCGGCACAGGTATTGATGCTTCGTTCGCTTGGAATTCCAGCACGCTGGGTAATCGGCTATGCGCAAGGATTTTTAGATGAGGAGGAAGATTTTTACTGGGTGCGCGACTTAGACCGTCATGCTTGGCCGGAGGTGTTCTTTCCCGGAATTGGTTGGGTTGAGTTTGAACCGACTGCACTGCAGGCTGCCATTGAACGGCCCAGCGGTATAACCCCTGAAGACCGCACACCACTACCCCAACCCAACCCGAATCAGCCTCAATTACTGGATGATTTCGAGGAAGCGACCCGTTTTGACGAAAGTTCATCTTCTGAACCAGTCAATCTACAAACCACCCCGCTGGTCAGCGCCACATTGATCATCATGGGGATTCTCATCGCAGGGATTATCGTTTTTCTGGTTGCGGCCAACGGACGGCGGCGCCGCTGGTTTCCTCAGCAAAGTTTTCCGGTGTTTTTAGAAACAAACCTGCGAAAACGCGGTTGGCGCATTCCGCGCTGGCTTCAACAATGGTCGTATTTTGCCCAGTTGAGTCTCATCAAGCGCTCTTTTTACAGTGTCCATTGGTTATGCCGTTTGTTCAAAATTCCCATCAGCCCCACCCAAACCCCCGCAGAGCAAATCCAAACCCTGATTGCCAGCCTGCCAGAAAGTGAAGCAGCCGCTTTCCGGCTTTTACAGGAATACCAGAAAGAAGCATACAGCCCTTACCCGGCCGACGCCGGCACTGCTCAGCAATCTGCCCGCCTGATTTGGAAAATGGCATTTCGAAATCGCGGTAAAATGGTTCTGGCAAAACTGCTAGGAAAACCACTCGAAAACACGGCTTAAGTTCCCGTTCAGGAAGTAGAAATTGAGCGAAATCAAATCTGCGCTGCGGGGTGATCAGCTGACAGCGAATTTAGAAAAGCTGCGATCAGCCTGCTACTCCATTCACAATTACCTGCAAACCCACCGTCCTGCTGCCCTTCCGCCTTCATTTTATGAAACTGTAGTTGGCATCAATGCGCTGGTCAAAAAAATTACTGCCCAGTTCGAAGAACTGGAAGAGGAACGGCGCAGCCTGACAGCTCTAGCTGGTATGGGACAGGTGATCAATACCTCGCTGGAATTGAATACCGTCCTCCAGATTGTAATGGACACCATCATTCGGCTCACCGGCGCGGAACGTGGTTTCTTAATGTTGAAAGATGAAACCGGCAACCTGAACACCCGAATTGCCCGTAACTGGGTGCAGGAATCCCTGAACACAACCGAACTTCATATCAGTTTTACGGTGGTTGATCGGGTTGCCAACGAAGGCCAGCCCGTCCTGACCACCAACGCCCAGGAAGACCCCCGTTTTGGCCAACAGGACTCAGTGATTTCCCACAATCTGCGTTCGATCATGTGTGTGCCGTTGAGGGTCAAAAGCGAGGTAACCGGTGTAATCTATGTGGATAACCGCATCCGCAGCGGTTTGTTCACCGCAAAACAACTGGATTTACTGGCGGCATTCGCCAATCAGGCGGGAGTGGCTATCGAAAACGCGCGCCTGTTCGCTTCTGTGCAACGCAGTCTTGCCGAAGTAACCGAACTAAAAAGTCTAATGGATAAGGTGTTTGCCTCCATCGCCAGCGGAGTCATAACAGCTGACATTGACGGAAATATCCTGCTGTGCAACCGGGCAAGTGAACAGATTCTAAACCTAAGCGCAAGCGAATTGAGCCGTCAAAAACTACCCAACATTCTTGCTTCGCTATCTCCTGCGCTCATTCCTGAGCTGCAGCAAGTCCTTAGAACCGATCAGCCCGTCTTGGGTCTGGAAATATCGCCAGCCATAGTTGGACGCGGGCGGATTGATTTGCGAATCAGCATTACACCGGTAAAAGACGGCCAGCAAAAAACGCAGGGGATCGCGCTGGTGCTGGATGACATGACCGAAAAGAAGTTGCTGGAGGCTCAACGGCGACTGTTCGAGAAGATGGTTTCCCCAGCCGTCATTCGCCAGCTGAATCCGGACAGCCTGATTTTGGGCGGCCAACGCAAAGAGATAACGGTTTTATTTGCCGACATTCGCGGATTTACCAGCATCAGCGAAAAATTGTCTCCCGAAGAATTGGTGTCCATTCTCAATCGTCATCTGGCGGCCGCAGCCGAAGCCATCCTGCAAGAAGAGGGCACCATAGATAAATTCCTCGGCGATGCGATCATGGCCTGGTTCAATGCCCCGGTGCGTCAGCCTGACCATGCCCTGCGGGCTGTGCGGGCAGCTCTGCACATACGTGACTCGCTCAAGTCTCTTCACCAACAGTTATCGCCGGATCAGCGGCTTTCCTTTGGAATTGGTGTTCACACTGGCGAAGCGGTGTTGGGATTAATCGGCAGTGAAAAACGCCTCGAATACACCGCCATCGGAGATTGCATCAATACCGCCAAACGAATTCAGGAAAATGCGCGTGCCAACCAAATTTTGGTTACTCAGCAAGTAGTTGACCATCTGGGGGGTTTTGTAGTAGTTCAGCCGGTGGAAGCCATTCAGGCAAAAGGCAAACGCAACCCCATCCCGGTTTATGAGGTGAATTTTCTCCTCTAGCCCCGTCCAATGCCGTTCTTCTGCCAGACCCGTTCAATGACCATCAACACTTGTTGAAGTCCCAGGTTGATCGGTGGAATTTCAAGGTATTCTTGGGGGGTATGCGGAGCGCCTCCACGCGTCAATCCCAAACACACGGCCGGAATGCCCTGACTGAGGGGTATGTTAGCATCCGTGGATCCAATCTCCAATACAGCCGGCACATGCAATTCCGCCAGACACTCCAGCGCCAGTTTGACCAGCGGATGAGAGGGACGGATGCTTCCTGCGGGGCGGGTACCAATTAACTCCATCTCGAAATGTACCCCCTTACGCTCCCTGCCGGTAACGATCCTCTTGACCCGTTGAATCAGCCGATTTAACCCGTTTTGATCTTCCGAAC
>FWPV01013127.1_pt1 | contig 12532 bp, 8 predicted proteins | sample 2228371 | NCBI WGS metagenome assembly FWPV01 (sample SAMEA103939776, study PRJEB20133) | metagenome | reverse complement strand
AAATATTCATAGAATCATTATTTATAAGGTACACTAAGGTATCGAAAAATAAATTTTTTCACAACATCTGCATCATGTTAAATGCATTTTGCGGGCAAAACGGACACGAGGCACGAATTTTTTTTGAGCAATATCTGCATTATTCTGGTTTATTAGATTATCTTAATGATACTTTTCTAACCCATATTATTCATTAAAATTTTTGCAGATGCAGTATTTGAGCGGTTTTAAATTCTTTCAAAGAAAGAATTTACCTCGGCGGCTCGATGATTATCGAGCCGAGAATGAGAGAGAATACTGCGTCTGGCAAGTATCTATAAGTTTAAGAATAAAGTGGGTTAGGTTATACTAAAACTATGTTTATAGACGACACAATAGCAGCCATTTCTACCCCTCTTGGAGAAGGTGGTATTGGCATCATCAGACTGAGTGGTAAAGATGCGATACCAATAGCAGATAAAGTCTTCCGCTCAACTAAAAAGAACAAAACTCTTAAAAATTCAGGTTCTTACAGATTATTGTACGGACATATAATTGAACCCGTAACAGGCCAGATAATTGACGAAGTTATTGTTAGCGTTATGAAAGCTCCATATTCTTATACGCGGGAGGATGTTGTCGAAATAAATTGTCATGGGGGAATGATCCCACTTAAAAAGACTCTTGAAATAGTATTGAAAGAGGGAGCAAGAATAGCAGAACCTGGTGAATTTACTAAGCGAGCATTTCTGAATGGCAGGATAGATTTAAGCCAGGCTGAAGCAGTGCTCGATCTAATAAGAGCAAAAACTGATGAAAGCAGAAAGATTGCTATAGAGCAGATACAGGGTAGCCTCTCTGAGAAAATTGAATCCATAAAAAATAAGCTTATAGAAATCTTTGCAAATGTGGAAGCTTTAATTGATTTTCCTGAAGATGAAATAGAATCTGCATCAAAACAGGAAATGATTGATTCTGTTGGAACTGTATCTGATGAACTCAAAAAATTGCTGAAAACATATGATGAAGCAAAATTTTTCAGGGAGGGTCTTTCAACAGCAATTGTCGGGAGACCGAATGTAGGAAAATCTTCACTGCTTAATGCTCTTCTTCAGAAAGACCGCGCTATTGTCACAGACATCCCAGGCACTACAAGAGATGTTATTGAGGAATATCTTAATATTAAAGGGCTTCCCCTCAGAATAATGGATACTGCAGGAATAAGGGATGTTAAAGATGTTGCAGAAAAGGAGGGAGTCAAAAGAAGTCTCAGGAGTATTGAAAATGCCGATCTTGTAATCGCAATATTTGATTGTAGTGAATCACTTCAAAATGAGGACTTTGAGGTTGCTGAAAAGATAAAGAATAAAAACGCAATTATTGTTCTAAATAAATGCGACCTTCCAGCAGCAATTGATCGAAATTCAATTTTATCTATAATCCATCAAACATCGTCTTCTGTCCTGAACATTTCAGCTATTAGAGGAGACGGTCTTGAGGAATTGAAAGAAAAGATAGTTGAATCTTGTTTGAAGGATTGGAAAGAAACAAGGGAGGGTGTTGTTATTTCCAATCTTAGACATAAAGTAGCAATCGAAAAAGCTCAGGAATCAATCGAGAGAGCCATATTTGCATTAAATGGAAATCAACCGCTTGAGATCCTCGCATTTGAATTAAGGGATGCTCTTGACAAGCTCGGAGAAATTGTTGGAGCCATTACAACAGAAGATATCCTCAATAAAATATTCAGTGATTTCTGCATAGGGAAATAACAAGCTACATTGCAAAATACAAACCACAAAATGTAAAATTTAACTTATTTCAAAACATATAAGTAAGTCTATGTATTATATGATGTATATTACTTAAAAATCATTCAATACGTATCCGGGAGAATATTTCTATGGAATGTATTCAGGAGAAATTTAAAAAATATTGTAACTGTACATACGAGCCATGCGATAGAAAGAACAGATGCTGTGAATGTCTCCATTATCACAGAAAGAACGGTGAACTACCAGCATGCTTTTTTACAAAAGAAGTTGAAAGGACATATGACCGTTCAATTGCAAACTTCATTCGAATGCATAAAAAGTAGGTTGCACAATTTTTGTTATTCACTTTTCACTATTAATTATTTAATGTTTTTGCCGGTGTGGTGGAATTGGCAGACGCGCCGGACTCAAAATCCGGTGGGGGCAACTCCGTGTGGGTTCGACTCCCACCACCGGCACCATCAAATTAACACTAAAAATGCATTTAATACAATGTCCCGATGTATAATATCGTGATTGATACAGGATATTCGGAATCCGTTGTTCACAATCCAAAAAATGGTTACGGTTAACGGACACATTGCACGAATTTCTTTTGAGCAATATCTGCATTATTTGGATTAATTATTTATTATACGGAGGCGAAAAACATGAAGAAACAATTTATATTTTTTTTTAGCATTTTATTATTCTTTCTTTCCTGTCAAACTGTTCCCATCACAGGGCGACAACAACTTAGCTTAATCCCTTCAGGACTTGTACTAAACATGAGCTATCAATCTTATAGTGAATATCTTTCAAGCCATACAGTTATTACTGATACAGAAGATGCATTTATGGTAAAGAAGGTTGGGCAGAGAATCCAGCATGCAGTTGAAAGATATTTTAATGAGCAGAATATGTCTAATCGTTTGGAAGGTTATAAATGGGAATTTAATCTCATTGATGATAAAAATATAAATGCTTGGTGTATGCCAGGTGGAAAAGTTGCAGTATATAAGGGCATTCTGCCTTATACAAAAAATGAAACTGGTTTAGCAGTTGTTATGGGACATGAGATTGCTCATGCTGTTGCAAAACATGGAGATGAACGAATGAGTCAAGGTCTCATCACACAAATGGGTGGGATGTTACTTTCTGAAGCGCTCTCCCAAAAACCAAAAGAGACTACAAATCTGTTTATGGCTGCTTATGGTCTGGGAACACAAATAGGTATCTTACTCCCTTATAGCAGATTACATGAATCTGAAGCAGATCGTCTGGGGTTAATTTTTATGGCAATGGCTGGCTATGATCCTCACGAAGCTGTGGAATTCTGGCAGAGGATGTCTGAAGCAAAGCAGGGTAAATCTCCTCCAGAATTTTTAAGCACACATCCTGCAGATACAACCAGAATAAAAAATATTGAGCAATTAATTCCTGAGGCAATGGGTTATTATAGACAACAATAAAAGCATCTAAAATTTTATATTAAACAATGGATAATATTTTGTAATTAGGTAACTTAATCATTTATATATTCTTAATTCAATATTCAAGGTCGTATCTCAACAACCTTATTCACATCAATTAAGAAGCGTTAAGAGGATTTAACATGAAATGGTATCAACTTACTATAAAAGAAGTCTTTCATAAATTAGAGTCTGATGATAGTGGCCTGAATGAGCAAGAAGTTAAGAGGCGGTTAAAAAATTTCGGCCCGAACAAGCTTGCTGAAGAAGAAAGGATAAGCAGGCTGAAAATACTTCTTCACCAGTTTACAAGCCCGCTGATTTATATTTTGCTGATAGCAGGAGTGGTAACTCTGTTTCTCAGGGAATATATCGATTCCGGCGTTATCTTCGCTGTAGTAATCCTCAACGCAATCATAGGGTATTTTCAGGAATATAAGGCTGAAGAGAGTGTACGTGCGCTGAAAAAAATGGTTGTGCCAAAGGCAAAGGTCCTGAGGGAAGGAAAAGAGAAAGAGATACACAGCGAAGAGCTTGTGCCGGGCGATATTGTTTTACTTGCTTCTGGTGTTAGAGTACCAGCAGACCTTCGACTTTTCAAAACTATAGAACTGAAAATTGAAGAAGCAATGCTCACAGGAGAATCCGTACCGGCTGAAAAGACAACTCATACACTTGAGGAACCTAATCTAACACCAGGTGACCAAAAAAATATGGCATTTATGGGGACAATCGTAGTAAGTGGTAGAGCAAAGGGAATAGTTGTAGCAACTGGAAAATCAACATTGCTTGGAAGCATAGCACAAGAAGTAAAAGAGGCAGAACTGGTAAAAGCTCCTCTTCAGGAAAAGATTCACATTTTCGCCAAAACAATTGGATTAATTGTTTTAGGTGCTTCCTCGCTACTATTCATTATTGGACTACTGATAGGAGAAACGGCAAAAGATATGTTTATGACTGCAATTGCAGCAGCAGTTGCTACAATCCCGGAGGGATTACCAATAGTCGTTACGATAGCAATGGCTGTTGGAGTATCAAAGATGGCGAAACAGGATGCCATTATTAGAAAACTCCCTGCTGTAGAAACACTCGGAAGTACAACCGTTATCGGGTCAGATAAAACAGGAACTCTTACAAAGAATGAGATGACCGTAAAACTAATTTTTGACGGAATACACATATATGAGGTCGAAGGAAGTGGTTATGAACCAAAAGGTTCAATACTCCATGAGGGGATGAAGGTAGACTCGAAAGAATTAAAACATCTAATTCATGTCCTACGCATCGGACTTCTTTGTAATGAGTCAAATATTTATGAAGAAGATGGTCAATATAAAATCGATGGAGATCCAACGGAAGGAGCACTTATCGTTTCGGCAATGAAAGCAGGTCTAAAACCAGAAGAGGAAAAAGAGAAGTATGAACAAATAGCTATAATCCCTTTTGAGTCCGATCGTGGTTACATGGCAACGTTACATAAACACAGAGGAAAGAAGGTTATATTTGTAAAAGGAGCTCCGGAAAAAGTTCTGGGCATGTGTACAAACACTATTGATGGAAAAGAGCTTAACAAAAAAGAAGTTCATAAAATCGCTTCTGAATTTGCTAAAGAAGGTTTAAGAGTTCTTGCCTTTGCATATAGAGAAGCACCGCCAGAACTCGAAGAGCTTACCTGTAAAGAAGTGGAATGCAGGGATATACAAACCAGTCTTGTATTTGCAGGGCTTCAAGGCATGATAGATCCCCCTCGACCTGAGGCAATAGAAGCGATTAAAGAATGTAAGAAAGCAGGAATAAATGTAGTTATGATAACCGGAGATCATGCTGTAACAGCCAGAGCTATTGCAAAAAAACTTGGTATCGCTGATGAAAACTCTGAAGTTCTTACCGGTAAAGAGATAGAAGAAATGAGTGACTCGCAACTTTTTGAGAAAGTGAAGAAAGTCTCGGTATATGCAAGAGTATCACCTCAACATAAACTGAGAATCACACAACAATTAAAGAAACATGGGGAAATTGTTGCAGTCACAGGAGACGGCGTAAATGATGCCCCTGCACTTAAAGCGGCTCATATTGGTGTTGCAATGGGTAAAACAGGAACAGATGTAGCTAAGGAAGCTTCTGATATGGTCCTTGCCGATGATAACTTTACAAGTATCTTCAATGCTGTCAGAGAAGGAAGGATAGTATTTGACAATATAAGGAAAGTAACTTTCTTTCTAATACCCACAGGAATTGCTGCCATACTTTCAATCTTAGGAACAATAAGTTTAGGAGTTCCAATACCGTATGTTCCTGCACAGCTCCTCTGGATCAACCTTGTAACGAACGGACTTCAGGACGTTGCTCTGGCATTTGAACCTGGAGAAAAGAATGTATTGGAAAGGCCTCCCAGGGATCCGAAAGAAGGGATAATGAACAGACTCCTTATAGAAAGAACTATCCTCGTAGGTCTTCTCATCTCTGCAGGGGTTATATATCATTTCATTACTGCGCTCCAGGCGGGTGATTCTATCGAAAAAGCCAGGACTGTTGCCGTAACAACCATGGTATTCTTTCAGTTCTTCCAGGCATGGAACAGCCGTTCCGAACTACAGTCAATCTTTCGAATAAGTCCGATGAGTAACCCTTTTCTTTTTTACAGCATGATAGCAGCACTTCTTGCACAACTTTCTGTAATTTATGTGCCTGCACTTCAGTGGGTCTTCAGAACAGAACCGATTTCGATAAGCGAATGGATGCAAATATTAATTGTTTCTGCTACGGTTATAGTTATAGTAGAGGCGGATAAGTGTGTAAGAAGGAAAATAGATAAAAGAATGTTTTTTATTTAACTATTTGCTATAATGTTTTCAATGTAATCAAAATGCGAATTAAACCCAATGATGCAGATATTGCTCAGAAATTTATTTAACTCGAAACCTCCCCATAATCTCCCCTTAACAAGGGGGGAATTAAAAAGAATTTATCATGGAAATATCTTATTTATCTCAAAATACTAACGGACTCGAGAAGTTAAAAATTAAATGCTGGGAATTTTTTCATTGTGATGAAAAAGAATGTCCTGCTTTCAAATCTCGAAACCTGCATTGCTGGCTTTTTACCGGAACACATTGTCGCAATGAAATCCAGGGTAAATTCATTGATAAAGTTGAAATGTGTCTTGATTGTGAAGTTTTTTCAAAAAATATGGATGCTTATTCAATGATCGAGACGTGCAAAGTCTTTAAGCAACAGCTGAAAGATTATCGTGCAATCGTTGAAGAAAGAGACAAAGAATTAGAGAATATGAGTTTAGAATTAGCGCTTGCCTTATCAGAAGTATTTGAAGCATTGAAGAAGATTTCTTCAGGTGACCCAAGTGTAAGAATTCCGGAAAAATCTGATATTGAATTAATCACAAAGTTAAAACACATGATAAACCTAACAGCAGAAAATATTGGAGAGATTGTTGATCAATCTCATGAAATTGCTATAAGCATAGCAGAGCATTTTGACGTATTGCACAGAGTATCTAAAGGTGATTTAAAAGCAAGGGTGACAGGCAGTTCAGATATAGAACTTTTAGAGTCCCTTAAAAAAGTTACAAATGAAACTATCAAGAGCATCTCCAGAGAGATTTCAGAACGTAAATCGGTAGAGTCAGCTCTCCGAAAACTGGAAGCATTGAAGTCTTCTATTTTAAGTGCTATTCCTCATGCTGTTTTAGGGTTAGAGGAACGTAAAATCTTTTTTGCCAATCGGGCAGTTGAAAAAGTCTTCGGATGGACACCTGATGAATTGATAGGCAAAAATGCAAGAATTCTTTATAAAAATGATGAAGATTATGAGAAAATGGGGGAACTTTTTTATCCAGCCATAGAAAAATATAAACATTATACAATTGAGTTCCCTTATCGCTGTAAAGATGGCAGTGATATATTATGCATGGTCAGTGGTTCAGTTATAGGCAAAAAATTAAAGAGCAACAGAGTAGTTGTGGTGTATGAAGACATCACTGAACGGAAGAAGGCTGAAGAGGAATTAAAAATTTCTCGGGAACAGTTACGTTATCTTTCCGCTTATCTGCAATCTGCAATTGAAGATGAAAGAATGCATATAGCAAGGGATATTCATGATGAATTAGGTCAGTTATTAACAGCTCTGAAAATGGATCTATTCTGGTTAAACAACAAAATGCAGAAGAATAGGAATAAAAAATCACTTCTCTCAAAAATAAAATCAATGTCAGAATTGATCGATACAGCAGTGAAAACAGTACAAAAAAAATCAGCAGAATTAAGGCCGGGCATGTTGGATGACCTCGGGCTTCCTGCTGCAATAGAATGGCAAGCACATGAATTTTGTGAAAGGACAGGGATAAAATGCTATATGAATTTAGATTTTTCAGAAGATATAGAATTAGATCAGGATATTTCGATTGCTATTTACAGGATTTTTCAGGAGGCACTTACCAACGTGTTTCGACATGCCAATGCAACCACTATTGAGATCAGCTTATATAAGAAAACAGAAAATATCATCCTTGAAGTCAAAGATAATGGTAAAGGGATCACAAAAGAACAGATAACAAATGCCAGGTCTTATGGCCTTACAGGAATTAGGGAACGTGCTCATCTTTTGGGCGGTAAAGTCAAGATTGTCGGCATTCCCGGAAAAGGCACAACATTAAAAGTTAGTATACCACTTGTTAAAATTGCTTATGACATGATAGATAGCTTATCGAAAAAGGTATGGCATCCTGAACATAATTGATATAGAGGATATTTAAGAATCAATTATTCATATCCCCTTCAAGACGCTTTTCGCCTATTTTCATAGGTAAATAGAATGCAAAAGCATTCAGCAATATAATACATATAAATGCAAGTATAAACATGATCTTTTCCTTTAATATTAAGTCCACCTCGAATATTGCCGCTCTTTTATAAATATAAAAAGCCCATGCTTCAATAAAGATTGTTACAAGCACTACAATAAAAGAAAGAATCATAAAGATCAAACCACCAAGACTCATAGAGATTGAAGCCACATTGTCATATCTGAATTTTGGAGAGATTGCACCCATACCAATTCCAAGACCACTTATAGAAATGCAGAGTGTAATTGTAGTTATTACGGAGAGAATTGTTAGCTCCAAGTCGGAATCCATAAAAATATTCGAAATAAAAACTACTGCCAACAGAATAATTGTTACAGGGATAAAGCCATAGATAAATTTAGACCATAGTAGATTTCTCATTGTAATCGGGGCAGTCTTGATAATCCAGAAGGACATGCCTTCAAGACTGATAGAAGAATATAGAAATCGTGCACTAACAGCTGAAAGAATTAGACCTACCATAAGCATATTAATGAGTGCAATCAATTCTTTAATGAAAGGAGATAGCATAGCAATTGATTCGAGAGGTAGTGTTTTGAAGTTATATAAATAAATAAAAATAAGCGCACCGATTATCAGAAGCTGTGACCATTGGCTTGTATCTCTAAAAAAAATTTTTACATCTTTCCATATGACTGCAAGACTGAATGACGGATAAATTAATTTATTGATTGTCTTAGTTTTCTTGTGTACAGATGGTTGAGTTCTTTCAATATTACTAATATATAATTTATTCCCGATTGTATTTGACAATAAAAATATAAATGGCCAGATACACAGAGTTAGCAATAAATATTTAATATCAGGTTTTTCTTCACTAAGTAAGGGGAAAATAGCTTCGGTTAACCAGTAGCTCGGCAGCATTGATGATTCTGTTCTGATATTTAATAATGAATGAATAAATCGCTCAGGACTTTCAGGATCAATCTGCCACTGAGCTCTAAACCAAATATAAGCAATAAGAAAAAGCATTAGACCTCCGCCAAACATTGTGATACGGCTCTTTTTAGCAGAAAATATCCGTGCAAGAAGATGTGCGATTGTTATTCCTATGCCCCCTATTAACAATAGAAAGGGGATAAAAGTGACAATGAGAATTATATAGAATATACTGGATGCCTGATAGCTCATACCATACGCAATAAAAACTGGGGGGATGAAAGATATTACCATCCATGAGGAATTTATAATCGTCTCTATTGATTTCGCTTTTAATATTGCATGTGTTTTCACAGGCATTGAGATAAGAAAAGGGATATCCTTTGAGAGATAAAATGAAGACAGGGCTGTAATTATATTGCTGAGAATCAAAAAGATGCTTAAACTAAAGAATATGATCGAGAAAAATTTTTTTGAAAGAATTTCACCAAAAAAATACACATTTCGAATAAAACTTATGGCCTCATATGAGCCAATATAAAATAATATCCAGAATGTAAGCCCTATAAATAGAAACGGAAGCCTTTTTAAAAATACCTTTAAAGTGATCGAATTCTTCAGAGAAATAATTTTCGGCACAAAAAGTAAAAATATTGAATTCAATTAAACACACCTTTACTTTCTATCAGTCATTTCCAAAAATAATCTCTGCAGATCGCCCTTAGTTTTAAAATCTTTTTTAGTAATTGTATGTATTAATATGCCTCCGCTAATAAGCCCAACCCTATCACACAGGTCTTCAGCAATATGAAGGCTATGAGTTGCAAGGAAAACAGCAATACCTTCTGAACTCAACTTGTGTATGATTTCCTTGATCATTATCACTCCAAACGGATCAAGTCCCACAAATGGTTCATCAATTATTAATATATCTGGATTGTGTATCAAAGCAGATAAAAATAAGAGCCTCTGCCTCATTCCCTGTGAATAACTCTCTATTATATCGTCCACAATATCGTTTATACCGAAAGTATCGAGAAGCTCTTCAATCTTTTTGGTGGCTGATGATTTATCCATTCTGTGTATTGCTGCAACAAAATTGAGAAATTCACGGCCTTTTAATTTCTCATAAATAAATGCCTTATCTGGAACATACCCGATAACTGACTTAGCCTGTAAATGCTCTTTTATTATATCAAAGCCTTTAATCAGTATCCTGCCTTCTGTTGGTCTTAAAAGCCCTGTCATCATTTTAATTGTTGTTGTCTTACCTGCACCATTGGGGCCAAGCAAACCGAAAATCTCTCCTTTTTCAACATGAAGATTAAGTCCTTTGACCGCCCATTTATTATTAAATACCTTGCTTACATTCTGGACGAGTATCATAAGGTTTATTCTACATTATTTCCATTACCATTTCTTTTAACCCAAATGATACAGTAAGCATCACCTTTTCCGTGATGGACTCTAAACTGTGTAAAAACAATAAATGCGTTTGATGACAAAAAATAAGGGTTGTCATTGCAAGGGGCGATAGCGCCGTGGCAATCTCAAAGACGAGATTACGAAACAAGTTCAGAGATGACACACTATAGGAACGCGTCACGGAATTGGTGATGCTTCCAATGATACAGATATTGTTCGTGCAAATAGATAGAACGGGTAAGGTAGAGGGAACTATTAAAAAATGTTTTATCGGCAGATTCAGGTCTTTATGTGATATCATGTAAAATGAATTATATGACAAAAGGTTTAAAGATAATTAAGAAGGGACTAATGTTTTCAGGTGCTATTGCCCGTACCCTAATAGGCGTTAGTGCAGCAGCTCTCCTCATTTTTTCAATAAAGAAGAAAAAGCCTAAATAAGTTTATGGAGATCCCTTATTCAAGATGGTATGAGGCGATCGTGATGAGGAGATCCCGGCGACTCTTCAATTCACAGGCTATTCCTTCTGATTTACTCATAAAAATTTATGCTATTTGCGAAAATTTCAGACCCTTCGAAGAAGCACGATCAGTTTTTATAAACAAATCTACAGAGCAGGTTTTTAAAGGTGCTATCGGCCATTATGGCAAAATCAAAGGGGCAACTGCCGTTATTGCCTTTATTGGAGATAACTCGGATTTTCACATACAGGAGAAAGTAGGATACACAGGTGAGGGGATTATCCTTGAGGCTACTTCATTAAGACTTGGCACCTGTTGGGTAGGGGGATTCTTTAGGCCTGAGGTAGCTGCTCTTCTTGCAAAAATTAAAAAAAATGAGAAAGTTTTTGCAGTTACTCCAATTGGTTTTGCTTCAGAAAAGATTTCTTTAGAAGAAAAAATCATGACAGGGTTTGGTAAAACCCACAAAAGAAAACCGCTAAATGAATTAGTAAAAGGTTTAGAAGAAAAACAGTGGCCCGAATGGATTAAGAGAGCTTTGGAAGCAGCAAGGCTTGCCCCTTCAGCAGTCAATCGCCAACCCTGGAGATTTTATGTGGATAATGAAAGTATTACGATTTCAGTTGATAATTTGAAAGATACATACAACATACCAAAGCGTCTTGATTGTGGGATTGCGATGCTCCATATAGAAATTGCATCCTTGCAATACGGAATAAAAGGAAAGTGGGAATTTTTAAAGCCTCCACATGTAGCAAGATTTAAAGCCATGAATCAATAAAATCTATTTTATTATTGACACATTTAAAAATCCTATTTAAAATTTAGCAAATGAGAAATAAAATATTGCTCGTTGAAGATTCAAAAGTCATACAACAGATGTATAGAAGTAAACTGGTATTAGAACAGTTTACTGTAATCACAGCTGATAATGGGATGGAGGCGATAAAGAAGCTTTCTGAAGAGACCTTTGATATAATCCTGCTCGATCTCATGATGCCAATTATGGATGGTTATAAGGTCTTGCAGGTTGTAAAAACAGATCCAAAATTATCCAAAATCCCTGTGCTTGTATTTTCTGCAAAAGGGCAGCCTGAAGAAGTTGAAAAAGCCATTAGTCTCGGAGCAATAGGTTATGTTATCAAAGCCACTACAAAGCCAAATGAAGTAGTAGAACAGATAAAGAAAATCCTGAGCCAGAAGACCGTTGTTCATGAAGTTGCACAATATATTTTAGATATTAAACAGGATGTTTATGACGCAAAAAAACTTGCATCGGACTTTAAACTCAACAACTTCATATGCCAGAAATGTCAGTCTCCAATGCTTCTAAAATTAATACCTGATTTTTCACATGAAGAAGCGTGGTTTAGTGGAAGGTTCTTCTGCCAAAAATGCCAGAGTTGAAATATTTTTTTAACCCAAATAATGCAGATATTGCTCAAAAATTTATTTAACTCGATGAATTTATTAAATTATTTTTATTTGTTATATGTATAAAAATATTCATAGAACCATTATTTATAAGGTATACTAAGGTATCGAAAAATAAATTTTTTCACAACATCTGCATCATGTTAAATGCATTTTTCGGGTTAAAGAATAATACAGATAGTTGGCAGACGCAGTATTCTCTCTCATTCTCGGCTCGATAACCATCGAGCCTCCGAGAAAAATTC
>FWPV01013121.1_pt1 | contig 12535 bp, 8 predicted proteins | sample 2228371 | NCBI WGS metagenome assembly FWPV01 (sample SAMEA103939776, study PRJEB20133) | metagenome | reverse complement strand
CCTGCGGCTATCGCAACCCCGACCATTTCAAGATCGCCGTCTACTTTCACTGTGGCGGCCTCAACCTATACCCGGCTGCCGTGACCCACACTAAAGTCGGATGAACCAAAAACTTAAAACGCAGACGACGCGGAGGGCGCAGTAGGAAAATTGGTCATGTCGGCTGGTTTTTACTCCGCGACCTATGCGCCCTCGGCGTTTCAGGCTTTTGGTTTTTTCACGCTTGCAGTTCCCTGAAAATATCCTGCACCGCCCGCGCACGCTTCTCTGCATCCGCCGTGGCCAGCGTGACCCTGAGCTTGTCCTGGCCCGCGAGTTTGTAGTGTTTTTTCTTCTGGATCAACTCGATGATGCGGCCGGGGTCGATCGGCGGCCGGGGCACAAACTGCAGGGTGATGGCATCCGAGTGGGCATCGATGCGGGCCACGCCGACCTCCTTGGCCAGGATGCGCAAGCGGTGCACATCGAGCAGGGCCTTGGCCTGGGGGGGCAATAGCCCGAAGCGGTCGATCAGCTCCTCGTGCAGCCCCTCCAGTTGATCCAGGGTCTCGCAGTTGGCAAGCCGTTTGTAGAGCACCAGACGCTCGTGCACATCGGGGCAATAGTCGGCGGGCAGCAGTGCCGGGGCGTGCAGGTTGATCTCGGTCGTCACATGCAACGGCGCGTTGACGTCGGGCTCTTTGCCCTCCTTGAGCGCCTTCACCGCTTCCTCGAGCATCTGGGTGTAAAGCGTGAAGCCAACTTCCTGCATCTCGCCACTTTGCGACTCACCCAGCAGTTCACCGGCCCCGCGGATTTCCAGATCATGCATCGCCAGGTGAAAGCCCACGCCCAGGTCTTCCATGAGCTGGATCGCCTCCAGGCGCTTTTTTGCCGCGGCGGTGAGCGCGGTATCCGGCGGCGTGAGCAGATAGGCATAGGCCTGGTGGTGGGAGCGGCCGACGCGTCCGCGCAACTGGTGCAGTTGCGCCAGACCGAACTTGTCGGCGCGCTGGATGATGATGGTGTTGGCGGTGGGCACGTCGATGCCCGTTTCGATGATGGTGGTGCACAGTAGCAGGTTGTGGCGCTGATGGTAGAAATCCCGCATCACGTGTTCCAGCTCGCGTTCCCGCATCTGGCCGTGCGCCACGGCGATGCGGGCTTCCGGCAGCAGTCTGGCGAGTTTTTCCTGCATCCCCAGGATGGTCTCCACCTCGTTGTGGAGGAAATACACCTGCCCCCCGCGTTTGAGTTCTCGCAGCACGGCCTCCCGCACCAGACCCTCGCTAAAGGGATGGACGAAGGTCTTGATCGCCAGGCGCTTTTGCGGCGCGGTGGCAATCACCGAGAAGTCGCGCAGGCCCTCCAGTGCCATCGACAACGTGCGCGGAATCGGTGTGGCAGTGAGCGTCAGCACGTCGACCTCCGCGCGCAGGGCCTTGAGTCTTTCCTTTTGTCGGACCCCGAAGCGGTGTTCCTCGTCGATGATCACGAGGCCGAGACGCTTGAATCTCACGTCGTCTTGCAGCAGGCGATGGGTGCCAATGACGATGTCGATGCTGCCGGCCTCTAGACCCGCGAGCGTTTGCGCTTGCTCCTTGGCACTGCGGAAGCGCGACAGTTCCGCCACCTTGACCGGCCATTCCGCGAAGCGGTCGGTAAAGGTATGGAAGTGTTGTTCTGCCAGCAGAGTGGTGGGCACCAGAACCGCCACTTGGCGGCCATCCGCCACCGCGACGAAGGCGGCGCGCAGGGCCACCTCGGTCTTGCCGAAGCCGACATCGCCGCACACCAGGCGGTCCATCGGTCTGCCTTGGGTCATGTCGTGTATCACCGCTGCGATCGCGGCTGCCTGATCCGGCGTTTCCTCAAATTCGAACCCGGCGGCGAAGGCCTCGTAGTCATGGGGCGTCAGGGTAAAGGCATGCCCTCGGCGCGCCGCGCGCCGGGCGTACAGATCGAGCAGCTCGGCGGCGGTATCGCGCACCTGTTTGAAGGCGCGGCGTTTGGCCTTTTCCCATTGACCGCTGCCCAGGCGGTGCAGCGGCGCGCTCTCCGGCGGCCCGCCACTGTAGCGGCTGATGAGGTGGAGGTTGGCCACCGGCACGTAGAGCTTGTCGCCGCCTGCATATTCCAGGTGCAGGAACTCCGTCTCGCCCTCGCCGAGATCCATGCTGACGAGGCCCAGGTAGCGTCCGATTCCGTGCTCCTCATGCACCACGGGGTCGCCCACACGCACCTCGGCGAGATCGCGCAGCATGTGCTCGGTGGCAGTTTTTTTCGCCTCACGCAGCCGCGTCTGGCGCACTTGCAGGGCGTATAGCTCGGTTTCGGTGACGACCGCCACGCCTGCCTGCGGCAGCACGAATCCCTGTGCGAGGGGCAGGGTTGCCAAGGCGAGTGGCGCAGTGCCGGCTACAAAGGCGGCATAGTCGTCGAGGACCGCGGGATAAAGACCGTGCTCGGCGAAAAACTGCGCTATCGTTTCGCGGCGGCCCAGGCTCTCGGCGGCGACCAGGACACGTCCCGGGAAAGTTTCGAGGAAGTGCCGGAACGGCTTGAGCGGCTGATCCGCCCGGCGGTCCACATGGATCGGTGGCAGGGCCGCCGTTGCGCAGGGGACGGTGTGGGCGTGGGTATCATCGGCGGCGATCTCGATGCGCGCATGGGGCTTGATGCGGCCGAACAGCTGATCAGCGGTGAGAAACAGTTGCTCCGGCGGCAGCAGCGGCTGGTCCATCTCGCCATGCAGGAGCCGATAGCGCGACTGGGTGTCGCGCCAGAAATCCGCCAGCGCCGGTGCCAGCGCATGGTGCTGGCAGATGAGGGTCTCGGCGGGTAGATAGTCGAACAAGGTGGCAGTCTCGTCGAAGAACAGCGGCAGGTAATACTCGATGCCGGGTGGTGCCACGCCGTTGCTGACATCCTTGTAGACGCGGCGCCGGGACGGGTCTCCCTCGAAGGCCTCACGGAACTTCCGCCGGAAGCAGGCGATGCCGGCTTCGTTGAGCGGAAACTCCCGTGCCGGTAGCAGACGCACCTCCTTGACCGGATAGATGCTGCGCTGGGTATCGACATCGAAGCTGCGGATCGTTTCCACTTCGTTGTCGAACAGGTCGATGCGATAGGGCACCGCACTGCCCATGGGGAAAAGGTCGATGACGCCGCCGCGCACACTGTATTCGCCCGGCGCCTGGACCTGGGTGACATGGGTATAGGAGGCGAGCGTCAACTGCCCGCGCAGGGCATCCACATCCAGACGCTCCCCCTGCTGGATGAAGAAACTGTGGGCAGCGAGGAACGCCCGCGGGGGCAGCCGGTACAGCGCGGTGACCACTGGCACGATCACGATGTCGAACGTTTTGCGGCTCATCTGGTACAGCGTGGCGAGACGCTCCGAGACCAGGTCCTGGTGCGGTGAGAACTGGTCGTAGGGCAGGGTCTCCCAGTCGGGAAAGAGGTGCACCGACAGCGCCGGCGCAAACAGCGGGATCTCGTCGCGCAGCCGCTGGGCGTCGAGCGCGGTCGCGGTCACGACCAGAAGCGGTCGCGTCTGTTCTGCGAGTTGGGCGAGCGCGAGCGCATCGGAGGAGCCGTGTAGACCGGCGTACCGGGTGATGCAGCCGGGTTTCGGCGCAGGAAGCGAAAAAAGCATGCAAAAATTCGAATTATAAATGAGCACCGTGCCGGGCTCGGCATCGGGCTTGAGCAAAGTCTGCTAAGCTGCCGATTTTGGGAGGGCTGCATGTTCCGTAACCGTGACGAAGCCGCTGACCGGCTCGCCCGACGACTGAGCCGCTACGCCGGCACACACCCGCTGGTGCTGGCGATCCCGCGGGGGGCAGTGCCCATGGCCAAACGCATCGCCGATGCCCTGGAGGGCGAGGTCGACGTGGTGCTGGTACGCAAGCTGGGTGCGCCGGGCAACCCGGAGTTCGCCATTGGCGCCGTGGACGAGAGCGGCTGGGCCTACATCGCGGACCATGCCACCTCGGCCGGTGCGACACCGGAGTACATCGAACGGGAAAAAGCCCGGCAGATGGAGATCATGCGGCAGCGTCGTGCCCAGTACACGCCGGTCCGTCCACCCATCGACCCGGCAGGACGTATCGTCATCGTGGTCGACGACGGACTCGCCACCGGCGCCACCATGATTTCCGCTCTGCACGCCCTGCGGGCAAAAAACCCAGCCAAACTCATCTGCGCCGTTCCGGTGGCACCGCCGGACACGGTGGAGAAGGTACGCGGTTACTGCGATGAGGTGGTGTGTCTGGAGAGCCCCTACAATTTCTACGCGGTGGGGCAGTTCTATGCCGAATTTCCCCAGGTGGAGGACGAGGAGGTGATCAGAATCCTCAGCGCGCCTTCACCCGCGCGCCGTCCGTGAGGCGATCGTCGGGGTGTGCGATCACCCGTTCGCCCGGCCGCAGGCCCGACAGCACCTGGGCCGTGAGCCCGGCACGTTGGCCGATCTCCACATTGCGCACGCGGGCGCGGCCGTCCTCGACCACGAACACCGCCCAGCCCCCGTCGCGGCGAAACAGGCTGCTGGCGGGGATCTGCAGCACATCCGTGCCCTCCCAGACCACGAAGCGGGCCTCTACCCGATAGCCGTCGCCGAGGCGCTGCCATCGCTCCGGCGGCGAGGTGAAGTCCGCAATCACCCGCACGCGCTGCTCTTCCACGCCCAGCGCGGAGATCTTGGTGAAGCCGGCGGGTTCGACCACCCGTACCCGCCCCTCGAGCGTGCCTTCGCCACCCCAGCGGTCGAGCAGGACCCTGGCGCCCGGCGCAAGCTTGACCGCATGGGTGGAGAGCACCTCCACCTCGATTTCCAGGGTCCGAGGGTCCCCCAGCTCCAGCAAAGCCTGCCCTGCCTGCACCGCGCCCTCGCTTTCACGCAGCAGCTTCAACACGCGCCCATCGGCTGGTGCTGGCACGGGCATCAGCTCGACCGCTTTGCCTGACTGCAGGCGTGCAGCCTGTGCCAGCGCCGCACGCGCGGTGTCCCGCTCGTAGCGGGCCACACGCACGCGGTGCTCGGCGGCGAGCTGGGAGGCGCGACTGCGGTCGGCTTCGGCGCGGGCACGGTCAAGGGCCTGTTCGGAGACGAAACGGGCTTGCAGCAAGGCTTTCAGCCGCGTGAGCTCCTGGCGCGCAAGCGCATGCTGCGCAGCAGCGGCGCGGGCGGCTTCCTCGGCGGCGTCCACTGCGGCCTCGGCCGCGCGCAGCTGGGCCTCGCCTTGGGCGCGGCTGCGCGGGTCGAGCACCGCGGGGCGTGCCGGCTCGATGTGCGCGATCACCTGGCCGGCGCCGACCGCATCGCCTGCCTTGAGATCGATGCGCCGCAGATAACCCGTGATGGGCGCGTAGATCACGTAGCGTTCGCGCACTCGGGTCTTGCCCTCCTCTTCCACCGTCACCGCGAGCGGTCCGCGTGTGACCTGCGCCATCTCCACCGGCATCGGCCGGGGGTTGAAGCCCCAGACGAGGCCCGCAGCGATCACCAGCACGAGCAGGAAAAGGGCGATGCGGGCGCGGGGCTTCATAGGGGGATGGGCAGAAGACGGAGACGGATACCGGTCATTGTAGCGCCCAGGCCAGGCCGCCTGTCCTTCCGCCCCTCACTCCCTGGTCTTTAATACACCGATCAGGTCCAGCCGCCCCAGGCGGTGCCAGAGGATGAGGCCGGAGACCAGGGCCGAGACGAGCACCACGCTGGCCCCCAGGGCGTAGTTGCTGGGTTCCAGGATCAGGGGCAGGCGGTAGAGGTCGGTCTTGAAGGCCAAAACCAGGATGCCGGTCAAACCCACCCCCAGCAGGAACCCCACGGGGATGGCCAGCAGGGTAAGCAGGGCGAGCTCCCCCAGCAGGATGTAGGCGATCTCGCCGCGGGTGTAGCCCAGCACCCGCAGGCTCGCGAGCTCCCGGCCCCGCTCCGAGATCGCGATGCGGGCACTGTTGTAGATCACGCCGAAGCCGATGCTGGCCGCCAACAATGTGGCCACCAGGTTATAAAACAGCACGAATTCGCCGATGGTGGCGTAGAAGCTTTCGATGGAGGCGGCATTGGACACCATGCCCAGCACCCGCGGCCGGTCCTTGAGGGCTCGATAGACCGCTGGCTCGGTGCCGGCCTCGATGCCCAGATAGGCGCCGGAGAGCACGGGACCCTCGCGCATGAGGGCATTGAGGCTGTCCCGGCGCATGTAGGCAGAGACCCCCAGGTACTGTTTGGTGATGCCCAGCATCGGCACCTGCAGCACCGGACGGCGGCCCTCCAGGACCTCCACGGTGAGCAGGTCGCCGGGTTTGACGTGCAGGATCTCGCGTGCCAGGTGATCGGTGAGGACCACGCCCCCCGGCGGCACCTGCACGGGCGCAAGCCGGTTGTCCAGGGAGCGATGCAGCACCCCTTGGGGCTCTATGCCATAGAGGGCGGCGCGATAGCTGTATTGCTGGAAGCGCAGGATGGCGGGCACGTTGCGGTAGCCTTCCACGTGATAGACGCCAGGAAGCGCTGCGAGCTCGTGCAGCGCCCGGCCCGCGGTGGGCTCGATGAAGGTCACCGCCAGGTCCTCGCGGTTAGCCTGCCGAAACTGCACGTCCACCATGAAGTCGATGGCGCCCTTTTGATAGTTGCCCACCATCATCAGGGCACAGGCGCAGGCGATGCCCAGCACGGTGAGGGCCGACTTCACCGGCCGCCGCTCCATGTGGCGCAGGATCATGCGCGAGGGCTGGGCGAGATGGCGCTGCAGGCCCAGGCGCTCGACGAAGGTGGCGCGATAGACCGCCGGTGTTTCGGGCCGCATCCCCTCGGCCGGGGTGAGCCGCACCGCCCGGACGACGGCCATGAGGGCGCCGCTGCCCGAGGCGAGCATGCCCACCGCCAGGGCGATCAGCACCACCTCGCCGCGCAGGCGGTAGTCCAGGTAGGGAAAGCGGAAGGTGGTCTCCATGTATACGGCCGCCAGCCCCTGTCCGAACCAGGCCCCCAGTGCCACACCGGCCGCCACCCCCAGCAGGGTCACCAGGGCCACCAGCTTGAGGTAGTGCAGCCCGATGGCCCAGTGCGTGTAGCCGAAGGCCTTGAGGATGGCGATCTGCTCCCGCTGCAGCGCGACCATACGGCTCACCACCACGTTGAGCAGAAAGGCCGCCACCCCCAGGAAGATGGCGGGGAAGATGCGCGCGGTGGTCTTGAGCTGCCGGAGTTCCTCGGTGAGGAATCGGTTGGAGAACTGGTCCTCGCGGCCGAAGGCGCCGGTGCCGCCGTAGCGCGCGAGCCATGCATCCAGACGGTCGATCACCTCCTGCTCCCGGGCACCCGGTGCGAGGCTCAGGGCGAGGCTGTTGAAGGCCCCCTGCATGTCGTAGGCCGCGGCCAGGGTATGCCGGCTCATCCACAGCACACCGTAGCGCTTGAAGTCCGGGAACATGGCGCCGGGCGCGATCTGGTAGACGTATTCCGGCGACACCGCCACACCGACGACGCTGAGCCGCTGCCAGCGGCCGTTGACGATGGCGGCCAGATGGTCACCGGGGCCGAGCCCATGGGCCTCAGCGAAGGTATCGACAAGCACCACCTCGTCCGGGCTGTAAGGCGCGGGCAGCCGGCCGCGCTTGAGGTGCAGGCGGTTGAGTTCGCTCTCCCCGGTGTCCGGCAGGGAAAAGAGCAGCCCGGTGACGGGGTCGGCAAAGCCCTCCACCTCCAGCTTCACCCCGGCGCGCACCCGCGTCTGAAGCCGCTCCACGCCCGGCATCTCGCGCAGCCGGTCGGCCAGGGACTCCGGCGCCCGCTTGAGGTTGGCGAACACCTCCGCGAAACGGTAGTCGGCATAGAACCGGTCGCGGGTCAGCACCAGAGAGTCATAGGTGGACAGGGACATCACCAGGGTGGCCACACCGCCCATGATTACCGCGGCGATGGCCAGGGCCTGGCCGCGCATGTGCCAGAGGTCGCGCAGGAGCTTGCGGTCGAGGGCGCGCATCTACCAGCTCAGGGCATGGGCAGGCTTTTTCACCGGGTTCACATGGATCCCGGCGATACGCCCGTCGGAGAGCCGGATCACCCGGTCGGCCATCTCGGCGATACCGGCATTGTGCGTGATCAGCACCGTGAGCGTGCCGAGTTCACGGTTCACCTTTTCCAGCGCCTCCAGCACCACCACCCCGGTGTGGGAGTCCAGCGCCCCGGTGGGCTCGTCGCACAACAGCACCGCCGGGTTCTTGGCAATGGCCCGAGCGATGGCCACCCGCTGCTGCTCGCCGCCAGAGAGTTGGGCTGGGAAGTGGTCCAGCCGGCTGCCCAGGCCCACCAGATCGAGGGCCTCCGCCGGCGCCATGGGATTGCGGGCGATCTCGGTGACCACCGCCACGTTCTCCAGGGCGGTCAGGCTGGGGATCAGATTGTAGAACTGGAAGACGAAGCCCACGTGCTCCCGGCGGAAGCGGGTAAGCTCCTGCTCACTCATGCCGGTGAGCCTGTGATTCAGGTACCAGACCTCGCCGCCGGAGGGGGTGTCCAGCCCTCCCAGGATGTGGAGCAGAGTGGATTTGCCGCTGCCGGAAGGCCCCAGGAGCACCACCAGCTCGCCCCGGTAGAGCTCGAGGTCGATGCCGCGCAGGGCGGGCACCTCCACCTCGCCCATGCGGTAGACCTTGGTTAGGCCCTGGGCGCGGAAGACGCAGGTTTCAGGGGATGCAGGCATGGGCGCAGATTGGGATCGAACCGATATACTACCTGCCATGCAGCAAATCCCTGTATCCGATGCGGCGCCCGTGTTCCCTAAGCTCCTGCCCCTGCCGGCAGTGGTGCGTACGGTGCGCGTGCCCGTGGCCGCCTTCGCCGAGGTGCGCTCCGAGGCAGACCTGCCGGACCGGCTGTTCCTGGGGGACTTGCAGCCGGGCAGCTTCCGCCAGGAAAAACGCGGCTGGTCCGCCCAGTGGCTGGACGCCGAGGGGCACCTGGCCCGCTTCCGCTATGCCGGTGGGCTGTCCTCCCTGGAGCTCGCCTATGGCGGCGAGGAGGTCGTGACCCTCACCACTGCCGAACTCTTCACGGAACTCGCCCAGACCCTACAGGGCATCCATCCGGGCGCCTGGCTGAGCAGGCTGGAGCAGGACCTGGGCGGGCGCTACAACCTGCGGGCCTTTCCGCCCCGGGAGGATGACCCCTTCGCCGGCGATTTTCCGGACGGCCACCTCTTCACCCTGGTGATGCCGGTGCCGGCAGACCGGCTCATGGCGCTGTTCGACCTGCACAAGGCGCTGCAGGGGGATGGGGCGATCCGCACTGGGCTCAGCGCCTATCTGCGCCTGACCGTGAGCGCCGTGAACTACCTGGAGGGGCGCAACCCGCCCATGCTCACCCACCCGGTGGGGCTCACCCTCCATCACGTCAACGCCCTGGGCACCCCCGCGGCGGAAGCGCCGGTGCGGGAGGTGGACCCCGAAGGGGTGGCGGCCTGGACCCTGCGCCGCAGCCACTACCTCTATGTAGCACACGTGCATCTGCGGGACCTGGCGCGGGTGGCGGAGCGCTTGGCCGGCGCAGGTTTCCTCGGCCGTGCCGGCATGGGCCGCGAAGGACACACCCCCGCCCCCGAGTTCTCTGCGGCGCTGCTCCCCTTCGGCTACGAATACGCGGCGCGCAATGTCTGGTGGTTCGACCGTGAGCGGCGCCGTCGCATGTTCTACCCCGGCTTCGCCGACCCGGACGAGCGCCATGCCCTGGGCGGCCAGACGGGCGAGGTCTGGATGCGTGCCCTGCTGCGCGACGCCCAGAAGAAGTCGGAACAGTTCAAGGCCGACACCGCCCGTGCCTTCGTGGAGGGGCTCAGCGCCGGTCTCGGCCGCCCGGCACCGGAGGGGTTGCATTGAATTCAGGTTACAGGGTACAGGTTACAGCCTATACAGGCGCGCGCCCGCGGCGCGCACACTGTAACCTGTAACCTGACCCCACAACCGCTATGATCAAGCTCGGCGTCAACATCGACCACGTGGCCACCCTGCGTCAGGCCCGAGGCACCCCCTATCCCAGCCCTGTGCAGGCCGCCCTCATGGCGGAATCCGCCGGGGCGGACAGCATCACCCTGCACCTCCGGGAGGATCGCCGCCACATCCAGGACGAGGACGTGCGCATGCTGCGGCGGCTGCTCACCACCCGCATGAACCTGGAGATGGCGGTCACCGAAGAGATGATCGGCATCGCCCTGGAGGTGCGCCCCCAGGATGTATGCCTGGTGCCGGAGCGGCGTCAGGAACTCACCACCGAGGGGGGGCTGGACGTGGCGGCCCAGTTCGACCAGGTCGCCGAGGCCTGCCGCAGGCTGGGCGGCGCGGGCATCCGTGTGTCGCTGTTCGTCGACGCCGAGCCGGTCCAGCTGGAGGCGGCCCGCAAGGCAGGGGCGCCGGTGGTGGAGATCCACACCGGCCGCTACGCCGAGGTGCGTACCGATGCCGAGCGCACCGAGGAGCTGGCGCGCATCCGCCGCGCCGTGGCCATGGGTCTCGATCTGGGGCTGACGATCCATGCCGGCCACGGCCTGCATTACCACAACGTGCAGGCCATCGCGGCCATCCCCGGCGTGGCAGAGCTCAATATCGGCCACGCCATCGTCGCCCAGGCCTTGTTCATGGGCTGGGAGAAGGCGGTGCGGGAGATGAAACGGCTGATGGTGGAGGTGGCCGCCACACGGTGCTGATGCCGAGGGCCGTCGGCGATGCCGGCGTGCCTTCCCTCCCGCCGCCCCTGCCCTCGTCTCGCCTGGTCGCCCGTGGAGCGAGACGGAAGGTCACCCGGCCCTCGCGGTTTTCCTCCAGCGCCAGGCGGTAGCCGCACTGGGCGGCCTGCTTGGCGGCCTGATAAAGACCGATCCCCAGCCCGTCGTAGGTGGACACCGGGGCGTGGAAGAGTTTGGCCACCACCTCCGGGGGTATGGCGCTACCGTCGTCCGTCACCTCCAGCTGGGGCCCGTCCTGTAGGGTGAACCACACCCGGATGTGCAGCTCGGGGTCCTGGCGGCGCTTGCGCAGGGCGTTTTGCAGCAGATTGTCGGCCACGCTATCGAACAGGTCCTGGGGCAGCCAGCCCTCGGCGTTGGGGTCGTCGGTCCTGAATTCCACGCCGTCCTGGGCATAGCGCGCCTTGAGGTCCCGCCACCATTCCCGCGCCAGGATCTGCCCTTTGGCGACTTCCTCCTCCAGCCGGGGGGATTTCAACTTGTCCAGGGTGATCTCCAGGCGCTTGACGATCTGGGGCAGCTGCCGTTGCACCAGGCTTTGCAGCTCCAGGGCCTGCTCGGGACCGCTGTGTTCGGCGGCGGAACTCAGGGTCTTGAGGGACTGGAGCATGTTCTTTACGTCATGGGCGAGCCGGGAGCCGGTCTCGTAGATGGCCTGGGTGTAGGCATTGGCGTGCAGGGCCTGCTCACGGATCTTGGCGGCGTAGAAATAGCCCACCACCTCGGTAAGCAGACGCAGGTGCAGGGCGAGGGCGGGGTTGAGGGGGCGTTCGGTGTAGAACGCCGCCTCCACGCCCAGGTGGTGGAAGCGGGTGCGATGGGGGCTCTCCCGTCCCAGCCGCCCCTCCGAATAGGCCGTCCTCCAGGCCACGCCGGTGGCCCAGGGCAGGTTAGAGAACCCCTCCATGGTGGCGCGCAGAAAGGCCTCCGGGTCGGTCTGCACCTCGGCCGCCATGGCCGTCTGCTTGAGCCACTCCTCCAGGGGTAGGCCCAGGGACAGCAGGTAGCGGGAGAACAGGTTGCGCAGCCCTGCAAACTCGCCACGCGGACTCCACAGCCACGAGAACGCGAGCAGTGCCGCGGCCAGGCCCAGGCTGGTCAGCAGCACGCTGCCGAAATAGTCCGCCCCGGTGACGCGCATGGCCGTGTAGCTGCCCAGCACCAGCACCCCCAGGAGCAGGAAGATGACCATGGCATAGAGCAGGTCCAGGGCGACCGAGTGGGGGCGCGGTGCGGGCGAGGGCAGAAACAGCACCAGCAGTGGCAACAGTACCAGGACGTCGCGCCAGGTCTGCCACGCGGCCATCCCCACCCCGGCCGGGCCATAGAGCCGCGGCATGAACCAAAGCAGCACGAGCAGCAGCAGATAGCCGATGGCCGCCAGCAGCCCCAGGCGCTCGCGCATCCCCCGCAGCCCTAGGGCCATCCCGCCCAGCAAGGCGAGCAGCATGATGCACCACACCAGGACCGTCCAGGGGCTGGGCCATAGGGCCAGCCAGGCGCCCACCGCCAGCACGCCCAGGGTGCGTGGCCAGGGCAGACGCTGGGTGCCGCTCACCAGGGGCTGCCAGAGCAGGAAGGCGCCATAGTGGGCCAGGGTGACGGCCTGGCCCCAGGTCTCGCCTTCGCCCCAGACGAAAGCGGCATGCAGGAGCAGGAGCATGAGGGCCAGGGTGCGGTTGCCCTGGCGGGTGAGCATGGCTGCGATCAGTGTCTGCGGATGACGCAGCAGGGCGGCGCCGGAGGCCGTGGGATCGGAAGGCTTCATGGCTGTGGAGGATACGGGGGGAAGGGGGAGGGGGGAA
>FWPV01013118.1_pt1 | contig 12536 bp, 12 predicted proteins | sample 2228371 | NCBI WGS metagenome assembly FWPV01 (sample SAMEA103939776, study PRJEB20133) | metagenome | reverse complement strand
GGGTTGAAGGTGATCGGCAAGGCCGAGGAGAGCGGCCGGCTGGCGGCAAGTGCCGACGACACCCAGGAGGTCTACCTCGTGCCGGCCTTCGTCGGCCTCGGCGCGCCGTGGTGGGACGCCGACGCGCGCGGCGGGATCTTTGGCCTGACCCGCGACGCCGGCCTGCCCGAGATCGCCGCCGCCACCTTCGACGCCTGCGCGCTGCAGACGCGGGACCTGATCGAGGCGATGCGCGCCGATGCCTCCGCCGCCTTCGGCGAGGCGGCGCAACTGCGGATCGACGGCGGGATGTCGAAGAGCGCCTGGTTCTCCCAGCGGCTGGCCGATCTCACGGGGCTCTCGGTGCGTCGCGCCAGTTATCAGGAGACCACGGCCCTGGGCGCAGCGCTATTCGCGGGTGTTGGCGCCGGCCTTTACGGGTCGATCGAGGAAGCCGCAGAGGCCAGTCCGGCCGCTGAAACGCTGGCGCCGTCGATGGGCGAGCATGCCCGCGAGGCCGCCTACGCCCGCTGGCTGGATGCGGTGCCTCGCGTCCGTCTTTAGTCGATCACCCGTTGCAGTGACATCGCTGTCATGGTCTCTAGCCCGCAAACAATCATAAGCGGAGGCCGCCATGACTACTCGACGCGCCATGCTCGGCGCAGGTGTCGCCCTGATCACCGGGGCGCAGGGGTTTGCGGCGCAGGCTAGAGAGGCCGGTTATCCGAAGATCGGCCGCATCCGCAGGCTTTCGCCCGAACTGGATGAAGTTGTCGACGCCAACGCGCCGATCGAGCAGTTGGCCGACGGGATCGCCTGGGCGGAAGGGCCGGCCTGGGTCGCCGACGGAAACTATCTGCTGTTCTCGGACGTGCCCGGCAACGTCATGCACCGGTGGGACGCTAAGGCCGGCAAGACCGACTTCCTGCGGCCCTCCGGCTATGATGGTCCGCCCACCAAGATCTTCCGCGAGGCCGGCACCAACGGCGCGATCATCAGCACAGCGGGTGAGCTTCTTGTCTGCGACTGCGGCAACCGCGCCGTGGCGCGGATCGATCTTAAGACCCGCAAGAAGACGCTGTTGGCGACAACCTTCAACGGCAAGAAGTTCAACAGCCCCAACGATCTGGTCGAGGTTCGTCACGGACCGCTGAAGGGCTCACTCTACTTCACCGACCCGCCCTATGGCCTCGAAGGGATGGACGCCTCGCCGGCCAAGGAGCAGGCCTTCAATGGCGTCTACCTGTTGCGGCCGAACGGCGAGGTGGCGCTGGTGGACGGCTCGCTGAGCTTCCCGAACGGGGTGGGCCTGTCGCCGGACGGGCGGCGCCTGTACGTCGCCATCTCCGATCCGAAGCGTCCCGTGATTATGGCCTATGACCTGGGCGCGGACGGGCTTCCGACCGCTTCCCGCGTGTTCTTCGACGCCTCGGACTTGCTCAAGGCGGGCGGCCCTGGCCTGCCGGACGGCATGAAGATCGACAACCAGGGACGGCTCTTCGCCAGTGGCCCGGGTGGCATTATGATCCTGACGCCCGACGCCAAGCTGCTGGGCGTGATCGAGACCGGCTTCCCCGCCGCCAACTGCGCCTTTGGCGAGGACGGCCGGACGCTGTTCATCACGTCCAACCACATGGTCGCGCGCGTGCGCACCAAGACCCAAGGCCTGGGAGTTTAGCCATGGACCCAATCAGCAAGCGAAGCCTTCTCGTCGCAGGTCTGGCCGCAGGCGTCGCCGGGTTGCCCCAGAGCGCCTTCGCCGCGGAACCCGGGCGCAAGCTGGGCTATGCGATCCTGGGCCTGGGCTACTACGCCACGCGGATCATCATGCCGCGTTTCGCCGAGTGCGAGCACTCGCGCCTGGTGGCCCTGGTCAGCGGCACGCCCGAAAAGTTGAAGACCTATGGCGAGCAGTACGGGATCCCGGAGACTCATCGCTACAGCTACGAGACCTTTGACCGGATCATCGACAATCCGGATGTCGACATCGTCTATGTGATCACGCCCAACAGCCTGCATCGCACGTTCACCGAGCGGGCCGCCAAGGCCGGCAAGCACGTCATGTGCGAGAAGCCGATGGCCAATACGGTGGCCGACTGCGAGGCGATGATCGCCGCCTGCCAGAAGGCCGGCCGCAAGCTGATGATCGGCTATCGCAGCCGCTTCCAGGCCCACAACATCGAAGCGATCAAGCTGGTGCGGGACGGCGTGCTGGGACCGGTGCGCACCGTGGTCAGCGATCACGGCTTTACGATCGGGGACCCCAAGCAGTGGCGCCTGAACAAGGCGCTGGCCGGCGGCGGCAGCCTGATGGACATCGGCATCTACAGCCTGAACGCCGCCCGCTATCTCACCGGCGAAGAGCCCGTGGCCGTCAACGCTGTGGAATCCACGGACCGTTCCGACCCGCGCTTCCGGGAGGTCGAGGACATCATCAACTTCCAGCTCCTCTTCCCGTCGGGCGCCACGGCCAACTGCGTGTCTGCCTACAGCGTCAACTGCAATCGCTATCGGGTGAGCGGACCCAAGGGCTGGGTCGAGATCGATCCGGCGACCAGCTATCAGGGCCAGGCCATGCGGGCGCAGCTGGGCGGTCCGCCCGCGTCGCGTGATCCGGCGCCGCAGACCAAGAACCAGTTCTCGGCGCAGCTCGATCACCTGTCCGAATGCATTCTGACTGGCCGCGAGCCGATCGTCGGCGGCGATGAGGGTCTGAAGGACCTTCGCGTGATCGAAGCGATCTATCGCGCCGCGCGCGAGGGTCAGACGGTCAAACTGTGAAAGCGCTGGTCCTGATCGCCGCCCTGCTGGCGCCGACGGCGGCGCTGGCGCAGCAGCAGATCCCGCTTTGGCCCAACGGCGCGCCTGGGTTCGAGAGCCGAAAGGCGATCCCGGAGCAGGCGGCCGACTACTGGGTCAAGAGCGTCAACAACCCCTCCATCACCGCCTATCTGCCGCCCAAGGAGGTCGCCACCGGCGCCGCCTTGGTCGTGCTGCCGGGCGGCGGGCATCGGATCCTGGTCATCAACTCCGAAGGCGCGGACGTGGCCAAGGTGATGAACCCCAAGGGCGTGGCGGTCTTCGTGGTGAAGTACCGGCTCTTCCGGGAGGAGGGCTCGCCCTACATGATTGACCATGCTCGCCAAGACGCCGTCCGCGCGGTGCGGTACGTGCGCGCCAACGCCGCCGAGTTTGGCGTCGATCCCAAGCGGATCGGCCTGATGGGCTTCTCTGCGGGTGGTGAGGCGGTGAATCTCGCTGTCTATCAGGGCGCGGCGCAGGACCCGCAGGTGGACGCGATCGATGCGGTCAGCGCCCGTCCGGACTTCCAGGTGCTGGTCTATCCTGGACCGCTAGGCGTGCCGGAATCAGTACCATCCGATGCGCCGCCGGCCTTTCTCGTGGCGGCGAACGACGACGAGTGCTGCTCGGCCCCGCCCGTAGAGCTCCTGGCTAAGTTCCGGACCGCCAAGGTTCCTGTGGAGTTCCACCTGTTCCAATCCGGCGGCCATGCGTTCAACATGGGCTTGCGCAGCAACAAGGCCGCTCTCAAGGCGTGGCCGGGGCGGCTGTTCGACTGGCTGGCGGACAACGGTTGGCTGAAAGCGGGCTAGGCGACTAGCTGACGAGCGCCGCTTCGGTGGCGCGCACCAGGCCGTCGATCACGCCAGGCTCTGTCGAGGCGTGGCCCGCGTCCCAGACGATGTCGAACCGCGCCTCGGGCCAGGCCTTGTGCAGTCGCCAGGCGCTGTCGAGCGGGGTGACGACATCGAACCGTCCTTGCACGATCCAGCCAGGTATCCCGCGGATCCGATCGATGTTCTTGAGGATCCAGTCGTCCTCGTCGAAGAAGCCCTTGTTGGTGAAGAAGTGGCTCTCGATCCGCGCAAAAGCGATCGCGAAGTCCTCCTCGTTGAACTTGGGCGGGCGCGCCTCGGGTCCCCGCAGCGAGATGGTGTCGCCCTCCCACTGGCTCCAGGCGGCGGCGGCTTCCAGCTGCACCCGGCGGTCGGGCGCGACCAGGCGCCGGTGATAGGCGGCCATCAGGTCGCCGCGCTCATCCTCGGGGATCGGGGCCAGGAACCGCTCCCAGGCGTCGGGGAACAGCATCGAGGCGCCATCCTGATAGAACCAGCGCAGCTCCTTCTCCGTCAGCAGGAAGATGCCGCGCAGCACCAGACCCTCGACCCGCTCGGGGTGCTTGATCGCGTAGGCCAGCGCGAGCGTCGAGCCCCATGACCCGCCGAAAACGGTCCATTTCTCGACGCCGAGGTGCTTTCGCAGGCGCTCGATGTCCTCGATCAGGCTCCAGGTGGTGTTGTCGTCCAGGCTGGCGTTAGGGCGGGAACGACCGCAGCCGCGCTGGTCGAACAGGGCCATGCGCCACTTGGCCGGATCGAAGAAGCGCCGCATGGTCGGATTGACCGCGCCGCCAGGGCCTCCATGCAGGATCACGCACGGCTTGCCGCGCGGATTGCCGCACTCCTCGTAATAGATTTCATGCGGACCGTTGGTGGGCATCCAGCCGAACGAAAACGGCTCAACCTCGCGAAAGAGGCTGCGGCGACCAACGGAACTCATGGCGGCTGCGGAGGCATAACGATCCATGGCCTCAGCCTAGCGCGTTCCGCGCGGAGTTGTGAACGGCGGATCGCGCTGGGTTCATGCGTTTCGTCGGCTTCTGTATGCTGCGCGCATGACTCAGATCGCGCCCGAAGATTATTCCGACGACGAGCTGCTGGCGATGCTGAAGCCGGCCCAACTGGCGGAGCTGAACCGCCAGATCGGCGAGATGTTCAGCGCCGAAGGTGTGGACCGGGTCGAGGCTCTGTTCGCCATGGCCAATGTCTATTCCATGCGCGCGGCCGAGCGTGACGAAACCTCCGCCCTGGCCATGCTGCAACTGGCCGCCGCCATGCGCCGCCGCGCCCAGGCGATGGTCGCGGCGCGCAGCTGACCTAGAGCGGGAACCGCCGATCCAGCCAGTCCAGGATCGCGGCGTTCACCTCGGCGGGCTTTTCCTGCTGGGTCCAGTGACCGCTGCCCTCGATCAGGACCTTCTCGAGGTCGCTGATCTGGTCGCCCATGCGATCGGCCATGGCGGGCGGCAGCACGACATCCAGCTCGGCCATGATCATCAGGCAGGGAATGCCGTCGATGCGGCGCGGCAGATGCTCCGAACGCTCCCAGTTGCGCGTGAAGTTGCGATACCAGTTGATGCCGCCGGTGAAGCCGGTGCGCTGGAAGGCCTCGACGAAGAAGGCCAGCTCCTCCGGCGTCAGGAACTGGTTGTCGTCGGTCGACGGCTCGTAGTGGGCGAGAGCGGTCTGCAGGGCCAGGCTCCGGCGCTCGGCCGGCTGGGCCAGGAAGTCCTCCTGCGTGCCCTTGGGCTTGCGCATGAAGTAGCGGATGGTCTTCTCGACGTCCGCGCCCAGTTCCGCATCGGCGACGCCCGGCTTCTGGAAGTGGACGATGTACATGTCGTCGCCATAGGCGTTGCGGTACATCTGGATCGGATCCAGCGGCAGGCGGGGGAAGAAGGGCGTGTTCAGCCCGATCACGCCGGCGACCCGGTTTGGGTGCATTAGCGGCAGTTGCCACACGACGATCCCGCCCCAGTCGTGGCCGACGAAGACCGCCTTCTCCACGCCCAGATGGTCAAGCAGGCCGACCAAGTCGCCGGTCAGATGCTCCATGTCATAGGCCTCGACGGCCTCGGGGCCCGGGGTCAGGCCATAGCCGCGCTGGTCTGGCGCGATCACCCAGCGGCCGGCGGCGGCCAGGGCGGCGATCTGGTGGCGCCACGAGAACGCCAGTTCGGGAAAGCCATGGCAGAAGACGATCGGAACACCCTGGCGCGGACCGGCCTCGTAGTAGGCCATGCGCACGCCGTTCACCTCGGCGTACTGCGGAGCGGGGAGGAAAGGGGCCTTTGAAGGGGTGTCCGTCATGAGCGCTCGTTCTCCCGCACCTGTTATGTGATTGGCGATAAGCTGCGGCGGTCGCGCCAACCCGGCAAGCGCCATTTCAGGTTTCCGTAGCGGGAAACGCGCGTAAAAGGGCGCGCATGACGAACGACAGCCCGCCGCCCGCCCACGTTCCGTGGCGCCTTGTCCTGCTTCTGGGCGCGCTGACGGCCTTCGCGCCGATGTCGATCGACATGTATCTGTCGAGCCTGCCGTCGATCGGCCGCACGCTCAACGCCGCCCCCGACCAGACCCAGGCGACCCTGGCGGCCTTCTTCGCGGGCATGGCCATCGGTCAGGTGTTCTACGGGCCGGCGTCGGACCGCTTCGGGCGTCGCCCCCCCTTGCTGGTCGGCATCGGACTGTTCATCGCCGCCTCGATCGTCTGCGCGCTCGCGCCGAACATCGAGACCCTGATCGTTGCTCGCTTCGCCCAGGCGCTGGGCGGCTGCGCTGGACCCGTCATCGCCCGGGCGGTGGTGCGGGACCGCTTCAGCCATACCGACACCGCCCGGGTGCTGTCGCTGATGACCCTGATCATGGGCCTGGCGCCAGTTCTCGCGCCGCAACTGGGCGGGGTCGTCCAGTTCGTGGCGGGCTGGCGCGGGGTGTTCTGGAGTTTGGCGGTGTTCGGCGCGATGATCGCCGCCTGGGTGGTGCTGAGCCTGACCGAATCCCGCTCGGCGGCGACCGAGGCGCAGGCCCGCAGCGAGAACCCGCTGAAGGCCTATGTCGCGCTGTTCGGGATGCGTCGCCTGATGGGCTACGCCCTGGCGGGGGCGCTGAACGGGGCGGTGCTGTTCACCTACATCTCGGGCGCGCCTGATCTGGTGATGGGGACCTATGGCCATACGCCCCTGGTGTTCAATCTGGTGTTCGCCTTCAACGCCGTCGGCATCATCGGCGCCAGCCAGGTCAATCGCCTCCTGCTGCGCCGATCGACGCCGGATCAGGTGCTGGCGCGGGCCAGTATCGCCTCCATCGTCGCGGCGCTCTTGCTGACCCTGGCGGCCTGGACCGGCTGGGGCGGGCAGTGGACGGTGCTGCCGCTGCTGTTCGCCGCCTTGTCGATCTACGGTTTGATGGGCGGCAACACCATGGCCGGAGCGCTCAGCGTCGATCCACGGCGCGCCGGTTCGATCTCCGCGCTGATGGGCTCGGCGTCGTTCGGGGCCGGGGCCGTGGCGTCCTGGGCGGGGGCTGCTCTGCACGACGGCACGCCACGTCCGGTGGCCGGCGTGATGTTCGCCTGTCTGGTCGGATCGGCCCTGGCGATCTTCCTGCTGGCCCTGCCGGGCGCGAAGAAGATTCAGGCCTGAGGCTGGTTGAAGCCGCGCCAGGCCATCAGCGCCCAGCCGGCCATGAACGACAGTCCGCCCAGCGGCGTGATCGCGCCCAGGATGCGCGGCGCGCCCAGCGCCATGGCGTAGAGCGATCCCGAGAACAGCAGGATCCCGACGAAGAACAGCGCCGTCACCAGTCCCATGCTCTTGGCGCCGGCCTTGTGCAGCGTGAAGGCGGCGAAGACGGCCAGGGCGTGGATCATCTGATACTGGGCGCCGGTCTTCAGCCACTCAACCGCCTTCCAGCCTTCGATCCCATGCGCGGCGAAGGCGCCGAACGCCACGGCCAAGAGACCGTTGGCGGCCGCCAGGCCCGTCCAGGTCCGGGGTGTCCACCCTTCCATCGCCTTTACGCTCCGTCACCGTTGCAATCGTTCGCCGCGACCTTAACGTCGTTCACCTGCTCGTAAAGCCGGCCCGTCAGAGCGTTCGGCGCGAACAGGGGAGGGACGGCATGGCGCTCACCTGGGGCGACGATTATCCGATCCATCAGACGCCCGAGCCCGTGGCCTACGCCGGCACGGATCGGAACTTCTATGATCGCTATTTTTTCAACGGCTACGCGCCCGAGGGGGACGGGGACGATCTGTTCTTCGCCGCCGCGTTCGGCGTCTATCCGCACCTGAACATCGCCGACGCCTCGTTCTGCGTGATGAAGGGCGGCAAGCAGGTGAACCTCCACGCCAGCCGCTGGCTGGGCATGGAACGGATGGACCTGAGGGTTGGTCCGATCGCGATCGACGTGCTGCAGCCGCTTCAACGTCTGAAACTGGTCGTGCAGGCCCCCGAACAGGGCGTTGCGGCCGAGATCGTGTTTGAGGGCCGCGCCTTCCCGATCGAGGAACCCCGCTTCATCCGTCGCAACGGTCCCCGCGCCTTCATGGACTACACGCGTCTGACGCAGAACGGACGCTACAGCGGTTGGATCGAGGTGGAAGGCGTTCGCACCGCCGTCGACGGCTTCGTCGGCACCCGTGACCGGTCGTGGGGCGTGCGGCCGATCGGTGCGCGGGACCCACAAGAGCCGGTTCCGCCCGTACCGCCGCAGTTCTTCTGGCTGTGGAGCCCGTGCAATTTCGCCGACGGCAGCTTCTTCTTCCACACCAATGACGACGAGCTGGGCCGGCCCTGGAACCGGCGCGCGGTCTGGCTGGAGGACGGCGGCCACGAGGAGGCGTTCGGCGGCTTTGCTCAGTCGTCGTGCGCCATTCGCTGGAAGAGCGGCACGCGCCACGTCGCCTCGGCGAGCCTGGATCTGGGCGAGGGTGGTTCGGTGTCTATCGAACCACAGACCGAGTTCTTCATGCTGGGCCTTGGCTACACTCACCCGACCTGGGGCCACGGGCATAACCAGGGCGAGCTGAAGGTCGAACGGGAAGACTTCGTGCTGGCGGACATCGACCGACGCATGCCGCACCACCTGCATGTGCAGGCGCTGAGCCGCGTGACCTATGTCGATGGGCAAGGGCGGACTCGGGTCGGCCGGGGCGTCTTTGAGCAACTGGCGATCGGCCCACACGCGCCGTCCGGCTTCGCCTCGATCCTGGATCTGGCCCCATGAGCCTGACCGAGCGCCTCGAGGCCTATCTTTCGCGGATCTGGTCAACGCCCGTGACGGTGTCGGACCTTTCCCGCATTCCTGGCGGCGCCAGTCGCGAAACCTATCGCTTCTCGGCCGTGGCCGATGGGCAGACGCGTCCGCTGATCCTGCGTCGCGACCCGCCAGGCAGTCTGATCGAAACCGATCGAAACCTCGAATATCTGGCCTTCGCGTCCTTCCACGCGTGTCTGCCCGTTCCGCGTCCCGTGGCGATGGAGGCCGAGGGCGCCGAGCTGGAGCGGCCGTTCTTCATCATGGAGCGCGTCGAGGGCGGGGCCGCCGCCTCGCCCTTCACGGTCGTTCCTTATGGCGAGCACGCGCGGGCGATCGGCGAGCAGTTCTTCCGGATCCTCGGGACCATCGCCGCAGCCGATCCGACGACCTTGCCGCTGGCCAAGGCGGCTGAGCGTCCCGCGCCGGAGGATTGCTGGCGGATCGCGCTCGATCACTGGACCAAGGTGATTGAGGACGACCAGCAGCATCCCCAGCCGATCGTCTGGGCGGCGATCCGCGCCTTGCGCCGCCGCCCGCCGCCGCCGGCCCAGGCCGTGCGCGTGGTTCACGGCGACTATCGCACCGGCAACTTCCTGCACGACGGCGCGGGCAAGATCCTGGCGATCCTGGATTGGGAAATGGTCCACCTGGGCGACCCCCTGGAAGATCTGGGCTGGGCCATGGATCCGCTGTGGGGCCACTTCGAGGCCGACAAGGTGGGCGGCATGCTGCCGCGTGACGAGGCCCTGGCCCTGTGGCGGGAGGTCAGCGGTCTGGAGGTCGACGAGACGGCTCTGGCCTGGTGGTCGCTGTTCAACGCCGTGAAGGGCCAAGCGATCTGGACTTCGGCGGCTAAGGAATACCGCGACGGCGGGTTCAAGGATCCGGTGCTGGCCATTTCGGGCTGGTACACCGCGCGTCGCCACGATCAGATCCTGGCCGAGGCGCTTCTGCGTATGGAGGGGCTGTCATGACGCCGAGCGTGCCCGATATCCTGGTCGGCAACTTCTTGTGCATGGCCGAGCCGGGACCGCCCGAACAGCAGGGCGAGATCATGGCCGGCAAGGTCGGGGTGGTGGCGCTGCTGTCGCTGCTGGCCGCCCAGGAGGCCGAACGCGGCGCCGCAGCGCGGGTCACCGAGAACGCCGCCATCCGCCAGATCCTGATCGAGGCCGCTGCGGACTACGGCTTAGAGGGCGGTTGGCCGGCCGACCCCGTCGAGCTGACGATCAGCGGGCTGGACCGCGTGAACGCTACGCTACGCCAGGCGCTGATCAGCCTGCATGAAGCGGTGGAGGCGCAGGTCGACACCGGTCGCCACGCCCGCATCCTGCGCCTTTATGCACGCATGGCCGAGCTTAGACGCCTCGACCTGCCGCCGCTGCCGGGGCGCTAAAGCCCCATCAGCGGTGCTTGTTGTGCTGGGCGATTTCGTCCGGCTTGATGTCGATCAGGTCCGGCACGGCCGCGTTGTAGGCGGGCGTATGGTTCAGGTCCATCACGACGCTGCGGTGGCCTTGCCAGATCATGTGGACGGCGACGTACAGCACGATCGCTAGGCCGACGAAGCCGATCCAGCGGTGCTTGTGCAGCAGGTTGGCGATGGCGGTGGCGGCCACGCCCATCAGGATGATCGACAGCAGCAGGCCGAAGATCAGAATGCTGGGGTGCTCGCGGGCGGCGCCGGCGACCGCCAGGACGTTGTCCAGCGACATCGAGACGTCGGCGATCAGCACCTGGAGGAAGGCGGCCTTGAAGGTCTTGGTCGGACGGGCGCGCGGCTCGGTGCTGGGATCATTATCGATCATGGCCATGGCGTCGGCCTCGTCGTGCGTGCTCTGCTCACGCAGCTCCCGCCACATCTTCCAGCAGACCCACAGCAGCAGGAAGCCGCCCGCCAGCAAGAGGCCCACGACGCCGAGCAGCCAGGTGGTGATCAGGGCGAAGGTGATGCGCAGCACGACGGCCGCGCCCAGGCCGTAGAGGATGACCTTCTTGCGCTCCTTGGCGGGCAAGCCACCGGCCGCCAGGCCCACGGCCACGGCGTTGTCGCCGGCCAGGACGAGGTCGATCATCAGGACTTGCAGCAGGGCGGTGAGCGGGCCTTGGAAGGCGCCGAACTGGGCGATCAGAGCGTCGAACATGGCCTCTCAATGCTTTGACGCGGGGGGCGATGCAAGGCGCAAACGCCATTTCACGCCAGATGCGAAAAGAAAGAGCCCCGGATCAGCGGATCCGGGGCTCTGGGTTCTCAACCTGAGCTTGGCCTAGTGGTGAGCGTGCTCAAGTTCCTTTTTGGGCGCGTCGTGGTGACCGTGACCGTGGTCTTCGTGATGGCCGTGGTCATCGTGCCCGTGGCCGCCCTCACGATGGGCGTCGTGGCCGTGTCCATGGTCGTCGTGACCGTGGCCGTGAGCATCGCCATGGCCATGACCGTGATCTTCGGCATGGCTGGCCGGGGTCACGTGGGCGGTGTGCTCGGCGTGGCCGTGAGGCGCGCCATGGTCGTGGCCATGGGCGTGATCGTCATGGCCATGCGCATGAGCATCGTGACCATGCCCATGATCGTCATGGGCGTCGTGGCCATGATCGTCGTGGCCGTGGCCGTGAGCAGCGTCGTGACCATGATGGTCGTCGTGGCTCGCGGTGGTCGCGGCCACCATCGGGTTCACGTACGAAACGTGCTCAGCCGGGGCGTGGGGTTCAGGGTGGGCGTGGGCGTGAAGATCAGCGCCGTGCCCGTGATCGTTATGCCCGTGGGCGTCGTGGCCATGATCGTCGTGGCCGTGACCGTGGTCGTCATGGCCGTGGTGATCGTCATGGCCATGCCCGTGGTCGTGGTGATCGTCATGATGCGCCACGGCCGAAGCCGCGACCGCACCGGCCGCCGCGCCGCCGGCGGCGGCGAGGAACGGGTTGACGTGCGAGACGTGCGTGCTGGCCGGCGGCGTGTCGAACTCCATCTCGTTGCGGCCATAGTCGGTCAGTGTGCGGTACTTGCGCTGGCTCTCGGCCTTGCGGCGCGAGGACGCGACGCTGCGCGAAACGCCCACCAGAATGATCAGCGCCAGCAGCACCAGGGCCGCGCCCAGCAGAGTCTTGATCGGCGTCGGGCCAAGGCCGGGAATGGAGATTGAGCCGTTCAGCGCGCCCAGATCCAGCTTGTCCATGCCCTTTTTGGCGGTTTCCGGCAGCGCGGCGACGCGCTTGCTGATCTCGCCCAGCGAGAAGCCCTGCGGCTCCTTGGCGCCGGTCATCTCGACGCCGAACTCCGACTTCAGTTCGCCCTTGGCTTCCGGACCCGGCTGCACCTGCCAGGCGAAGGTGGTCGGCTCGCCCGGCTTGACGACGGCGGTTTGACGGCCGTTCGGGGTGATCTCATAGCCCTCGCCCTGCAGTTCGGCGTAGGCGCTGGTCTTCTTGGCCGCCTTGGTCAAGCCGAGCTTGGCGGCTTCCTTCTGGATCATATCGCCCAGGGTGGCGGGCAGCGAGAGGGTCACCTGGCCGGGCTGACCCTTGCCCAGGCTTTCCCCCGTCGCCAGCACGGCGCCGTTGGTGGCGGCCGGCGCCACGGCGGCCTGCAGCTGCTCGAGCTTGGTCGCCGGCTTGGCCGGGGCGGGCGCCGCCGCAGGCGCGGTGGCGGCGACGACGGGC
>FWPV01013114.1_pt1 | contig 12539 bp, 12 predicted proteins | sample 2228371 | NCBI WGS metagenome assembly FWPV01 (sample SAMEA103939776, study PRJEB20133) | metagenome | reverse complement strand
TTAAATGGGCGAGTGTCTCAGCGGTGCGTGGGCGGCAGGGGCAGGCGTGCCAGCAGGCCAGCAGTGCGGCGCCGGGCGCGTCGAGGCCGGCGGCACGGGCGACCACCCCGAGGGCCACCCCGGGTTGCGGGGCGGACGGCACGGGCTCGGGGAGCGGCCACACCCGCCCGGCGGTGCGCAGCAGTTGGCGCCCGAGTCGGGCACCGGTGTCCCGCAGGGCCGGCGACGCGCACCGTGCCCGGGCCTCGCGGTCGACCACCTCGACCGGGGTCACGCCGCCGTCGCGCAAAAGCCAGGCGGCGAACGCCGCGTCGGTGCGGCCGGTGGTGCGCACCCGGCCGTCGAGGAACGTGACCAGCGAGTCCAGATCGTGGACGCGCCCGTCGCTCACCGCCTGCTCCAGCCCGCCGGAATGGGCGTGCGCTCCGGCCGGGAACCGGCCGTCGGCGAGCACCAGCAGGGCGACGGGCACCATCAGAACAGGAAGTACCGCTGGGCCATGGGCAGCACGTCGGCGGGCGCCTCCTCCACGAGCTCGCCGTCGATGCGGACCTCGAACGTGTCGGGCCGGACCTCGATCCGGGGCAACGCCCCGTTCTCGGGCAGGTCCTCTTTGCGGACCGACCGGGTGTTCTTCACCGGCACGAGCCGGCGGTGCACCGCGAGCCGTTCGGCGAGGCCGTCGTCGAGCGCCGCTGGGGCGACGAAGGCCACCGAGGTGGCCGCGGCCGCTCGTCCGTAGGCGCCGAACATCGGCCGGGGGAGGACCGGCTGCGGGGTGGGGATCGACGCATTGGCGTCGCCCATGGCCGCCCAGGCAATGAAGCCGCCTTTGAGCACGAGGTGCGGCCGCACGCCGAAGAACCGCGGGTCCCACAGCACGAGGTCGGCGAGCTTGCCCGGCTCGACCGAGCCGATCTCGCCGTCGAGACCGTGGGCGACCGCCGGGCAGATGGTGGTCTTGGCCACGTACCGCCGGGCCCGGTGGTTGTCGGCGCGGCCGTCGCCGGGGAGCGGGCCCCGCCGCCGCTTCATCACGTGCGCCGTCTGCCAGGTGCGCAGGACCACTTCACCCACCCGGCCCATCGCCTGGCTGTCGCTGCCGATCATCGAGATGGCCCCGAGGTCGTGGAGCACGTCCTCGGCGGCGATGGTCGAGGGTCGGATGCGGCTCTCGGCGAAGGCCAGGTCCTCGGGCACCGCCGGGTTGAGGTGGTGGCACACGATCAGCATGTCCAGGTGCTCCTGGACGGTATTGCGGGTGTGCGGTCGGGTGGGGTTCGTGCTCGACGGCAGCACGTACGGCTCGCCGGCCACGGTGATGATGTCGGGAGCGTGGCCGCCGCCGGCGCCCTCAGTGTGGTAGGCGTGGATGGCACGCCCGGCGATGGCCGCCAGGGTGTCCTGCACGTACCCGGCCTCGTTGAGGGTGTCAGTGTGGATCGCCGCCATCACCCCCGAGGCGTCGCACACGCGCAGGCATGCGTCGATCGCGGCCGGGGTGGTGCCCCAGTCCTCGTGGAGCTTGAACCCTGCCGCACCGGCCCGGAGCTGCTCCCACAGCGCTTCCTCGGACACGGTGTTGCCCTTGCCGAGCAGCACCACGTTCACCGGCCACGCGTCGAGCGACTCCAGCATCCTCGTCAGGTGCCACGCGCCCGGGGTGACCGTGGTGGCCTTGGTGCCCTCGGCCGGCCCGGTGCCTCCCCCGACGAGGGTGGTGATCCCGGCCGCCAGGGCCTCTTCGATGATCTGCGGGCAGATGAAGTGCACGTGGCAGTCCACGGCGCCGGCGGTGAGGATGCGTCCGTTTCCGGCGATGATCTCGGTGGACGGCCCGATCACCAGCTGCGGGTGGACCCCGTCCATCGTGTCGGGGTTCCCGGCCTTCCCCAGTGCCACGATGCGACCGTCCCGCACCCCGACGTCGGCCTTGACCACGCCCCAGTGGTCGAGCACGACCGCGCCGGTGATCACCAGGTCCGGGGAGCCCTCGGCACGCGTCACCACCGACTGCCCCATCGACTCGCGGATCACCTTGCCGCCGCCGAAGACCACCTCGTCACCGGCCCGGCCCGGCCCACCGCAGCGGTCCTGCTCGATCTCGATCAGGAGGTCGGTGTCGGCGAGCCTGATCCGGTCACCGGTGGTCGGGCCGTAGAGCGTGCCGTAGCGGGCGCGGTCGAGTTCACGCATCGAGCGCACCCCCGATCTCGCCCCGGAACCCCCGGGCGATGCGGTCACCGCCGAAGGGCACAAGGGACACGGTGAGCTCGATGCCGGGCTCGAAGCGCACGCTGGTCCCGGCCGGGATGTCCAGGTGCATGCCCCGGGCCGCGTCCCGGTCGAACGCCAGGGCGGGATTCGCCTCGGCGAAGTGGTAGTGCGAACCGACCTGGACGGGGCGGTCGCCGAGGTTGCGCACGACCAGCTCGACGGTGGGACGGCCCGCGTTGACCACGACGGGCTCGTCGGCGGGGAGCACCTCACCGGGGATCATCGGGGCCTCCTGGCTCGCTCACACGATGGGGCGGTGGACGGTCACGAGCTTGGTGCCGTCCGGGAACGTCGCTTCCACCTGCACCTCGTCGATGAGCTCGGCCACCCCGTCCATCACGTCGTCACGGGTGAGCACGTGCCGGCCGGCCTCCATGAGATCGGCCACGGTCCGCCCGTCGCGGGCGCCCTCGAGGACGAACGAGGTGATGATGGCGACCGCTTCGGGATGGTTGAGCCGCAGGCCACGGTTCCGCCGGTCGCGGGCGACCATGGCCGCCAGGCTGATCATGAGACGGTCCTGCTCGTGGGGCGACAGGCGCACGTACCGGATCCTCCCACAACGACCGCCGGTGGCCGGCGGGTGTCTGTGAACGCCATGTGAAACGGGCGGCTCCAGCCCGGCCAGTTGGTCAGACCATCAGACAGTCAGTGCTACGGTGCCCGTCCGTGGGGATCACGGGGATGAACCATGCGGTGCTCTACGTCCGGGACGCCCGGCGCACGGCGGCGTTCTACGCCGAGGCGCTCGGGTTCGTGCCGGTCATCGTCGACGACGCCGGCCGGTTCGTGTTCATGCGGGCCGAGTCAAGCGACAACCACCACGACATCGCCTTCTTCACCGTCGGCGCCCAAGCCGGGCCGCCGACCGACGGCCGGTTCGTGGGGCTCTACCACGTGGCGTGGGAGGTGCCGACGATCGAAGAGCTGCTGCGGGTGCGGGACCGGCTGATCGAGGTCGGTGCCCTGGTCGGTATGAGCGACCACGGCCCCAACAAGAGCCTCTACGCGAAGGACCCTGACGGGCTCGAGTTCGAGGTGATGTACCTCACCCCGGCCGACTCCTGGGGGGACGAGGCGCACCAGGCGATCATCCGCCCGCTTGACCTGCAGGCCGAGCTCGCCCGGTGGGCGACCCCCGACCCGGCCTGAGGCGGCCCGACGTGACGCCACGGTTCGACCCGATCAGCCGGCGCACGGTGGCCGAGGAGGTCCGCGAACGCCTGCAGCAGTCGATCGAGTCCGGCGAGCTGAAGCCGGGCGAGATGCTGCCGAGTGAGCGCACCCTGTGCGACGAGTTCGGGGTGGCGCGCACGTCGGTGCGCGAGGCCATCCAGGGGCTGGTGTCGCTCGGGCTCATCGAGCGGCGCGGCAACCGGGCCTTCGTGACCGAGGAACTGCCCAACCTCCACGTCTCGCTCGACGACCGCAAAGCGCGGGTGAAGGACATCTTCGAGGTCCGCCGCCTGATCGAGCTCCCCATGGCCGAGCTGGTGGCCGAGCGGGCCCGGCCCGACGAGCGTGCCGAGATCGACCGCCTCGCCCACCAGTTCCGCAAGACCATGCCGTTGGCGGCGTTCCGGTCCCTCGACCGCGACTTCCACTGGTCGGTGGCGAGGGCCTGCGGGAACCCGGTGCTCGCCGAGGTGTACCTGAAGGTGCTCGAGGGCCTGTTCGAGAGCGAGGAGTTCTCGTCGCTGCTGTACGCCAAGGCCAACAAGACGGCGGTGGGGCGCATCATCGCCGAGGCCACCGACGCCCATCAGGCCATCGCCCGCGGGATCGTCCGGGGCGACGCCGTCGCCACCGTGGAGGCGTGCGAACGCCACCTCCGCCAGGTCGAGGAACGCATGATCGCCCAGCTCGTGTGAGCGGGCTGGAGATCGCGAGAGGAGTGGACGTGGATCTGTCAGAGGTGACCAGGGGCGACACGATGGTGTGGTTCCTGGACGACGAGGCGTTCAAGGAGACCGAGCGTCCGGGGTTCCGCCGGCGGGTGATCACCGGCGACAACCTGCAGCTGTGCTTCTGGCGGATCACCGGCGGTGCGACCGGTTCGGTGCTGCACCGCCACGGCGACACCGAGCAGCTCGGCATCGTCATGCGGGGCGCGCTCGATTTCCGCATCGGCGACCCCGACGACCGGGAGCGCAAGGTCCTCGGCCCGGGCGACGTCTACCTGGCGCGTCTCAACGTGTGGCACGGCGACAGCGTGTTCATCGGCGACGAGGAGTACGGCGAGTGCTGGATCCTCGACGTGTTTGCGCCACCCCGGGAGGACCTTCGCCATGGCTGAGCGGGCTGACTGGCGATTGGCCGTCGACATCGGCGGCACCTTCACCGACGTCGTGCTGCTGGACGCGACCTCCGGTCGGGTCGTGGTCGACAAGACCCTGACCACGCCGGCCGAGCCGCTGGTCGGGGTGCGGACCGGCGTGCGGCAGTTGCTGGCCAAGGCGGGGGTGGCGCCGGCGGACATCACCCAACCGATCGTGCACGCCACCACGCTGGTCACGAACGCGCTGATCGAGGGAAAGACCGGCCGGGCTGCCGTGGTCACCACCGCCGGCTTCGGTGACACCCTGCTGATCCGCGACGAGCACCGCTACGACATGTACGACCTGCAGCTCGAGTTCCCCCCGCCCCCCGTGCCACGGGAGCTGACCTTCGAGATCGACGAGCGGGTCCTGGCCAGCGGGGTGGTGCACACGACGCCGACCGATGCCGACATCGACGCCCTGGCCGGGCGCCTGAGGGCTGCGGCGGTCGAGGCCGTGGGGGTGTGTTTCCTCAACAGCTACGCGAACCCTGCCAACGAGCAGCGCGTTGCCCGACGCCTCGAGGAGGCACTCGGCGTCCCGGTGTGCACGTCCTCGGAGGTCGCCCCGCAGATCCGCGAGTACCCGCGCATGGTCACCACCGCGTGCAACGCCGCCACCATGCCGGTGATCGGCCCCTACCTCGACGAGCTGCAGGCGTGGCTGCGGTCCGAGGGGTTCGGGGGCTCGGTGCTGATGATGCTGTCGAACGGCGGGGTCGTGTCGGCCGCCGACGCGGCCCGCACCCCGATCCGGCTGGTCGAGTCCGGCCCGGCCGCCGGTGCCCTGGCCGGGACGTGGTACGCGCGCCGGCTCGGAGAGCAGCGGCTGCTGTGCTTCGACATGGGCGGGACCACGGCCAAGAGCTGCCTGGTGGTCGACGGCGAGCCGGAGCTGTCGAACTCCTTCGAGGTCGCCCGGGTGTACCGGTTCAAGAAGGGGTCGGGCTTCCCGGTGTCGGTGCCCTCGGTCGACCTGGTCGAGATCGGCGCCGGCGGCGGGTCGCTGGCCCGGGTCGACGACCTGGGGCTGTTGAAGGTCGGTCCGCAGTCGGCCGGGGCCGATCCCGGTCCGGCCTCCTACGGCCGGGGTGGCACGTCCGCCGCAGTCACCGACGCCGACCTGCTGCTCGGGAACCTCGACGCCGCCTTCTTCCTGGGCGGGGACATGCCCCTCGACGTCGAGGCCGCCGAGCGGGCCATGGGCAAGGTCGGGTCCGACCTGGGTGCGTCAGCGGCCGACACGGCCGCCGGCGTCGTCGAGGTCATCAACCAGAACATGGCGGCCGCCGCCCGCATGCACGCCGTCGAGCGGGGTGTCGACCTGCGGGGCGTCAGCGTCATCGCCTTCGGGGGCGCCGGCCCGGTGCACGCCTGCGGGGTGGCCGAGCTGCTCGAGGCCCCACGGGTGGTGTTCCCGGTGCACGCCAGCGTGCTCTCCGCGTTCGGCACGCTGGTCAGCCCGGTGCGCATCGACCTTGCCCGCAGCCTGGTGCGTGTGCTCACCGAGCTCGACCCGGCCGAGCGCGACGCTCTGCTCGACGAGCTGCGGGCCGAGGGCCGCCGCGTGCTCGAGGCGGCCGGTGTGCCCGCCGGGGCCATCCGTATCCGCTACGGCCTGGATGTGCGCTACTTCGGTCAGGGGAACGAGATCACCCTGTGGCTGGGGGAGGGCGATGCGTTCCCCGCGGACCTGGCCACGATCGAGGCCCGCTTCGACGAGGAGTACCGGCGGGTGTACGGGCTGGCCATCCCCGGGGTGCCGCTGGAGGCGGTCACCTGGCGGCTGTCGGCCTATGCCGAGGCCCCCGAGCTGCGGGTGCACGAGCTGCCACCGGCGACCGGTTCGCCCCGGCCGCACCGCATGCGACCTGTGCGCTTCGACCGGGCCGGCGCCGCAGTGGAGGTCCCGGTCTACCGCCGGGAGCAGCTCGGGGCCGGCGCCCGTTTCGACGGGCCGGCGGTCGTCGAGGAGCGGGAGACCACGGCGGTGATCCGCCCCGGCTGGTCGTGCGAGGTGCTGCCCGACGGCGTGATCGTCGCCAGCCGGAGCCCGGCCGGTCCTGCCACGGAGGGACAGTGATGAGCCGTCAGTTCGACCCGATCGAGCTCGAGGTGCTGTGGGGGTCGCTGATCGCCACGGTCAACGAGCAGGCACGGGCGTTGCAGCGGGCGGCCTTCAGCCCCATCGTGCGCGAGGCGGGTGACCTCGCCAACGCCCTGTTCGACCGGCGAGGCCGCATGGTCGCCCAGGCCGTCACCGGCACACCCGGGCACATCAACAGCCTCGCGGTGGCCGCCCGCAACATCCTCGACGAGTACCCGCCCGACGAACTGACGCCGGGCGACGTGCTGATCACCAACGACCCGTACAAGACCGCCGGGCAGCTGCTCGACGTGACCGTGCTGGTTCCGGTGTGGCGCGCCGGCCGGGTGATCGCTTTCTTCGGCTCGACCATCCACCACACCGACGTCGGCGGCTACGGCATCGGCGCCGGCGCCCGGGACGTGTTCGAAGAGGGGCTGTGGATCCCCATCTGCAAGCTGCTGCGAGCCGGTGAACGCAACGACGACGTCTGGCGCTTCATCCTGTCGAACGTCCGCCAGCCCGACCACATGGCCGGCGACCTCCACGCCCAGGTGGCGTCCGGTGAGGTCGGCGCCCAGCGGCTGCACAAGCTGTGCGACGCCCACGGCCTCGACGACATCGAAGGCCTCGCCGACGAGATCATCACCCGGTCGGAGGAGGCCACCAGGCGCGCCATCCGCGCCTTGCCTGCGGGCACCTGGCGGGCCACCACCATCCTCGACCTCGCCGACGGGTCCGAGATCACCATCGCCGCAGCGGTCACCATCGACCCGGTCGCCGGCGAGATCACCGTCGACTACGACGGCTCGTCGGGGGCCAGCCCGTTCGGCATCAACGTGGTCAAGAACTACACCCACGCCTACACCACGTTCACGCTGCGCTCGGTTCTCAACCCCGAGGTGCCCAACAACGCCGGGTCGCTCGCACCGATCAAGGTCGAGGCGCCGCTCGGCTCGATCGTGAACGCCGTGAGCCCGGCGCCGTGCACCGCCCGGCATGTGGTGGGCATGGCGTTGCCCATGCCGCTGCTGCGGGCGCTCGCCCAGGTCGTCCCCGACGCCGTGATGGCCGAGGGTGCGGCTGCGGTGTGGACGATGCAGGTGAGCGGCCAGCATCCCGACGGCCGGCCGTTCATCACCGCGATGTTCACCTACGCCGGAGGGGTCGGTGCGAGGGCGGCCAAGCCCGGCCTCACCGCCACGGCCTACCCCACCGGGGTGGCGGCGGTGCCGGTGGAGGTGGTCGAGGCGTCAGCACCGATCCGCTTCCTGCAGAAGGCCATCCGCCACGGCTCGGGCGGCGCCGGGCGGACCCGTGGCGGTGACGGCCAGGTCGTCGAGTTCACCGTGGACACCGACGCGCCGTGGGTGCTCAACGCGGTCACCTCCCGCCTGGCCCGCGGCCCGATGGGGGTGTTCGGCGGAGCGGACGGCGCCACCGGTCGCTTCACCGTGAACGGCGAGCCGGTCCGGACCCAGGCCCGGATCACGCTGCAACCCGGCGACGTCGTCCGGCTCGAACTGCCCGGCGGGGGTGGGTTCGGTGCGCCCGTCGCCAGTGAGGATCTGCCGGTCCGTGTCGCGAGCCCGTAACACCCCGGTCATCGGCGTGGCGTAAGGAGGGAGCCCGTGAGCCTGTTCACCAGAGAGCTGCTCGAGTCGTTCGAGGCGTCGACCAGGCCGTTGGCCGAGGCGTGCACGCTGCCGCCGCTGGTCTACACCGACCCGGAGTTCTTCGCCTTCGAAAAGGAGGCCGTGTTCGCGCACGAGTGGTTGTGCCTCGGCCGCACGAGCCAGGTGCCCAACCCGGGGGACTTCACCACCGTCACCATCGTCGACGAGCCGCTGATCATCTGCCGTGGCAAGGACGGCGTGGTCCGGGTGATGTCGGCGGTGTGCCAGCACCGGGGCATGCTCGTCGCCGAAGGGTCGGGGAACTGCGGCACCTTCAAGTGCCCCTACCACCACTGGATCTACGGCCTCGACGGCCGGCTCCTCGGCGCGCAGTCCATGGAGCGCACTGCCGGCTTCGACAAGAAGGACTGGGGCCTGCCGGTGTTGCGGTCAGAGGAGTGGCACGGCTTCCTGTTCTGCACGCTCGACGACTCGATCCCGTCGATCGCCGAGCGGATGGCCCCGTTCGAGCCGTTCGTGGAGAACTTCGACCTCGACGACTGCGTGGGACGGCCGGCCACCGACAAGTTCCCGGGGATGCCGTGGAACTGGAAGATCATGTTCGAGAACTTCAACGACGGCTACCACGCCAACAAGCTCCACCAGGGCGTCCACGACTTCTGCCGCAGCGAGGACGCCGCGTTCCCGATCCCGTGGGACGACTCGCTCGGGGTGATCATGCGGACGAACCGCTTCACCCACATCGACGGCGGGTTCAACGCCACCCAGAAGGCGCTCCTGCCGATCTTCCCCGGGATCACCGAAGAGGAGCGGTGGCGGGTCACGTTCGCCCTGGTGCCCCCGACGCTGACGCTCGGCTTCGCGCCGGACCAGATCTTCTACTTCCTCATCCGGCCGGTCACCCCCGACTCGATCGACCTCGAGATCGGCTACCTGTTCCACCCCAAGGCGCTCGAGGATCCGCTGTTCGAGGAGAAGTTCGCCCTGTCGGCCCAGGGGGTGGCCGGCATCGTCCAGCAGGACGTGCACGTGACCACCCTCACCCAGCGGGGGCTGCACTCCCGCTTCGCCCCTCGGGGTCGATACGCCTGGCAGGAGGAGACGCACCGGCAGTTCAACCGCTGGCTCGTGCAGCGCTACGCCGCACACTGGCCGGAGACCTCGACGCGGTGACCGAGCCCCGTCCCGTCCCGCCGACCACCGCCCTGGCCGACGTGCTCGCGCTGCTGGCCGAGCCGGGCTTCGTGCGGGACGACCGGCTCGGCCCGGTCGCCCTGCCGAACGGCCGGGTGTGGGGGCCTGCGGTCACGGTGCAGCTCGCCTTCGGGGAGGGCTCGTTCGCCCCGCTCTACGACGCCCTCTCCGCACCCCTCGACGGTGCGGTGGTGGTGCTCGCCGGGGCCATGGACGTCCCGGGCGCGGTGTTCGGGCAGATCCTGGCCCGGGCGGCGCGCCAGCGCGGCGCAGTGGGCGTGGTGGTCGAGGGGCGCGTGCGGGACCGGGACGATCTCCCCGACGAGGGGCTGGCGGTCTACGGGGGTCCGCCCAGTGCCGTGGGTCCGAACGGACGGGCCACCGTGGTCGGGGTGGGCTGCCCGGTCGAGCTGGGTGGGGTCACCATCGCACCGGGTGACCCGGTCGTCATCGACGCGGACGGCGTGGTCGCCCTGCCCGCCGCACGCGCCCCGGAGGTGCTGGCCATGGCCGAGGCGTACGCGACCGCCGAGGCCACCGTGCTCGCGGACCTGGCCGCCGGCCTGCCGCTGCGCGAGGCCTACCGGCACAAGGCGGCGTTCGTCACCGAACTCAAGGGTCCACCAGGGGGGCGATCGATGGAGGAAGGCGGCACATGACCACCACCAACGTCATCCAACCCGACGAAGGTCCCATCCCCGGCCGGCACTACCTGCGGTGCACGCCGGACACGGCGCTGTGGGGCTACCTCCCCAACGCGGACGCGAAGCCCGTGCTCACCGTCGACCCCGGCGACGTGGTCACCGTCGACACGCTCTCGCACGAGGGCCTGCTCGAGGACCAGGGGCGTGATCCACTGGCGTACTTCGCCGCCCACGGGGTGCGGCCCGAGGGTGTGCTCACCGATGCCGTCGAGTTCGCGGCCTCGGGCCTCGAGCACGACTTCGACGTCGACGGGCCGCACGTGGTCACCGGTCCGATCGCGGTCACCGGCGCCCGGCCGGGCGACGTGCTCAAGGTCGAGGTGCTGGCGCTCGCGTTGCGCACGCCGTACGGCGTGATCTCCAACCGGCACGGCCTGGGCTGCCTCCCCGGCGAGTTCCCCGAGAACGCCGGCGTGCAGCCGGGGGCGAGCGCCGCCCGGCCCGAGCTCTACAACTCGGTGATGCTGTTCTCCGACGTCGTGCAGCACGGCGGCGGGCTGTACGGCGTGCTGCCCTACGCCGGGGGCACGAAGCAGGTCCACTTCCCGTTGGCCCCGTTCATGGGCGTGATGGGGGTGGCCCCGGCCACGAGCGACAAGGTGCACTCGGTGCCCCCCGGCGACCATGGCGGGAACATCGACGTGAACCTGCTCAACGTCGGCGCCTCGCTCTACCTTCCGGTGCAGGTCGATCAGGCGCTGTTCCACGTGGGCGACCCCCACTATGCGCAGGGCGACGGCGAGGTCGCGCTGACCGCGATGGAGGCGAGCCTGCGGGGGACGTTCCGGCTCTCGGTGCTGCACGGCGACGAGGCCGCCGCGGTCACCGGGCTGCTCACCGGGCCGTTCATCGAGACCGACGAGGCGTGGGTGCCCGTCGGCCTCGACGCCGATCTCGACGAAGCGATGCGCAAGGCCACCAGGAACGCCATCGCCTTCCTCGAGCGAACCCAGGGGATGGAGCGCAGCGTGGCGCTCGCCTACCTCAGCGCTGCGGCGGACTTCGAGGTGTCCCAGGTGGTGGACGCGGTGAAAGGCGTCCACTGCGTGATCCGCAAGCGCGACTTCCGGGCGTGGATCTGACCCCCTGGTCGGACGCGTCCTTCCCACCACCCACCCAGCACCGTCCCGGGCTCACCCAGACAAGGAGCACTGCATGAAGCGTTCAGCACGGGTCCTCGCACTGGCGACCGCAGCGTCGCTCACCCTTCTCGCTGCCTGTGGCGGCGACGACGGCGGCACCACCGCCGAGACCACTGCCGGCGGGGCCGCCCCCGAGACCACGGCCGGCGGGTCGGGTGCCGAGGCGGCGTCGATCCTCGACACCAACGGAGACGGCAAGGTCCAGTTCGGCGTGGCCATCCCCGGCCCCCGCGACGACGGCGCCTACTACCAGGCGCTTGTCACCGGCGTGACGAAGTTCTCCGAGGCCAACGGCTTCGAGACGCCCGTCGTCGTCGACAACATCCCCGCAGCCGAGGCCGCCACCCAGATCGGGAACCTGGCCCGACAGAACGTGGATGTCATCATGGTTGGGGCGAGCGAGATCGCCGACGCGCTCCCCACGCTGATCCCCCAGTACGAGTCGATCCTCTGGTACTGCAACTGCGGCGCCGGGTTCCAGGACGAGACCGGCAAGCTGATCCAGTCGAACGACGACTCCTCGGAGATCAGCTACACCGCCGGCTACGCGACGGGCCTGCTGATGAAGGCCAAGGGCAAGACCAAGGCGGCCATGATCGGCAACAACAACTTCAACTTCGAGCAGGAGGCGTTCAAGGCCTTCGAGCTCGGGTTGAAGGCCGTCGATCCGAGCTTCGAGTGGACCTACGTGCCCACCGGCTCGTTCAACGACGTCGCTGCCGCCACCGAGGCGTTCAACAACCTGAAGGCGCAGGGGGTCGGGGCGATCTACCCGTTCCTCGGCGGCGCCCACGAAGCCGTGGTCAAGCTCGCCAACGAGAACGACATCATCGTGATGTCGGCCGGGTCGTCGACGGCCTGCGAGCGCACCGACCTGTCCTACGACATCGCCGTGCGGTTCGACGCCGGTGACTACGTGAACACGATCCTCGAGGAGCTGCTCGCCGGGGAGCTGAAGCCCGGCGACGTGCGCACCTTCAAAGTCGGGGTCGACCCGCAGCCCGGCGCCGTGATCTGCGACCCGACGCCCGAGCAGTCGGCGGCGATGGATGCGGTGTTCTCGGAGATCGCCAGCGGCAAGTTCGCCGAGCAGTTCTTCCAGATCAAGAAGGAGGTCTACAAGTTCTGACCTCCGCGGTGGCCGGCACGCCGCCGGGCGGGCCGGGCACCGTGACCGTCGGT
>FWPV01013112.1_pt1 | contig 12540 bp, 11 predicted proteins | sample 2228371 | NCBI WGS metagenome assembly FWPV01 (sample SAMEA103939776, study PRJEB20133) | metagenome | reverse complement strand
CCCCGGTATTGCCAGGATTTCGTCCAGGCAGTCCACGGCCGATTGTTTTTCGATCATCAATACCACGACCACATCTCGCAGGGCCTGGACGTATGCGGGGTCGCCGCCGTAACCCATGTAAGAAAAGCGGCGGGTCGCCACGCCAAACAGGCCGCCATCCTCCGGAGTATCGGGCCGGGCAATGCGGATGCACTGGCGCGCGTCTTCTGGCGAGCGGATGTCGGCGAACAGCACGCTTTGGAAGCCAGAGCCAATCGCCCGCTGGGCCAAAAACTGGCGCGGTTCGGCGTCGACCTTGATCATCGTCCCCAGGTCGTGCAGCTCGGCCGCCCGGCAGAAATGGTCCAGGTCGTGCAGTGTGAACGGCGCGTACTCGGCCAGGAACTCGACGTAATCAAACAGGCCGGTGTGGCCAAGGACTTCGACTATGGAAGGCCAGTGATTCTGAACGCGGGTGCTCAGGGTTGGCTGGCCGGTTTGGAGCAGGGTTCTTAGCTTGTTTTTACGCATAGGTTTTTTCCGGGATGGAATTTTTAATGCCGGATGGGATATACCCATTATACAACGTGCGCTTGCCCCTTTATTGTGAAATATAGTATGCTTAGACAAACAGGAGGCCCAGATGATTATTGATGCTGACTGCCATATTTCCTCGCAAAAATTTGACAGCCTGGCCATCATGGCCGGTGACCTGATCGAAACCATGGACCGGGCCGGCGTTGACCGGGCATTGATCTGGCTTAAACCGCCCTATGACAGGAATATTGACCCTGAAAACCAGACGGTTTATGCTGCTGCACAGGCGTATCCCGGGCGGTTCCTGCCATTCGGCTGGACCAACCCGCGCCTGGGCCATCCGCGGGCTGCGGATGCCGTCCGGCAGTGCTTCGAGGGGTACGGTTTCCTGGGAATCAAATTCAACGGGGCCCAGGATGAGTATCTAATCGATGATGACCGCCTGGCCATGCCGTTGATTGAAATGGCCGCTGGGTATGGGAAACCGATTGCCTTCCATATTGGCGCCGATTCTCCCGAGAATACCCACCCTTACCGCTTGCGGCGCATTGCCCAGGCTTTCCCGGAAATTACATTCCTGATGGTCCACATGGGCGGGGCCGGTAGCCCGGCGCTGGCCCATTCGGCCATTGAAGTTGCCCAGGCCTGTCCCAATGTCGTGCTGATTGGCAGCGCGATTGATGAAGGGTATATCCTGCTTGCGTTGAAAACCCTGGGGGCCGGCCGGGTTTGCTTTGGCAGCGATACACCGTTTGGCCTGATGCACGTCCGGCTGGCGATGTACCGCGCGCTCCTGCGCGATTTCAGCCCGGAAGACCAGGCGATGGTGCTGGGCAAGAATATTGCCCGCGCCCTTGGGGTTGGATAGGTGGGAATTCAAAGCGCAGTGATAAACCAGCACCGGATCGTTTACCGCGAGGAGGGACGCTTTGCCGGGTGGCCGGCGAACTACGGCATCTGGACCTGGGGTGAGGAGATTGTCGTCGGGTTCACCCTGGGGTATCTCAGCCCGGCCGGTGGGTTTCATGCTCGCGATGCAAGCCGGCCTTTTCTGCCGATGCAGGCCCGCTCGCTGGACGGCGGCGAGACCTGGGCGGTTGAGCCTACCCCTTGCCGCGCGCCGGGAAATACCGGTATCTCAGCCGATGAGCACATGCGGCCTGAACTATCGGCTGCGCAGGCCCTGGCCGAACAACGAGAAAACCTGCCGGCAACCTGCCCAGGCGAAGTGCAATTTACCCATCCGGATTTTGCAATGATGTGCGCGCGGACCGGGCTGGGAGCCGGGACGGTGGCCTGGTTTTACCTGTCTGCCGACCGCTGCCAGAGTTGGGCAGGCCCTTACAGCCTGCCGGATTTTGGCCTGCCGGGCATCGAGGCGCGCACGGATTACCGGGTAACCGGGCCGCACGAATGCCTGGTCTTCTTGACCGCGTCAAGAGCAAGCGGCGGGGAAGGCGCCGGTGTTTTCTGCGCCCGTACCAGGGACGGCGGCGGGCATTTTGAGTTCGTTTCCTGGGTGGTGCAGGTAGAAGATGGGTACGCCATCATGCCGTCCAGCGTGCTCACGGCTGAGCGCGTACTGCTTACAGCCGTCCGGCGCCGCGCCGGTAAGGGTGAAACGGCCGCGGCAGATAGTTTTATTGACCTGTATGGCTCGGAAGACATGGGGCAGACCTGGCGGTTCATCAGCCGGCCTGCGCCAGATACGGGCCGGGGCGGCAATCCACCTGCCCTGAACTGCCTGCGCGACGGCCGGATAGTGATTACCTACGGCTACCGTGACAGGCCAGCCGGGATCCGGGCGCGGATCAGCGCTGACGGAGGGCTGACCTGGGGAGAGGAGATCATCCTGCGGTCAGACGCCGGCAACCACGATATCGGCTACCCGCGCACGGTCGAGCGCCCGGATGGTAGCCTGGTTACGGTATATTATTTCAACGATCACCCCGAAGGCGAGCGCTACATCGCTGCCACAATCTGGCGACCTTGAATTTGCGCAGCAGCAAAGACCGCGCCCGGTATTGTTGCTATGCTGAAGTCGGGGTGGGCGGGTGGATATGGCCGGCCGCTCAAACAATACTGGATCTGGTGTAATGAAAAGAAAGCAGGCAGCTTGACATTCCTTCGGGTTACCCCCACAACCATCGTCGCCGATCTGTTATTGACCTGGCCAGAGGTTATCCCGGTTTTCCTCGACCGGCGCATGGCCTGTGTGGGCTGCAATATGGCGCGCTTTGAGACTCTGCAAGACGCCTCAAGGATTTACGGGATCAACCCGGAACAGTTCCTGGCAGATATTAACCGCGCGATTTCACAATCTGGGCAGGTGAAGCTATCTTGACCAGGTAACTGGGCGCTGGCGATCCGGAGAGGTTTAAACCTCCCCGGATCGCTGGTTTTAATCTTGGAATCTGGCCGGGTTTCCGGCGCTTGATTGTATAATCAGCTTGGAACCGCTGGCATTTAAATAACAGAAACGGTTCAGAGCCCCAAACCTTCTTCTTTCTTCCAAGGAGACTCTGATGGCAAACAAACTAAAAGTTGGCGTGATTGGCCTGGGTGGAATTGCACATACGCATGTCCCTGGTTGGGTCGCATCCCCTCATACTGAAATTGTGGCTGGTAGTGATATCAATCCGCTGGCCTTTGCCGACTGGCGCGAAAAATACGGTGTCACCCGCTTTTATGAGGATCCGCTTGAACTGATTAACGACCCGGATATTGATATCATCGACATCTGTTCGCCTAATATGTATCACGCGTCCCAGGCAATCGCAGCCATGGAAGCCGGAAAACACGTGATCTCTGAAAAACCACTGGCGCCCACCCCGAATGAGATCCGCCAGATGATTGCCGCGCGGGATCGCACCGGCAAGATGTTGATGACCGCCCAGCATTTCCGTTTTAAAGGCAACGCCCAGGCGGTGAAAGCTGAAATCGACAGCGGCGCGCTGGGTGATGTTTATCACGCGCGCTCCTGGATGCTGCGCCGCAGCGGTTTGCCTGTTCGCCCTACGTTTATCTATAAAGCCAACAGCGGCGGCGGCCCGTGCATCGACATCGGCGTGCATATCCTCGACCTGACCCTTTGGCTGATGGGCCACCCGCGTCCGGTGGCGGTCAGCGGCGTGGCCCGCGCGGCGCTGGCCCATCGCCCGGGCGCTTTCAGCAGTTGGGGGCGCGTACTGGTCCCGCAGGATATGGATGTGGAAGATTTTGCCGCGGCGTTCGTCCGTTTTGATACGGGTGCTACCCTGATGATCGAGATGAGCTGGCTGCTTCACCACAACGTTCAGGGCGAGGCGTCCCGGATCTGGCTGTACGGCACCGAGGGCGGCTGCGAGTGGCCGGACGCCAGCTTCATGTCGAATGATTACCGCAACCGCCAGTTGATCAACCGGTCGCTGGTTTTGACCCAGGACACTATGGAGCCGCACGCGCTTGAGTGCTTTGAGTTTGCGCGGGCAGTAGTCGAAGGCCTGCCCTCGCCTGTTCCGGCTGAGCATTCACTCTATGTTCAAACCATCCTGGATGGGATTTACCGCAGCCAGGAGGCCGGCAAAGAAGTTTCCGTCAGCGTCGATCAGTCTGCCGGGTAGACAGGAGGCATATCCATGAACGTACAGGTTGCGCTGGTGGGAGCCGGGCATATTCATACCCCTGGTTTTATCAAGCGCCTGCAGGCGCGCGAGGATGTCGCCGTCCGCCTGGTCTGGGATCACGACGCAGAGCGCGCCGGGCGCCGGGCGGTAGAGCTGGGAGCCCAGGTAGCCGGCGATGTGCGCCAGGTCTGGGAAGACTCGCTGGTTAAGGCGGTGGTGATCTGCGCGGAGACGAACCGTCACGCGCCCCTGGTTTTGGAAGCCGCGGCAGCCGGAAAACATATGTTTGTCGAAAAGCCGCTTGGCCTGGGCGCCCAGGATTCCTACTCAATGGCCGCGGCCATCGAGCGGGCCGGGGTGTTGTTCCAGACCGGTTATTTCATGCGCGGCAACCCAATCTACCGCTTTATCCAGGCCCAGCTCCAGGCCGGGGCCTTTGGCCAGGTAACCCGCGTCCGCATGAGCAACTGCCATGCCGGGTCGCTCAAAGGCTGGTTTGACACGGAATGGCGCTGGATGGCCGACCTGGCGCAATCCGGCGTGGGCGGTTTTGGAGACCTGGGAACGCACGTGTTGGATATCATGCTGTGGATGATGGGCGACGTGTCGCGGGTCACGGCCGACATCGACGTGGTTACCGGGCGCTACGGCGACTGTGATGAATATGGCGAGGGCCTGCTCAAGTTTGCCTCTGGCGCCACGGGCAGCCTGGCCGCCGGCTGGGTGGATGTGGCGAACCCGGTCAGCCTGGTGCTGAGCGGCACTCAGGGTCATGCTACCGTGGTCAACGGGCAGCTTTTCTTCCAGAGCGAGCATGTCGCCGGCGCGGATGGCAAAGAACCCTGGGATGCGCTGCCCGAGCCCTGGCCGCATGCTTTCGATCTGTTCCTGGATGCCGTCGTGGGAAAAGAAAATGTCCCGCTGGTAGGCGCTCGCGAAGCGGCGTACCGCAGCGCGGTGATGGAGGCCATGTATAAAGCGGCCCGGGAGCAATCCTGGGTAGCGCCGGAAAAGGCCTGATACAAGAACCTCATATGATCCGGAACTTCCGCACGCTCTATCAATACCGAGACCTTTTGTGGCTCTGGACGTTACGAACCATTAAAGTCCGGTACAAGCAGTCATTGCTTGGGACGCTTTGGGTCATTCTTCAGCCACTTAGCTTAATGGTTATTTTTACGGTGGTCTTTTCACTGTTTGTGCGGGTTCCAACAGAGGGCATTCCATACCCGGTTTTCTCATACGCGGCGCTGCTGCCCTGGACATTCTTTGCCACTTCGATCAGTTTTGGAATCACCTGTTTGACAAACAACTTGAATTTAATCACCAAAATATACTTTCCCCGGGAAATTCTGCCCATCGCGGTCGTCGCAGCCGGCTTTTTCGATTTTCTGGTCAGCCTGGTGATGTTCGCCTTGCTGCTGTTCTTTTTCCGGATATCGATCTCAGCCTGGTTCTTGTTGATCCCGGTCCTGCTCCTGATCCAGGTTTTTCTCACGCTTGGCATTGTTTTGATCGCGTCGGCTATGAATGTGTATTACCGGGATATTCAGTTTGTTGTCCCCTTATTCCTGCAACTGCTGATGTTCGCGTCCCCGGTCGTCTATCCCGTTTCACTGGTTCCGGAGAATCTTCTCTGGCTGTATATGTTGAATCCCATCGCGGCGCTGATCCAGTCGTATCGGGATATCACGCTGCTCGGTCAAAGCCCGAACTGGCTGTATCTTCTAATCGCAGCGGCAGTTTCCCTGCTGATATTTGGGATTGGTTTTTTGTTCTTCAAACGCGCTGAGCCCGAATTCGCGGATATCATCTGACCAGGGGTTCTCATGGAGATTATCCATTTTGACGGGGTATCCAAAAAGTATCGGATTCGCTCGCGCAACAGCAGCCTGAGAGAAGCAATCTCCTCAATTCCCAGCCGGTTATCGCGGAAGAAACAGGCGCCGGAGGATGCCGGCATCCTCTGGGCAGTCAAGGATCTGTCTTTCGAGGTCCGGCGCGGCACCATCCTGGGGATTATCGGTTCCAATGGCGCGGGGAAGACGACGACGCTGAAACTGCTCTCCAGGGTGACCCAACCGAGCACCGGAAGCATTACAGTAAATGGCCGCGTTTCCTCTTTGATCGAATTGGGCGCCGGTTTTCACCCGGATCTGTCCGGGAAAGACAATATTTATTTGAATGGCGCGATCCTGGGCCTGAACCGGCGGGAGATCGACCGGCGGTTTGATCAAATCGTTGCCTTTGCGGAAATGGAAAGGTTTTTGGAGATGCCGGTGAAGCGATATTCGTCCGGCATGTATGCCAGGCTGGGCTTCGCGGTGGCGGCGCATACGGACCCTGACCTGCTTTTAGTGGATGAGGTTCTGGCAGTCGGAGATATTAACTTTCAACAAAAGTGCTACGAATTTATCCATCATTTTGTCACCAGTGGAAAGACGGCTGTATTTGTTTCCCATAACATGTATGTGATCGACCAGTTGTGCAGCCATTTGATCTGGTTGGATCAGGGTCAGAAGCAAGCCGAGGGAAAACCAGAGAGTGTTCTCTCTCAATATCTGGATTTCATGGAAATGAAACGGCTGTCGATGGATGAGAGCCTCCCTGAGTTGAAAGGCGATCTTCAGATCGAAGGGGTCCGGTTCCTGAACCAGGATGGTAACGAGTGCAGTTCGTTTCGATCGGGAGAAGACCTGCTGATCGAAGTGCGCTATAACGCCGCCGCGATGATTGAAAAACCGCACTTTGTTCTTTCTGTGGTCGATTCACAGGATAATCGTTCGCTGATCATGGCGAGCATGCTGGCGGATGGACAGGCGCCTGACCTCCTGGAAGGCCGCGGAAAATTTACCTGCCGGCTCTATGCGCCCCCGCTGATGCCGCGCGTTTATTACCTGTTTGGAGAGGTGTACGGCGCTGATCGAATCCACCTGCTGTCGCGCTGGCAGAAGCTGGGAGCCTTCCGGGTCGAACTGAACCCAGTGGAACAAGCCGCAGGGAGTGGCTCGCTTCGCCACACCCGGGCCGATGCGCCTGTCCGAGTCCCTTACGCGTGGGATTTCCGGTCCGGCGCGACCTCTGCTCGGGAATAGCGGCATGCCCAGGGTCAGTGTGATTATCCCGGTCCATAATTACGCTCATTTCCTGGCGGAAGCGGTCGATTCAGTTCTTGCCCAGACCTACCCTGATTTTGAGATCATCATCGTTGATGATGGCTCAACCGATCATCCGGAAGCCATTATTGACAAGTATACCGATGCCAGAATTAGAACCATCCGCTTGAGTGGCAGGGGTTTATCCGCCGCCAGGAATGCCGGGCTGGCGATAGCCAGCGGGACATATGTATCTTTCCTGGATGCGGATGATACGTACCTGCCCGGTAAGCTGGAAGCACAGGTGCGTTTTTTGGATTCTCACGCGGAGTTTGGCGTTGTTTCGGGTGGGTGGGTTTACACCGACCCGACAGGGAAACAGATACTGGATGAAGGGCCGCCGAGTTTTGATATTGATCTCGGTTTGCAGACCTGGTTATACCAGTGCCCATTTATTGTGAACAGCGTTTTGATTCGCCGTTGCTGGATCGACCAGGTGCAGGGCTTTGATGAAAATTTTCGCCGCGGCGAGGATTGGGATTTTTGGCTGAGGCTGGCCTTCCAGGGCTGCCGGATGGCGTGGGAAAAAAGCGCCGTTTGCACCTACCGGATGCACGAGGGTAACATGTCTCGTAAAGCCGGCGACCAGAAGAATGCGCACCTGGAGTCATTCCGGAAATTCTTTGCTAACCCGGAATTACCGCCTGACCTGGCCCGGCAGCAAAATTCGGTCATGGCCCACCACTACCTGGAAGGGGCCTGCCGGGAATACCAGGCCGGGATGTTCGCGGAAGCAAAGCAAGATGTGATGGAAGCTATCCGGCTGGATCCCCGGATGCTCGACCAAAAAGGTGAGAAAATCGCGCAGATGCTGATTGGCTGGGCGGTCCATCCCCTGGTTACCGACCCTTTCAGGTATCTGTCTGACAGCCTGGATCATCTGCCGGACTGCGCCCGGGATTTCCTGCAGCCCCGGCGCAAAGAAATAATTTCCGGGTTAGCGATGACAATTTTCTTCAAGGCCTATCGCAAAAGGGATGCGGATACCGTCCGGCGCATGTTTTGGATTGGCGTCCGCAACAACCCGAAGTGGCTGGCAAATCGGGGCGTCCTCTCAATTTTTTTGAAAAGCATAAGGAAGCATCCCTAACGAAGCCGATTCCACCGCCGGCGCACCAGGGCCAGGAAGGTTTCCTTGATATAGACCCCGGCTACCTTCAAGGGATGGAGGAGGTAGTAATAGTCGATCCAACCATCCTGGCCCAGGTTGTAATAATAGCGCAGCCACTCGCGGGGTGGAACAAGCAGTCTCAGCAGAAAGCCCAGCTTCTCTTTCCGGCGGCCCATCACTGCCAAATCGGGCAGCAGGCGCTGGTAGAGCGGCCAGAAGTAAAAGCTGAACCGGAAATCGGGCAAAGGTTCGAAAGAGAGGACTTTCTGAGGCGGCATGAGCAGGTCGTGCGCCCATCTTCGAAATGCATCCGGCCGGATGCGTTCCATAAACGAGGCCGGCGCGTGAATGCCCACCAGGCGTCCCAGGTAGTACAGCGTGTAGTATACCGGAACCTGGGCTTCTTCGGCCTGGATGGTCGCAGCCAGCGCCTGCCAGTTGACCTGGTCGGCCCTGTCGCGGACAATCAGGGCAATGTCGCTGAACCAGTTAAGCCGTGAATACAGGTGGTGGTGAGCGTGCGCGCACAGGTAAACCAGTTGGTCTTCCAGGCACAGAGTCCGGATGGGAATCCCCTGGAATTCCAATTGGATTGAGCGCCGCCAGAAGGCTTCGGTATCGCGCGCCATCAGCCCGGTGCGCAGGATGTCATCGTAGTGGGCCTCGACCCGGAAGTTTTCCTCGGCATTCAGGTATTCGGTTTCGTGGTCGGTTTCCTGTGGGATCACCTTGGGCGGGGGCGCCGGCTGGCCGGCTAAGACACTGTAACCCAGTTGAAAAAGCAGCCTGGACACGTCTTCCCAGTTCCGCTCGCGGACGATTAGATCCAGGTCATTGTAGACGCGCAGGTTTGGGTTCGGGAACAGCATCTGCGCAACCGCCGGCCCTTTTACGACCATGTAATCGATGCCGGAATCGTTCAGCGCACCCAGAACCTGGCGGATGTTCCGGTTGATCCAGGCCATCCGCAGCGATTGCAGGATAAACGCCTGTTTGACCTGCTCCCGAAAGGCGGGCGGCGGGCCGCTGAGCGTTGGGTTGGCGGAGAGGTAATTATACGCCAGGCCAATTAACCCGTTCTGCATTACCCCGGCGAAAACTTCCTCCCAATCTACATCCAGATTCGAAAGCGGCCGGCCGGGGTCTGCCGCCGCGAAATCGACCAGTACGGCCAGGGTGTTGGGAGAGAGATATGTTCGTTCGTAGCCGTCGAGGACAGGGATGTTCATTTCGGTTAGTTTCGAATGAGCGGGTGTTGGTCCCCGGTTAGCTGGTACTGCCGCGCCTGGATTTCGTACAACTGAGCGTAATGGCCCCCCTGCGCGACCAGTTGATCGTGCGTCCCTCGTTCAACGATCTCTCCTTCCTGCATGACATAAATCCGGTCTGCCATGCGCACTGTCGATAGGCGTTGGCTGATCAGGATCGCTGTCCGGTTTTCTAGCAGCTCGCGGAACTTTAGAAAGACTTCGTATTCAGCGCGGGGGTCCAGCGCACTGGTGGGCTCATCGAGGATGATCACCTGGCTGTGGCGGAGAAAAGCGCGCGCCAGGGCGATCTTTTGCCACTGGCCGATGCTGAGCTCTTCGCCATCATCGAACAGCTTGCCCAGGATTGTTTCATAGCCGCGGGGCAGGCTTTGAATCGTCCGGTGGATATCAGCCCGGGTAGCGGCTGCCTGGATTCTCTGGTCATCGTCCGGGTTTTGAATGTCGCCGATTGCGATATTCAACCGCGCGGACAGGTTGTAATGGGCGTAGTCCTGGAAAATAACGCCGATTTCCTGGCGCAGGTCGGTTGGGGCAAATTCGTTCAGGCTTATCCCGTCGACCGTGATTCGCCCCTGGTTTGGATCGTACAGCCGGCACAGCAGCTTCACCAGGGTTGTCTTGCCTGAGCCATTTTCGCCAACCAGGGCGATTACTTCGCCTGGGCGAATTTCAAGCTGGATGTCGCGCAGCGCTTCGCGCTGGCTGTTTGGATATTGAAACGACACATTGTCAAATACAATCCCGCTCCGCATGGGTTTTGGAAATGCCCGGGGCGACGGAGGGGAGGTAATTTTGCTTTTTAAATCAAGAAATTCATACAGGTTCGTAAGAAAGAGGTTGCTTTCATAAAGGTCGGTAAAACCGGTCAGCAGTTCTTGTAAGAACCCTAACCCGCGCTGGAAAGCCTGGTAGTACATGGCCAGGTCGCCCAGGGTAGCCAGTCCTGCAATTACCCGCGAGGCGATGAACGCGTAGGAGGCGTAAACGGTGGTGGTAGCCAGTGCGCCGGCCGCCAATTCAAACCTGGCGCGGCGTAGATCGAGGCGCAGGCTTACCTGGCGGAGCGTATCGCGCAGCTGGTTGTATTTGCGGATAAAGTAAGGGCCTGCGCCAAAAACGCGGATCTCCTTGGCAAATTCGATGCTGGTCATGAGCATGTGATAGTACCAGGCCTCTCGATCGGCGCCGGTGTACTGGCGGTAGAGCTGGAAGGACAGATTGGAAAAATACAGCCTTACGATAATATTTGGAAGGACGGCCACAACCAGGACTACGGCAATCACCCAGTGAAAAGCAATTAAAAGGACCAGGACGCCGGTGAGTGAGATGACGCTGCGCAAGATCTTTGCCAGCGCATCGATGATCATTAGAGGGCGGTCAGAAGCATCTTCCTGGGCGCGGTGCAGCCGATCAAAATACTCGGCGTTTTCGTAATATTCCAGATCCACTTCGATCGACTTGGCATGCAGTACATCATACATGTGGTCGGCGACAGCCCGGCTCTGCATCCGGGATACCACTCTGCCGAACGAATAAGTCAGGTTGGTCAATAAAGTGATTCCCCCGGTGACGGCTACCAGGAATATCACCCGCGAAAAGTAGGCATACGGGTTGGTGGAAAGCAAGGCGGCGCTGACTTCGTCCAGCAGCAGCTTTAACATGAATAGCTGAGCAACCGGCAGCAGGCCTTCGATGACCAGTATCAGCAGGTTCGCAACCGTCCAGCCCGGCGCGCTTTCCCAAACGAATTTAACAGCTCGCCTCAGCCTGGTCGTATTTCCAAAAGCTTGTTTAAGTTTGCTGATCATTTACCGACTGTTCCAGGAGACGCGCAATTTCCGGTAGTTCGGAAAGTTTATTTTTCCGCTTGAGGCCCAGCACAGGAACTTTTTTTATCAGGCTTGCGCACTGCTCGAACGGCTGAGGCGACATCCCGGGTTGGTGAAACCATTTGCCGAAGCGGGCGACATACATATTTTTCATGAGCAGGAAGAAAATCATCTTCTGTTCGAGTGGGAAAATTTCCGGGTGTTTTCCCCTGGCAAGCGCATAGATGCACTTCAGCGGATATTCTTGCTGCGTTTCGAGGATGTGCGAGCGCAAGGCCAGCTTATCCACGTCGGGACGAATGCGTGGCAGGCGATCCGGGTCCATCCCCAATGCTTCCGCGGTATCGGGCCATAATTTTAGCTGCGGAAAGCCTGCCATTACCCAGGCCTGCCCCGCGGAATCGTAACGGATGGGCAGCAGGTCATCCGTCACCAGGGGGTGGCCCCGCGTCACCAGCGCCGCTGCGGTTGATGATTTTCCGGCGCCTTTGTCGCCGATGAAGGCCACCACCTGGTTATCAACAGCAACCGCGCTGGCGTGCAATACGGTCAGGCCGCGTTGATGCAGCAGCACGCCCAATACGGCCCCGGTCAGTAACAGCCGGATGGCCTCGTCGAGCGCCCCCGGTGCAGGATCAATCACGACTTCGCGCCCATCTCGAATCAGGGCCAACCCAACCTGCCCCCATGCCAGCAAAACCTCGCTGCGATTGGCCCGGATGCAGGTAATCGATCCTTCTTTTTTTGGCGTTTTGCCGATATTTCCCTGCCGGATGGTGACATCCGGCAGGGAGGGGTTGCCAGGCGATAGCTCTGGCAGAGAAAAGTCGGATTGAAAGTTCAGGTTAAATGCAGTATAGAATGGCATCGGTCTGCCTGAACTCCCAGGATAGGTAGGTTACGATCCAGTCTTCGGGGGCCGCTTGCCTTTGTCCCTGCCCTTACCCTTGTCGCCCTTCTTGGCGAAAACCAGGAAGTCGTCAGAGGTCTTGCTGCCGGCAAGGGTAATCTTTGAGATATCGCCAAAGACTTACAACTGCGGTGTTTCGTACG
>FWPV01007833.1_pt1 | contig 12541 bp, 14 predicted proteins | sample 2228371 | NCBI WGS metagenome assembly FWPV01 (sample SAMEA103939776, study PRJEB20133) | metagenome | reverse complement strand
AGCGGCTCCAGCGCGTCGTCGAGAAACAGCAGGCTGACGACCAGCACGATCATCGGCGCCGCGCCGCGCGCGATGGGATAGACCCGGCTCAGGTCGCCCTGTTCGTAGGCATAGGCCAGAAAGAGCTGGTAGGCCGTGTGGATCAGCCCCGAGGCCAGAAGCCACGGCCAGACCTCGGGCGCGGGAAAGGGCTGCGTCGTCGCGACGGCAAGCCCCATGACCGCATTCCCGGTGGACAGCAGGAACATCGAGGTCTGCTTCGAAAGCCCGATCTTGACGATCGCGTTCCAGGTCGCGTGCAGGAGGGCGGCCAGCAGCACCGCCAGGAAGACGCCGAGCGTCATCGCGGTCCCCGCAGGTTCATTCGTCTGGGCTGGGTCATGGTCAACGCGGGCTGTTCGGCCCAGCGGTAGCGACCGGCGCATGCGCCCGCAAGGGCCGCCTCAGCGCCAGGGCAGCCCCAGCCGGATCGGCCCGCGTGCGGTCAGCGGGTCGACCGCCTGCCCGCGCTGCGTGGCCGCGATCCGCCCCTCGGCGCGCAGCCTGGCGGCGACGCGGCGGACCTCGGGCATCAGCGCCGGCCAGTCGGGGGACAGCGCCCGCGCCGCCTCGGACGGGCAGAAGGTCGCCCCCGCCCCGCGCCGGTGCGCAAGATCGAGGATCACGTCGGCGATGCGGGCGTCGTCGGGAAGGGTCATGCGCAGGACATCGGCCGCCACAGGGTCCGGTCAAGCCGCCGGTCAGATCAGCAGCCCGCCCGCGCCCTCGTGCCGCAGAAGCCAGACCTTGGTCTCGATCCCGCCCGCGCCGGAATAGCCGCCCAGCCCCTGCGCGCCCAGCACGCGGTGGCAGGGCACCAGGATCGGCAACCGGTTCGCGCCGCAGGCTTGCCCGATGGACTGGGGCATCGCCCCCAGCGCCTTCGCAAGGTCGCCATAGGTCCGTGTCTCGCCCTGCGGGATCGCCAGCATCGCGCGCTGGACCTGCCCCTGGAACCCGCCCTCCAGCCTGATCGGCAGGTCGAACGCCTGCCGCCGCCTCGCGAAATACTCCGCCAGCTGCCGCCCCGCCTCCTCCAGCAGCGGCGTTGAGCCGCCCTCTGCCACCGCGCCCCAGGTCAGCGCGACGACGTGGCCGTCCTCCTCGACCAGCGTCAGAGGGCCGAGGGGCGAGGGGAAGGTGGCGCTCTGACGTGACATGCCGGCCAGCATCTGCGCAGCCCGCCTTCGGTGCAAGCGCCTCAGGCGGCGCGCGCGCCGAGTTTCCGCACCTCCGCGGTCCAGCGTGCGACCTGGCCGGCCTTGGGGTGGCCCGCGCCGCTGAAATGGGTGAACCGCGCGGGTTTCAGCCCGACGAAATGCAGGATCTGCCCGCGCGTCCGGTGGACGATCGCATTGCGATAGACCAGCCGCAGGAACCACCCCGGCGTGTCCGAGGTCAGGATCACCCGCGCCGACCGCCCCGCCAGCATCGGCTTCGGGAGCCTGCCGGCCGGCACGCGCGGGTCGAAGGCCGTTCCGGGCAGGAAGGCGCGGTCGATCAGGCCCTTCAGCTTCGCCGGAAGCCCGCCCCACCACATCGGCGCGGCGATCACAACGTGATCCGCCCAGCGGATCGCGTCCATGACCGCCTCCAGGTCCGTTTCCAGCGGCTTGGGGTCGGCATAGCCAGCCCGCCCGAAGTCGATGTCGAACGCCAGGTCCGACAGGTGGATCACCCGCGCCTCGTGGCCCGCGGCGGTCGCGGCCTCGGCATAGGTCAGCGCGAAGCTGCGCGACAGCGACGCCGGCGCTGGGTGTCCGTCTAGGACGAAGATCTTTTTTGCGGGCATGGCAGCCTCCTTAAATTGACCGCGGTCACCTTTATTCGGCAAAGATGACCGTGGTCAATAATAAATTTGACCGCGGTCGGAAAAGACGCTATCAGGCGGCATGGCCAGGGCCGTGCAGAAACGAACGCTCGAAACCCGCGCGCGACTGGTCGCCGCGGCGGAAGAGGTTATTTCCGAAGCCGGCTACGAGGCGCTGAGGGTCGAGGAGGTCGTGCTGCGCGCGGGCGTCGCCAAGGGCACCTTCTTCGCCCATTTTCGCGACAAGGACGCGCTGTTGGAACAGCTCATCGGCGCGCGGATCGACGCGGAGCTCGACCGGATCGAGACGCTGCCGCCGCCCTCGGGCATCGAGGATCTGGTCGATGCCCTGATGCCGCTGGTCGCGGTCATGACCTGCGAACGCTTCGTCTTCGACCTGATCCTGCGCTATTCCGGCGCGGCCGCGGTCTCCGACATCGGCCCGATCGCGCAGAGTTTCGGGCGGGCCGGGCAGGCGATGGGCGGCTGGCTGGCCGCCGGTCCGTTCCGCAAGGACGTGACCCCCGAACTTCTCTCCGAAGGCGTCCAGGCCTTCCTGATCCATGCGATGGCGCTGCATTTCTGCGCCCTGCACCAGGGCCAGACGATACGCGCCCTCCTCACCGACCTGCTGAGGGCCTGGCTCCTGCCCGGACGCGGCTGACGCCCGGGCAGGGATTTACCCCAGCGCGTCGTTGCAGCGGGCGCAGGTGCCGGGGTGCGCGTGGCTGCCCACGTCCGGCAGGATCTTCCAGCAACGCTGGCACTTGTCGCCGTCGGCCTTCTCGAAGACCACGCCGATGCCCGGCACTTCGGGCAGGCGGAACGCTTCCTGTGGCGCGGGGTCGGCGGTCAACGACAGGCCCGAGGTGATGCAGATGTCGGCGAAGTCCACCGACTTCAGCGCGGCCAGCAGGCCCGCGTCCTCCACATGCACGACCGGAGCCGCCTCGAGCGACGCGCCGATGACCTTGGCGGTGCGCTGGACCTCCAGCGCCGCGGTCACCACGCGACGGGCGCGGCGGATGCCGGCCCACTTCGCGGCCAGCGCCTCGTCGCGCCACGCGGCGGGCGTCTCGGGCATGTCCTGAAGGTGGACCGACGAGTCGTCTCCCGGGAAGCGCGACAGCCAGACATCCTCCATCGTGAAGACCAGCACCGGCGCAAGCCAGGTCGTCAGCCGGTGGAACAGCAGGTCCAGCACCGTCCGCGCCGCGCGACGGCGCAGCGATCCGGCCGCGTCGCAGTAGAGCGCATCCTTGCGGATGTCGAAATAGACCGCCGACAGGTCCACGGTGCAGAAGTTGAAAAGCGACTGGAAAACGCCCTGGAAATCGTATTTCGCGTAGCCCTTCCGTACGATTTCATCAAGCTCGGCCAGCCGGTGCAGCACCCAGCGCTCAAGCTCCGGCATGTCGGCAGGCGCCACGCGCTCGGTCTCCGAGAACCCCGCAAGGTTGCCCAGGAGGAACCGCATGGTGTTCCTCAGCCGACGGTAGCTGTCGGCGGTGCCCTTCAGGATCTCGGGGCCGATGCGCAGGTCGGCGGTATAGTCCGACTGCGCGACCCAGAGCCTCAGGATATCGGCGCCGTACTGGTCGATGACCTCCTGCGGGGCGACCGTGTTGCCCAGCGACTTGGACATCTTCATGCCCTTCTCGTCCAGCGTGAAGCCGTGGGTCAGCACGCCGCGATAAGGCGCGCGCCCCCTGGTCCCGCAGGCTTGCAGCAGCGAGGAATGGAACCACCCCCGGTGCTGGTCCGTCCCCTCGAGGTAGAGGTCCGCGATCCCGTCCGCCGTCCCGTCCGGCCGGTCGCGCAGGACGAAGGCGTGGGTGGAACCGCTGTCGAACCAGACGTCCAGGATGTCGAAGACCTGCTCGTAGTCCTCCGGGTCGTGGTCGTTGCCCAGGAACCGCGCCTTCGCACCCGGCTTGTACCAGGCATCCGCGCCCTCGGCCTCGAACGCGGCCAGGATCCGGGCGTTGACCGCCTCGTCCCTCAGAAGGAAGTCCGGGTCGGTGGGCTTCGCGCCCTTCTTGACGAAGCAGGTCAGCGGCACGCCCCAGGCGCGCTGCCGGCTCAGCACCCAGTCGGGCCGCGCCTCGATCATCGAATGCAGCCGGTTGCGCCCGGATTGCGGCGTCCAGGTCACCAGCTCGTCGATCGACCTGAGCGCGCGCTCGCGGATCGTCTTGCCGTAGGTGTCCTGCCCGTCGCCCACCGGCTTGTCGATCGCGGCGAACCATTGCGGCGTGTTGCGGTAGATCAGCGGCGCCTTCGACCGCCAGGAATGCGGGTAGGAATGCCGCAGCTTGCCCTTGGCGAAGAGCGCGCCCGCATGGGCCAGCTGCTTGATGACGCTGACGTTGGCCGGGCCTTCCTTGCCGTCGGGAAGGATGATGTGCTGCCCCCCGAACAAGGGCAGGTCCGCGCGATAGCTGCCGTCGGGCTCCACGTTGTAGGTCATCGGCAGGCCGAACTTCTGGCCGAGCGCATAGTCGTCGTCGCCGTGCGAGGGCGCGGTGTGGACGAAGCCGGTCCCTGCGTCGTCGGTGACATGGTCGCCGGGCAGCATCGGGACATCGTAATCCCATTCCCCGTTCCCGCCCTCGACCCCGCGGAAGGGGTGGGCCAGCGTCAGCCCCTCCAGCTCCACCGCCGCGACGCCGCGCAAGCGGCGGTACATGGTCAAATCGAGCCTGGCCGCCGCGAACACCTGTTCGGCCAGCTTGTCCGCGACAAGGTAGGTCGCGCCGATTGTGGCGTTCGACTCCGCCGGGCGGCCCGTCACCTCGTAGAGGCCATAGGCAATGTCGGGGTTGAAGGCGACCGCCCGGTTCTGCGGGATGGTCCAGGGGGTGGTGGTCCAGATCAGCACCTTCGCTTCCGCCAACTGGTCGGCCAGCAGCGCCGCGCCCGCGCCCATGTGGTCGTCGGGTTCGTCCAGCGGGCTCGGCCCCTGCAAGGCCCGCACCACGGCGAACGGCACCCAGACCTGGTGGCTCGTGTGGTCATGGTATTCCACCTCGGCCTCGGCCAGCGCGGTCTTTTCCACCGGCGACCACATCACCGGCTTCGATCCCTGGTAGAGCGTCCCCGTCATCAGGAACTTCATGAATTCCTCGGCGATCACGCGCTCGGCGTGGAAGTCCATGGTCAGGTAGGGGTTGGCCCAGTTGCCGGTGACGCCCAGCCGCTTGAATTCCTCGCGCTGGATGTCGATCCAGCCTTCCGCGAACTTCCGGCACTCCTGCCGGAAGGCGACGACGTCAACCTCGTCCTTGTTCTTTCCCGCGGCGCGGTACTGCTCCTCGATCTTCCACTCGATCGGCAGGCCGTGGCAGTCCCAGCCGGGGACGTAGCGGGCATCCTTGCCCATCATCTGCTGGGACCGGACGACCATGTCCTTCAGCACCTTGTTCAGCGCATGCCCGATGTGCAGATGCCCGTTGGCATAGGGCGGTCCGTCATGCAGCGTGAAGGGCTCCCGCCCCGTCTTCTCGCGCAGCCGGTCGTAGACGCCGATCCGCTCCCACCGGGCCAGCCATTGGGGCTCGCGCTGGGGAAGCCCCGCGCGCATGGGAAAATCGGTTTCGGGCAGGAAGACGGTATCGCGATAGTCGGGCGTGTCGGCGCACATCGGGGCGGTCCTTGGCGGAAATGTCGGGGCGGGGGCGGCGGGGCGCGGGTGCGCCTTGTCCCGGCGCGTCTGACGGGTCAGAGCGCCGGGCCGGTAATTCGAATGATGCCGAGCCCGCGGGTCATGGCCGGCGTTATAGGCAGGCCCCCGCGCGGCGTAAAGGGACCTGCGGCCCAAGCGCGCATTGCACCCTCCGACAGACGACGCGAGGCTCCCCGACGAAGGAGTGACCATGCCGCCCCCGCCGCCCCGCTTTCCCGTGACCGAGGCCCAGATCGACCGAGTCGTGGCCGAGTTCTACGCGACCGTCCGCACCCACCCCGGCCTCGGCCCAGTCTTCGCCGCCCATGTCCGCGACTGGCCCGCGCACGAGGCGAAGATCGGCCGCTTCTGGCGCAATGCCATCCGGTTCGAAAAGGTCTACGACGGCAACCCGATGGCGGTCCATATCGCCGCCGGCGACGTCCGCGGCCCGATGTTCGCGGTCTGGCTTGCGCTGTTCGACGCGGTTCTCAGGCGCGAGCTTCCCCCCGACACCGCCGCGGCCTGGTCCGCGCTCGCCCACCGGATCGGTCGGGGGATGCGGCTGGGGGTCGAGGCCTCGCAGGCCGACCCCGCCGGTCCGCCGCGCCTGTCCTAGGCCGCGGGCGGCGGCGGATCCAGGGCGCCTTCCAGGCCAGCCAGGCGAAGAACGCCGCCGGAACGCCGTAGGCCAGGGTCAGCGTGCCGGCAGGCTGCACCCCCGGGATCTCGTCGCCGATCCCCGCGATCGGGTTCAGGATCGACAGCGCCACCTCGAGGAATACCGCCGAGGCGACCCAGGCCAGGGCCCTCAGCCCCAGCGCCAGCCAGCGCACCGCCACGCCACGCCGCAGCCGCGGGCTCTGCGCCGTCGCGGTGATCGCCCAGGTCATCCCCAGAAGCGAGGCAAACCAGTGCGTGAAGACGTCATGGGCGCTGGTCGGGCCGAAGTCGAAGACCAGCCGGGCGATGATGACGCTCGCCGTAAGTCCCGCATAGGTCACCAGCGCGCTCTCCAGCGCGGCGCGCGTCTGCGGCCGTGTCCCGGGAAATAGCCGCGCCGCCGCGACCAGCACGGCCAGCGCCACCGTCAGCGCCGCGTCCGACAGCACCACGACCAGCGCCAGCGCGAACAGCGCCAGCATCTGCACGCCCGCGTCCTGCACCTGCACCCTGGCGAAGATCAGCCCCGAGCTGACCAGCAGCGCCCCCGCCGCGATCCGGGTGCGCGGGTTCCCCGCGCGCCACCCGCGCCCGCGCACCGCTGCCTCGATCACGCCGATCCCGCGATGTGCCGGCGTCAGCTCCAGCCGCGGCACGGCGATGGCGGCCAGCGCCAGCACGACCATCAGCGCGACATGGCCGTGGAACGCCCCCAGGATCTCGAAGACCAGCGTCCCCGGCAGAGAGGCCAGGACCAGAGCAAGCGCCGAGACCCCGCAAGCCCAATGCATTTCCCGTTCCGCCCGGCGCGGAACAGGCGTATCGAGAAGCCATGAACCACCGCACGATCCTGCCCCTTGCGGACGCCCGCCACCTGCCGTTCTGGCGGCAGCCGGTCGCGCTGCTGTTCCTCATGGCGGCGGCGATGCCGCTGTCCTTCGCGACGTGGTCGGCGCTTCTGAACAACTTCGTCATCGAGGCGGCGGGCTTCACGGGGGTCGAGATCGGCTGGCTCCACACCGTGCGCGAGATCCCGGGCTTCCTCGCCATCGGCGTGATCCTCATCCTGTTCGTCATGCGCGAACAGGTCCTGGCGGTGGTCTCGCTCCTCCTCCTCGGCGTCGCGACGGCCATCACCGCGTGGTTCCCGTCCTTCGGCGGGCTTCTCTTCGTGACGCTGCTGTCCTCGATCGGCTTCCACTACTACGAGACGGTGAACCAGTCGCTGCAACTGCAATGGCTGCCCAAGGACCGCGCGCCCATCGTGCTGGGCCGGATCGTCGCGGTGGGCTCGGGCGCGTCGCTCGTGGCCTATGCCTCGCTCGTCGTGACATGGAAGACCTTCGACCTCAGCTACAACTTCGTCTACCTGGCCGCTGGCGCCTCGACCCTGCTTCTGGCGCTCGTCGCCGCCTTCGCCTACCCGCAGTTCGAGGCGCCCGACCCCCAGCTCAAGCGCTTCGTCCTGCGCCGGCGCTACTGGCTCTATTACGCGCTCCAGTTCATGTCGGGCGCGCGGCGGCAGATCTTCGTCGTCTTCGCGGCCTTCATGATGGTCGAACGCTTCGGATTCGAGGTGCACGAGCTGACCGCGCTCTTCATCATCAACTTCCTCGCCAACGTGGTCGCCGCCCCCGCGATGGGCCGCGCCGTCCACCGCTTCGGCGAACGCAATGTCCAGGTCTTCGAATACGTCGGCCTGACTCTCGTGTTCCTGGCCTACGGCGGCATCTACTGGTTCGGCTGGGGGGTCGTCGTGGCGGCGGCGCTCTATGTCCTCGACCACCTGTTCTTCGCGCTCAGCTTCGCGCTCAAGACCTATTTCCAGAAGATCGCGGACCCCGGCGACATCGCGCCGACCGCGGCAGTGGCCTTCACCATCAACCACATCGCCGCCGTCTTCCTGCCCGCCGCGCTGGGCTACCTCTGGATCGCCTCGCCAACCGCGGTCTTCGGCCTCGCCGCGGGGCTCGCCGCGGCGTCGATCGGGCTGGCCGCACTGATCCCGCGCCACCCCGAAAAGGGGAACGAGACGATCTTTTCGCGGCTCGCTGCCCCCGCCCCGGCGGAACAGCCCGCGACAGGGCGCGCCCTTTAAGCGCCGGCTGCGTTCGTCTATATCCCCGGAGATGCCGGCGACAGGAGGTTCCCATGCTCAGCATGCTGTTCGGAAAGAAGATGGAACTGCCCACGCGGGACGAGGCCCTTCCCGGCCGCCCCGAGCCGATTCCCACCGCCGCCACGCACTTCGTGAACGGACGCCCGCTCAAGGGCGAGGTGCCGGCCGGCTATCAGGAGGCCGTCTTCGGCATGGGCTGCTTCTGGGGCGTCGAACGCAAGTTCTGGCAGGTTCCCGGCGTCTGGGTGACGGCCGTGGGCTATGCCGGCGGCTACACGCCCAACCCCACCTACGAGGAGGTCTGCACCGGCCGCACCGGCCATAACGAGGTCGTGCGCGTCGTCTTCGACCCGGCACAGGTCAGCTACGAGGAACTTCTCCGGGTCTTCTGGGAAGGCCACGACCCGACGCAAGGAATGCGCCAGGGTAATGACCGCGGCACGCAGTATCGGTCGGGCATCTACTACGCCGACGACGCCCAGAAGGAAGCCGCCGAACGCACTAGGGCCGCCTACCAGCAGCGCCTGTCCGCCGCCGGCTACGGTCCCATCACGACCGAGATCCTGCCCGCTCCCGAATTCTACTACGCCGAGGACTACCATCAGCAGTATCTGGCCAAGAACCCGAACGGCTACTGCGGCGTGGGGGGAACCGGCGTGACCTGCCCCATCGGCACCGGCGCCTGAGCGGCGGTGCACCACCGCGTCCACATCGTCGGTGCCAGCGGCACAGGCACCTCGACGCTCGGCCGTGCTCTGGCAACGCGGCTCGAAAGCCAGCAGTTCGACAGCGACGACTTCTACTGGGAACCGACGGACCCGCCCTTCACCCGCAAGCGCCCCCCGGCCGAGCGGATGGAGCTGATGCGCCGCATGTTCGCGCCGCGTCCCGACTGGGTCCTGTCGGGGTCCTGCGTCGGATGGGGCGACCCGCTGATCGAACGCTTCACCCATGTCGTCTTCCTGACCCTGCCCGCCGGCCCGCGGCTCGCCCGCCTCCGCGCCCGCGAACGCCGGCGCTACGGCGACGCGATCGGCCCCGGCGGCGACCAGGCCGAACGCTTCCGCGGCTTTCTCGACTGGGCGATGGGCTACGACGACGACACCTTTCAGGGCCGCAGCCGCAAGATGCACGAATCCTGGCTCGACCGGCTTCCCTGCCCGGTCATCCGCCTCGACGCGGCCCAGCCCGTGCCTGCGCTGGTCGAGGCTGCCGTCGCCGCGCTTGACGGCGCGCGCGCCTCGGCATAGCCCCGCGGCCCTGACCCCAGGGAGGGCTACGCCCATGACCACGTTCACCGCCTTCACCACCCTCCGCGGCCGCGAAGAGGCCGAAGCCCTGGGCGAGGCGCTCGAAAACCTCGACCCGACCGGCGTCGGCGTCTTCGAGGTCGAGGATGGATCGGGCCTCTTCGAGGTCGCAGGCTATTTCGAGGAGGCGCCGGACGACACCGCGCTGACGCTTCTCGCCGTCGCGCATGGCGCCAATCCCTTCGTCGTGTCGGAACTGCCCGAAACCGACTGGGTCGCCCATGTCCGCCGCGAGCTGGCCCCGGTCGAGGCCGGACGCTTCTTCGTCCATGGCAGCCACGACGCCGACCGCGTTCCCGCGGACCGCGTCGCGCTCCTGATCGAGGCGGCGATGGCCTTCGGCACCGGCCACCACGGCACCACGCAGGGCTGCCTTCTGGCGCTCGACCGGCTGCTGTCGACGGGCTGGACGGGCGCGCGCGTGGCCGACATCGGCTGCGGGACGGCCGTGCTGGCGATGGCCGCGGCAAGGACGCTGCCCGACGCGACCGTGCTGGCCTCCGACATCGACCCCCTCGCGGTCGAGGTCGCCGTCGCCAACTGTGCGGTGAACGGGCTGGCGGACCGCATCGAATGCCTCGAGGCCGTCGGCTTCGACCATCCCAGGCTGGAGGAGGAAGCGCCCTTCGACCTCGTTCTCGCGAACATCCTCAAGGGTCCGCTTCTGTCGTTGGCCCCGCGCATGGCCGAATCAATTGTCCCCGGAGGGCTAACGATTCTTTCCGGAATCCTTAACGAACAAGCTGATGAAGTTGTTGCAACCTATGCGGGGTTCGGCTTCATCCTGCAGAATCGGCAAGAGATCGGCGACTGGACGACGCTGACACTCGCTAAAAAGTTGTAAATTCGGCGACTGTTTGGCGGAATCCGAGACACTCGCCAGATTCATGACATAATGCCGTGGTGTATCCATAGACAGTAAAGGCCTGTCGTTTGCAGGGTTCGCCATGAACGAACAATATCGGGAATTTGGGACTCGTCTGAAAAAGATTGATCAGCGCCACCGCAAGCTGGCTGGCGGTTATGTTTCTTCCATCACCCAGGATGGGCTGATCGTCGCGGTCCCCCGTCGCCGCAAGCTGCGGGTGCCCTACGCGGGTCTCGCGATGGTCGCGCTCGGTATCATCGCCTTCAAGGGGATCGTCCATGCCCACCTGGGCCCCACGTCCTATGACGCGCGCGTGGAACGCCTTGCCGCCGGGACGGGTGTCGAACAGGCCGCGGCCTGGATCATGCAGGCCGATCCGCTGACGCTCTGGGCCGCCGACCAGGTCCGCGCGCTGCTGCCCTGAAGGGCGCCACGGAAGATTCGAAAGGCCGCACGCGGTGCACGCATGCGGCCTTTCAGTCTTTCGGTGTCGGCCGTGGCCGACGGGCGATCAGCGGAAGTTCTCGATGTCGCCGCGGCACAGACCGATATCGTCCAGTTCGCGGTCGCTCAGTTTCGACAGCGCCTTGCGGGTCACGCGGGCATCGTTCCAGGCGGCCAGCCGGCCGATGACTGCGCTGACGGCCGAGCCAATGTTCGCACCGAACACGCGATCGCTCGCGATGGTGCGGGTGTCGTAGGTGGCCATTCTCGTATTCCTCGATTGCGTTCGGGTCCGGAACTCTGTCCGGGATGCAGCGCAGATAGAGCGCCCGATTTCCCGGCACAAGCCGGCCGCCGTGCATAGCTCGCATGCGTTTTCTGCATTGCGGCGCGATCGTGTTAAGCCTTTGTCACAAAGGCGTTAATCCGCCCCGCGCGATGTCGCTTCCAGACGTCCGGACGGCGCTTTCCTGCCGTGACGCGGCGTCACGGTCCGTGCGGGCCTGGGGGTGGTCCCTCTGGCGGGATTCGACGCTCTGTGCTACGTCGTTGCCAAAGCGCAACAGCGCACCGGATGACGAGGCCGGGCAGGAAGGTCGGGAATGCGGATACTGGGCGTCGATCCGGGGCTGCGGCACATGGGCTGGGGCGTCATCGACGTCGACGGACCCCGCCTGTCGCATGTCGGAAACGGAATCTGCCACTCGGGCGAAGGCACGCTGGCCGAACGCCTCCTGGCCCTCCACGCCGCGCTGAGCGAGATCGTCGCGCGCTTCGCCCCCGAAGCGGCCGCCGTCGAACAGACCTTCGTCAACAGGGATGCCGCCGGCACGCTCAAGCTCGGCCAGGCCCGCGGCATCGCGCTGCTGGTTCCCGCGCAGGCCGGTCTGGAGGTTGGCGAATACGCTCCGAACGCGGTCAAGAAGGCGGTGGTCGGCGTCGGCCACGCCGCCAAGGTGCAGGTCGACCACATGGTGCGGATGCAACTTCCGGGGGTCGAGATCGCCGGCCTCGACGCCGCCGACGCGCTGGCCGTCGCGATCTGCCACGCCCACCACCTGTCCGTCGCCGGCCGCTATCAGGCGGCGCTGGCGAAGGCGCGCGCATGATCGGGCGCCTCGCCGGCCGGATCGAGATGAAGGGCGACGGCCACGTCCTTCTGGACGTGCGCGGCGTGGGCTACGTCGTCCATGTCTCGGACCGCACGCTGGCCGCGCTGCCCCCGGTGGGCGAGGCGGCAGCGCTCTGGACCGACCTCCTCGTGCGCGAGGATCTCCTCCAGCTCTTCGGCTTCCTGAGCCTTCAGGAAAAGGAATGGCACCGCCTGCTGATGAGCGTGCAGGGCATCGGCGCCAAGGCGTCAATGGCGATCCTCGGCACGCTGGGCGCCGACGGGCTGAGCCGCGCGATCGCGCTGGGCGACTGGTCCTCGGTCAGGGCCGCGCCCGGCGTCGGCCCCAAGATCGCCCAGCGGGTGGTGATGGAGCTGAAGGGCAAGGCGCCCGCCGTCATGGCGCTCGGCGCCACGGCCGAGCCCGCCGACCCGGTGATCGACCCCGATCCCGCCGCGCCGCAGCCCGCCCGCCCGCCGAAGGCCGCGCCGCGCACGAACGCCGCCGCCACG
>FWPV01004379.1_pt1 | contig 12541 bp, 4 predicted proteins | sample 2228371 | NCBI WGS metagenome assembly FWPV01 (sample SAMEA103939776, study PRJEB20133) | metagenome | reverse complement strand
TTATTATCACACGCTGTTGCAGCTTTTCATCGAGCAATGGGCCAGGCCGAATTATGAGTATTTTAAGGCGAAAAAGCTGGTATGGACGGGACATTATTGGGAGCATGAATGGCCCAATCCGATTTTTTGCGGCGATAACATGGCCATGTACGCCTGGCATCAAATGCCTGGCATCGACATGCTGTTCAATACCCGAGCCGAGCGGCCCGATCAATTTGGCAACAATCGGGCGGTCAAGGAATTGATCAGCGTCGCCAATCAAATGGGCTGGGCCAGAACCCTGTCCGAAACCTACGGCGCTTCGGGCTACGAGTTGACGTTCGAGGACATGATGCGCAACGGCAACTGGGAGTATGCGCTGGGCGTTAATTTCATGACCCAGCATCTTTCGTATTATTCCATTCAGGGAACGAGAAAGTACGATTTTCCCCAGACCTTTTCCTACCATGCGCCTTATTGGGAGCAATACCGAGAGCAAAACGATTATTTCGGCAGGCTGTCGCTGGCGCTGGCTTCGGGACAGCAGATCAATAAAATTCTGGTCATCGAACCCACGACCTCGGCCTGGATGTATTTTTCGAGATCAGGATCCAATCCAAGATTCAACGAAATCGGCAGGGGCTTCGAGCGCTTTGTTGATGAGCTGGAACAGAGGCACATCGAATACGACCTGGGGTGTGAAAATATCATCAAAGATCATGGCAAGGCCGCTGATGGAAGGTTCGTTATTAACAAGCGGAAGTACGATCTGGTCATCTTCCCGCCAGGAACGGACAACCTGGACGAGCCAACGGTGCAGGTGTTGCGACAATACCTGGAACAGGGTGGCAAAGTCATTTCATTCGAAAAAGAAATCGGGTTTGTGAATGGGGCGCCATCCGACGAACTAAAAAAACTGCAGGAGCGGTATCGACTTCAGTGGCGCCAGGCGTCATCGCTCTCCGAGGTAGATGAAGAGTTGGCGCCGCAAGGATTTCGGGTTTTGAATCGGCAATCCAGCGGCGGCGAATTGTATCACCAGCGCCGAATTTTTAAGGATGGCCAGTTGGTTTTCTTTACCAATTTCAGCCTGGATAAAACATCTCGGGCTTCGGTGATTGTCGAGGGGGAGGATTTGCTGTTGCTGGATTTGATCAAAGGAGAAATCTTTACCTATCCCGCCGCAAAAGATGGCCACCACCTGCAATTCGAAGTTGAGGTTCACCCAGGCGAAGGGAAGCTGTTTTTTACTGCTGCTAAAAAATATAATTTCAAGCCGTACAAACCACTACCCGAAACTGCAGAAAATCTCAAAGCCGAGGGAGAGATGGCTATCCAGCGGCTCTCGCCCAATAGCCTGATGCTCGATTATTGCAACCTGACGGTGAAAGAGAAGACTTTTACTGGGATCAATTATTATGATGCCGCCATGGAGGTCTTCCGCCAGCATGGGATCCAGCGGGGCAATCCCTGGACCGTAGCGGTGCAGTTCAAGTCAGCTTTGGTTGCGGCGGATACCTTTGCCGCCGAGAGCGGCTTCGAGGTGGAATATCCTTTTATGGTCGAAAAGGATTTTGAAATCGAAAAGCTAAAGGGGATGAAATTGGTCGTGGAGTGGCCCCATCTTTATCGGGTATTGGTCAATGGCAAAGAAGTGAAACCGATTCCAGGGGAATGGTGGCTGTCCCGAGAAAACGGCGTGTTTAGCATCGGCGAATTTATCAAACAGGGTCAGAATTCGATTAAATTAATTTGTAGACCCATGTCCATTTACGCCGAAATCGAACCGGTTTTTATCCTCGGCGACTTTGCTGTCAAGGCTTCGGATAAAGGCCTTATCATCTCGAATCCCGAGCCTTTGGTTATGGGCTCATGGAAAAATCTCGGCCTGCCGACCTACACTGACGCCGTGGAATACACTAAAACTTATCACATTGACCAAAAACCAAATGACTGCTTCGTTCAGTTGAACAAGTGGTCTGGGACAGTGGCTGAAGTGCGGGTCAATGGGAAAAAAGCAGGCTTGATTTACTGCCAGCCATACCAGTTAGCTATCACGAATTTCATTATTCAGGGCAAAAATACCATTTCGGTCAGGGTGATCGGCTCATTGAAAAATATTTTGGGGCCGTTTCACCAGCAGCAGACCAAGGGACTGGTGACCCCGTGGAGCTGGAAATATCCGCCCAAGCAGCAGCCTGCGGGACATGATTATGCGCTGGTGGATTATGGTTTATTTGAGGAGTTCGAAGTTTGGGCGGTCGACTGAACAACTGATGCCATCGCTCTAAGCGATGGAATCAGTAAGCCTGACCGCTAATTGCACGAATGAGACGAATTGCGCTAATTTTTTCCCTTGGCGAAATTCACTTAGTTAGCGAATTTGGCGGTCAAGAAATTTTATTTGCAAAAAACAAAGTAAATTCATTTTTGTTGAGTCGAGACCATGAAAACTATAAAATTCCTTTTCATCCTGATGCTCTCAACAAATTTTGCCTCTCTCTTTTCTCAAACATCTTATAGGGGAGAAGTGCCCATCGCCCCAAGAATCCTTGACAATTCCTGGGATGCCCACTGGATCACTGCTACGGAAGGACTGTACAATTTGCAGGGGGAGGGCTTTTTTCTATTCCAGAAAAGCTTTCAACTGAAAGATGTCCCCGAGAAATTCATCATCCATGTCTCGGCAGACAATCGTTATCGGTTATTTGTCAATGGCCATTTTGTCGGTCATGGGCCTGCGCAGGGCACGATCACCCATTGGCAGTTCGATAGCTATGATATCGCCAGGTACTTGCAGATCGGAGCAAACGTCATCGGCAGCGAGGTGTGGCAATGGGGGGATAAAAAGCCCTGGACTCAGCTTTCACACCGCACCGCTTTTGTGCTACAGGGGGATAGCGACATCGAGGCGATCATCAATACCAATGAAACCTGGCTCGTGCAAAAATGCGATGCCGTATCGTTTTTTAATATCTCCCGCGAAGAATTTCCGCATACCACAGGCGTGGGGCCAGGCGAACGGTGGGACATCGAAAAATACCCGTTTGGCTGGAATCTGCCGCAGGCTTACTCCGATGGATTCATTCCCGCCACAGCCCTGAACCGAGCCCAGCCTGCCCATCTTCAAACGAATTGTTATGAATGGCGGCTCTATCCACGTCGCATTCCTTTTCTGGAAGAGAAGGAAATGAGATTTACCAGAATGATCAGGCGAGAAGGCAGCATCGATGAGGGGGCAATTTTCGGTCGGGCGACCACCGTTCCAGCGCATCAAAAGGCATTGCTGCTGATCGAACACGAACGGCTCGTCAATGGCTATCCCATATTGAAGGTCTCTGGTGGCAGGCATTCAACCATCCGCATCACCTATGCGGAGGCATTAATGGACAAGGGCTTTCAAAAAGCCGAGCGCCATCGGACGGATGGACTTGAGTGTCGGGGATTGTATGATATTTTTATACCTGATGGAGGCATGAATCGAGCCTTTGAGCCGCTATGGTACCGCACATTTCGGTTCATTCAATTGGAGATCGAGACGGCTGACGAACCGCTGATCATCCATGACTTTTACTATCGTTTTTCAGCCTATCCGTTTCCATTGCAGTTCTCGTTCGAATGCAGCGATGCCATGCTGAACAGCATTTTTTCGATTGGCTGGTGGACGGCTCGGATTTGCGCCACCGATATTTATATGGATTGCCCCTATTATGAACGGCTGCAATATTTCTACGACAGCGGCGTAGCAGGCATGGTTACCGCCTTTCTATCTGGCGATGCACGGCTGCTGAGGAATGCCATCATTTACGGCCATGATTCGATGGGCGGCGGCGATCATGTGATGTGCGCCCATCCCAGCCGTGATGTCGGCAAGATCATCCCCTCTTTCTCCATCGCCTGGATCGATATGATTTACAATTACCTGGTTCTCACTGGCGATGTCCAGGAGGTCGAGCAGTGGAAGGAAGCTATCCAGACCATTATGCGCTGGTACATTTCCCACCTGAACTCGAACCATCTGCTGGGACCCATGCCCTACTGGAATTTCGTGGATTGCAATGCCGAATGGCCCTGGGATCCAGCGAACGGCAGTATCTGCGAACCCACGGGGGCCAAAACTGGCAACTCAGCCTTGCTCACCCTCCAGCTTGTTTACGGTCTGGAGCGATCATCCGCTATCCTCGATTTTTTAGGTGAAAAAGCAGTGGCTGGCGAATATCTTGCTCTGGCAGAAAAAATAAAGCGGGCGGTTCATCAGCTCTGTTATGATTCGCAGCGCCACTATTTCGCCGAAACGCCAGACAAAAACGTATTCAGCCAGCACACCAATACGCTGGCCGTGCTGCTGGGCTGTATCGAAGGGGAAGAAGCCCGTGATCTGCTGCGCCGCCTGAAGGATGATCCTGAGTTGCTGCCGATGTCGCTGCAGTTTAAGCGGTTCTATCATCAAGCCCTGCTGAAAACTGGACTGGAGCAGGAATATATTCCCCATCTGGAACCCTGGCGAGCCCTCATCAACCAGGGCTTTACCACATTTCCAGAGTATCCAAATCTGCAAACTCGCAGCGACTGCCATGCCTGGAGTTCGTTCCCCGCTTACGACTTGATTCGTATTGTCTGTGGCATTCAGCCCAAGGGATTTGGCTGGAAGGAATTTGAAATTCAACCATCGCTGGGCAAATTGAGCTGGGCAAAAGGCTCGCTGTATCATCCAGCAGGAAATATTCGCATCGAGGTCTTCAATAAAAAAGGCAAATATTCGGGAACGGTTTTTATTCCCAAAGGCATCAAGGCCGTGTTGTGTCTGCCGGATCGGACGATCCCTTTGGTTGAGGGGAAGAAAGTTAGATTTTGAATTGTAATCAGTTCTAATAAATTTAAGAGGGAAAAATTGACTACGCTCGTTGCAGGTAAAGTGGTATGGTCGTCGGAGCTCTATCGAAGCCTTTCTGCACCGTCCAGAATTCGAACTGTACGATCTGGAGAACGATCCCCATGAGATCGCCAATCTAGCCTACCATCCGCAATACCAGAACGAACGGGAGCGCCTAAAGCACAAACTGAAAGCTTTTCAACTTAAAACAGAAGATCGATGGGTAACCCAGTGGAGAGGAAAATAATATATTAAAACATTGAACCGAATACCTCCAGTATCTGACGAAATAAACTAAAGCCCGATGGAGGACAAAATTAAATTTTGTCCTATAATTAAAAAAGAGGATTTCCGATGAATAGACGCAACTTTATCAAATCTACAGCATTGCTCGGCACCGGTATGACCATATTGAGCAAAACCCCTTCTTTCGCTGAAAACTTTATAAAAAAGCGCCTGGATGAGGAAAAACTCCTAACCACCCTTGAAAACGAAACCCTCAAAGTGGAACTTTTCACCGACGCCTCGACTGTTATAACCGATAAACGCAACAAAGTGCGCTGGGAGCAGGGGCCGGTGGCCATCCAGGACTCCACGGAAATCGAAGACCACAACTGCTGGTTGCGCAGCGAGCGGAAATATATGGAACAATATCCCGGGCGATTTTCAGCGGAAAAGGAAGGCGATCATTTTCGTTTCACCCTCTATGGTCGTCAGAATCGAGTGATCGGTCGCTTTCGTTGTCAAATAGCACTCGAAGGGCAATGGCTTAGCTATCGATTGTTTGCCATCGATGAAAGCATCCCCAGCCTCATCTTTCCTACACCCATCTTTAGCGAGGCCGCAGTAATTCCACAGGGCGCCGGAAGGCTGATAAAGAATCCTATCAAACCGGACATCTGGGCGCGCCATTTCCTGCCATTCTACACCCATCTCAATATGGGCATGTTTGGCGGCATCAAAGAGGGCGTGGCGTGGATCGGTATTTTCGGAGACCAATCCGTCGACGCCGGCGCTTTTCTCTATAACGGCCTGGTTAGTCCCGCCTGGTTAAAGTCGCTGGGACGCTGGCAGGGAGACTATCGTTTCCGCTATGCGTTTTTCAAAGGAGGCTATAACGAAATCGCCAAGACCTATCGCGCTTATCTTCAAGAGCGGGGCAAAGTGGTCACACTGGCCGAAAAAACGGCGCAAAATCCGCGCTTACAACAAATGCACGGCGGCAGAATTTTGAGCTACATGCAGGCGATTCCCGCGTTCAATAAGCGAACGGGCGAGGATTACTTGTTTATGCCAGAACACCTTAAGCAGGAACGGCCTAACAAGGAGCTTCGCTTCACCCACGCCCAACTGAAAAAATCGATCGATTACGCAAAGAAGAGCGGCTTCACCAGAGGATTGGTCAATATCCGCGGCTGGATCAATGGCGGCTATGATTACTCCCATCCGGACGTCTGGCCGCCGGATCCCGACCTGGGCGATTACCGAGAATTGGCGCAACTGATGGCTTCCGATCCCTCCCTTCCTTTTTGTCTCCATGAAAACTATCAGGATATTTACGATCATCTCCCCAGCTTCCCCAAAGGAGTTCTGCGCCGGCCAGATGGCAGTCTGATGCCGGGCGGCTTGTGGGCAGGCGGACAGGCGTATATCCTGAATTCCAGGGATGGCTTGAAATATGCGAAACGCAATTGGCAACAGATCAAACAACTACAACCTCAGGCCATGTTTATCGATACCGTCACCGCCGCCAAACTCTATCAATCGTTCGAACCAGGCAATACCCTCACACGACTCCAAGACCGGCAATGGAAATCAGAGATTCTCAAATTTTATTTGGATCAAGGATTGTTGGTCGGCAGCGAAGAGAGCGCTGATTTCGGTGTTCCCTTCTGCCACTGGCTGGAAAATCGCCATGAACGGAAAGCCGGTGAAACCATCCCCTTGTGGTCGCTGGTGTTTCATGATGCGGTGTTCAATGCCCGCTATACAACTTTTACCCAAAACAAAACCTACCCCAAATGGCTGGAAGATATGTTGTGGGGGTATATGCTTCTATTCTTCATCAGACCCGAATTCGGTCAGGTTGGCGAACAAGCGGCAGATCAAACGACCGGTTTTGCATCCACAAAAATGGATGAGGAAATTTTCACCTCGACTTTTCATGTTGATCAATGGCATCAACAGATTGGCACGGCAGCGATGACATCGCATCGTTTTGTAAAGGATGCGATCGATCTTGAGGAAACGGTATTCGCCAATGGCAAACGGATCATTGTCAACTTTGGCTCCGAACCACAACAAGTGGATGGGCACATCATTGAACCGCAAAGTTATGTTATTGAATTTTAATTATGGGATTTTTGAAAAAGAAAAATAATCAATAACAATAGTCGTCCAAGCTAAAGCTTGAACAACGTACATGCGTCACAATAACTTTTTAGACAATCTCCATAAAAGCTGAGGTTGTTTTTTCATAGGTTCTCCGTGAAAGGCAATAGATGAAGAAATTCAAACGGCTTTGTGGTAAGGATTTAAAAGGAGAAAAGGCATTGAGTTGGATAAAAAAATTGATTATGGTGGTGCTGATGATGCAAGCAGCGTCCTGGGCGCAAATTCGCCTGCATCCGGAAAACCCGCATTATTTTGAGTACAAAAATAAGCCGACCGTTTTGATCGCCTCAGGTGAACATTATGGCGCCGTCATCAACATGGATTTTAATTTCGAGGTCTACCTTTCCACCCTGCAACGCATCGGATTGAATCACACCCGAATTTTTCTTGGCGATTATGTCGAAGAACCCAACGCATTTTGTATCGAGACAAATACGGTGGCGCCAGCCAAAGGCCGATTCATCTGTCCCTGGCGGCGAAGCAACATCCCTGGATATTCGAGAGGCGGCAACAAATTTGATCTCGACCAATGGGATCCCGCTTTGAACGGCTGCATCAATTCATGTCTTTGGCTCAGGAAAAGGATATTGTGGTCGAAGCGGTTCTATTCTTTGCTGGCTATTTGTACCACCATTCGCCCTTGCACCACACGAATAATATTAACGGCACCAGCGAAATCACCGCCAGGCAATACCTGACCCTGCAAAACGGCAATATCCTGATACGCCAGCAGCAATATTGCACCAAACTGGTCGAAGAACTTAACAGGTACGACAATTTGATCTTCAACGTTGCCAATGAGCCGTGGTTCGACAATCAGGAGCATCCTGGTTTCGCCAGTTTACCGCCGCTGGCGACCAAAAAGTGGATCGAGCGGGTTTCTGATTGGATCGTGAAGACGGAGCGGGCGCTTCCGAAAAAGCATCTCATTTCTGTCGACTATACCAATGAGGGGCAAATCATCCCTGAAAATGAGCTGAAAACTTTTTTCAAAAACATTTCTATTTTCAATCACCATTATGACCGAAATGCCTGCTCGGCTAAATTGAATTACCGAGTCGACCGAGTCATGTCGTTCAATGAAACGGGACTGATGCCGCCCGTGACGCCCCAGTATCGCATCCAGGGTTGGAAATACATTTTTTCTGGGGGCGCATTATATAACAATCTCGATTACACCTTTCAGGTGGGCCATGAAGACGGCTCTGGCGGGACAAATTTTACCTGTGAGTGGTACAACGGCTGCATCGATCAAAGCATGAAATTTCAATTGGCTGCATTGCTTAACTTTATGAACACCATCAATTTCATCAAAATGAAACCCGATTATCATGCGGTGGCTTTGAATTATGGGGATGAAAATATCTATCCCCTGGTCTGGGAAGGCTGCGAATATGCCGTCTATTTCGAAGGCGGATCGAGAGCGAAAATCAAATTGCATGTGCCAGCCGGCAGATGGCAGGTCAGATGGTTGAATCCATCAGATTTGAAAGAGCTATCAACAGAAATAATCGAACTCGAGCAAGGCTCACTGGATTTGCTCGGACCACGGTATCAAGAAGATGTTCTGCTATCCGTAAAGAGCACACCTTAAAGGGGGCACTAGAGAAATTTTGGTGACGTAAAAGTTTGTTGTTCAAGCTTTAGCGACTGTGTAAAAGCCTGTAAAAAGCGTCCTATCCAGGAGCGGCTGCGACGAGACATCTATTTCAACAGCTTTAAATCAGCTAGTGCTTATAAAGGTTACTATATCCGGAAATATTATAGTACAACACCGGCATCACCAACAAGATCATCATCGTGGCAACGACCAAGCCGCTGATGACCGCAAAGGCGAAGGAATACCAGAAAGAATAGACTTCGGCGTGCACCACAAATGGCAGGAATCCGGCAACCGTTGTTAGGGTGGTTATGAGAATGGGCCGCGTCCGCTGCAGCACCGCCTCCACAATTCGCTCCATCATTTCATGGCCGGCATCAGCGGTTAATGCGGCCATACGTGCAACCAAGATGATGCCGTTATTCACCGATAATCCTATCAGCAAAATCAACGCCGCATAGCCGCCACGACCGAAATTGAGGTCGAAGAGATAGAAACCAAAAAATAACCCGATCAACGACATCGGCACCGAGAGCAGGATGATGAACGGCCGGCGCAGCGACTCGAATAGCGACGCCGTAATCATGAAAACGATCAGAATAGAAACCACAGCGATCAAGACCATGGGAATGGCTTCTTTTTTTCCTATATAGAAAAAATAATCCGGCCGTTTGACTTCATAGCCAACAGGTAGATGAATGGATGCCAGCACCGCCGACAGATAGCGATCGCCCAATCGTGAGGGCCCTTTGAAATTATAGCTGATGTAGCGGGTATATTGCTGGTTCTCGCGTTTGATTTCGGCCATCACCGGCTGCAAAGAGATTTGCATCACTTCGCCGATTCGAACCAGCTTGTTACCGGCATAAATTGAGCTACCCAACAAAGCGCGCACATCCAGGTCGTCCACTTGGCGTGCGGCGCCGCGGTTAGGGTTTGCCGCTTCGGACAGGCTGAGGCTGAATCCGACTTCTTCCTCGCCGATGACGATGCGCTGGCTATGTATACCCCGTCGCAATTTAGCCGCCAGCGCCGGTAAAAATTCCTCCAGCCTGATGCCGTGCCGATATAGAGCCTCCCGGTCGATCCTTCCCACTAATTCATACTCTTCTGCCTGCCATGGCAGCCGATCCATCTGAATGTCCGCCACGCGGGCGTTGCGCGATAATAGCTGGGCGACATTATGAGCAATCTCTTTGACTTTGATATAGTTGTATCCGAGCACCTGAATGATGTAGCTCTGCCTCATGCCGCCGCCCGAATAGAAACCCGGGCCGAAACCAGCCACGCTCACCTGAAATCCGCTGGTGCCCGCCACTAACGCCGTGAGTTGGTCCTTGATCACCAGCGGCACACCGGTCAAAGCTGTTTGCCGGTCGAAATTTACCCGAATATACACCGTGCGCGCATCGATGCGCGTCGTATACCTCTGGATTAACGCCTGGTTTCTATCCAGCGCCTCTTCGATCTGCCTGGCATAGTCATCCAGCCGCCGCAATTCCGTACCCTGCGGCGCGGTCACACGCACCACAATAAAAGTATCGAATCCCATCTTCCATAACTCGCCCTTGTAAACATATCTGAAGAACAAATGGGCGCTACCGCCCAGAATGTAGTCCAGATAAGGCCTGGTTTTGCTCATCACCGCGTTATCCATCAAGAGATTATAAACCCGTGCACCATTATTCTTCATACGCTGAATAGTTTGATTATTAGAATTCTGCAAGGATTGGATGTCGATTTTTGCGGGCAACAGCCAGAACGGCAGCCCAATGAGAAACAACGATACCAACAGCACCGCCTTGCGATGATGCAGATTCCAGAGGATGAGTTTTCGATAGCCAACTTTCAAGCCAGCAAATATCGATTGTAGCCGGTTATGGAAAAAAGTGGGTAGGTCTTTATTCGTATGGGTGCGATGATGCCACAGACAGGCCGTGGGAATGAACGTCATGGCTACCAGATAGGAAAAACCCAATGCCATCGCGGCGGTATAGGCGAATTGGATGAAATAGGCGCGCAGGTTTTCCGGTAAAAATACCACCGGAATCAGCGCGCCGATGGTGGTAGCCGTGGCCGCCAATAGCGGTAAGCGCATTTCCGTCGCCGCCAGGCGGATGTTCTCTATCAGAGGATTCTCCGGTTTTATTTCGATTTGCCGTTGGATGTTCTCGAAAATCACCACCGCATTATCGACGATCACCCCAAAAGAAAGCGCCATGGCGGAAAGGGTGATGATGTTGAGGCCGATGCGAGTGAGAGCCAGAAATATCACCGCGCCGGCGAGGGAAAAAACCACCGATAGAAAAACGATGGTGGAAAGCCGCAGACTGCGAAAAAACATCATCAAAATCAGCAGCACACAGAGGGCCGAGAAAAGTGATTTGCCGCTCAGTTCCTGAATTTCGATGCGGATATCCTCGCTGCGATCCAGCACCTTTTCCATGGAAAATTCCGGCGGAAATATCGGCCGCAAACGCTCGATCGCCGCTTCCACCGCCCTGGCTGTCTGCAATATGTTGATGCCCGGCTCTTTGTCGATCTCCACAGTTACCGCCGGCTTGCCATTGATGCGCACGATAGAAGTCAGCTCCGCCAGCGTGTCCTTTATGGTGCAGAATTCGGACAAGGGCAAAGGCTGCCTTTTGCCGCCGCCAGCGCTGAGCCATACCGCATTCAAATCCTCCACCCGATGATACTGGCTGCCGATGGTGACGTAGCGACAAAATCCATCTTGATCGCTCCGCCCTACGGGTTGGTGGCGTTGCGCTTGCCGTAAAGCCATCTGCACCTGATCGAGTCCAATATTCATGCTCTGCAATCGACCCTGATCCAGTTGGAGGATGATCTGCCGCTCGGCGCCGCCTTTGATCTCCACATTGGCGACCCCCTTCACGCTGAGCAGCGCCGGACGAATGACTTTATGTCCATATTGCTGTAAGGAAACCAGCCCGCCGGATCCGTACAGCTGATAGCTCATAAACCCACTTAAATCGGCAAATTCTTCGGGGATGTAATTGTGAATAACCGCGGGATAGGCATCGTGGGGCAGAAGCGAGCGCAAGGCAGCCATTTTTTCCGATAATTCCAATCGCGCCAGATCCATGTCGGTATGCTTCTGGAAAAAAATATCGACGCGACAAAGGCCTTCCGAGGAGCTGGAGGCGATTTTTTTCACGCCATTGACCGTTGCCGCCGACTGTTCCACCAAGGTGGTGATGCTGCGCTCCACCATTTCCGCCGAGGCGCGCGGCCAGGAAATCTGCACCGTAAGCTGCGGAAAATCCATCTCCGAAGTCAATTCGATGGGCAGCAACGTAAGAGAGAGAGCTGCCAGGCCGATCAAACAAAGATAGGCCATGGTCACCGTGACCGGCCGTTGTAGTATCCGCTGAATCATGATGAAATGTGAGCTTGTTATGAAACCTAAAGGGCAAACTCCGCCAAACCTCCAGCAGCCTCGGGAATTCAGGCTTTAGCCTTTCATCCATGAAACCCTGAAGGGTAAATTCCGCTGCTTTTTTAGGTTTTGTTTTTCAGTCCGCCAGCGGGAATTCAGGCTTTGGCCTTTCATTGAAACCTGCAGCTATAAGATGAAACCCTAAAGTGATAAAAATAAAATTGTCAGGAACATCATCCTTGTGAAACGCGGCGTCTTGGCGCCAAGTTATTCTACGATTCTATCCTGACAGAAG
>FWPV01013111.1_pt1 | contig 12542 bp, 12 predicted proteins | sample 2228371 | NCBI WGS metagenome assembly FWPV01 (sample SAMEA103939776, study PRJEB20133) | metagenome | reverse complement strand
AGAACTAATTAAATCAATATATAAAAAGGTAAAGGGGATAAAGTAGATTATACTTTATCCCCTTTACCTTTTTGTTAGTTATACCAATTCAAACCTTGTCGGTCAATTTTCAGAAATTATCTGCCATTTTATTCCGTATCGGTCTTCTATTGAGCCGTACATAGGGCTAAAGAATTGAGGGCCCAGTTCCACAACAATCTTACCACCTTCTTTGAGCTTATCATATGCACGACATACCTGATCCGCCGTAGGGAGGAACACATTTAAGCAAATCATATTGCCCGCACTGACTTGATCCTGTGTATCGCTGAAATTGACCGGAGTACCACAGATGGTCATACTGGCATGCATAACAAGGTCTTTCATATCCTCTGTAATAGAGAAACCCGGATTGGAGGGCGCATTGTGGAAATACTCAATATATTTATCTGTTGCCTCAAAAACTTCTTCATAAAAATTCATTGCTTCATTACAAGTCCCCGGAAAATGAATTGCAGGTGAAATCATAGTATGTATCTCCTTTTCATTTAATAGTGTAATTTATACACCATTATATTCCAAAAATAACATTCATTCAAGTTCTAATACTATCTTTCATTTAGCATGAAAATATATCCCTCGTCAAGTAATCACTTACGCAACTATATTGTATTTATTTCCCAAAGTTTCTTGAAACCAGGTGCTTTCTCTGTTATATTGAAATTAGGTTATTGGTAATTGCGATAAAAGACTCTATTTATAGTGATTGTGGCGTTTCGGAAACGCTTAAGATTAGGTTGTCGAAGGAGGTATTGTTATGCTTGGAACCAAAGGAATAGTATTCTATCCGGAATATATGACTCCCATAAACAGTTTTCAGAGTGAAGACGATTTAATTACTACGAACAATAGCAGTAGTTATCGGGTTGTATTTATCGAAGATGGCATCGGTAGTCTATGTATAGATGGCATTAAAATCACTGTTTTGCCTAATACATTATTGTGCTTAAATGAGAAAGAAAATGTATCACAGGTTGAAGTATCTGGAATCAAAATGTTTTTATTATGTTTTCATCCTGCTGCCATTAATAACAACTTGAGTTATGACAAAATGAACAACGATGTAGGTTTAACAATATCAGATTCTCAGGACAAACAATTTTTTTTACCCTTTATATTACGTAATAGCACCTATAAAAATTTTATAAGTATACCAATGGAAACCAGCATAAGGCTAATCGATATACTAAATAATCTCAATGAGCAGCTTTTCGTCCAAAGTGATTCCTGGCCATGCCTATCCCGTTCCTATCTTATAGAGCTACTTTTTTTAATCGAACGCTCCTGTCGTTTTCAAGCCACGGCGATGGAAAGTCCAAGTAATAAATCCAAGCTCTCTGTTGATGATTTGTTACTCTATATACATAGCAATTATATGCACAAAATAACCATTAACGATTTGATAAAAATGAATAACACAAACCGCACCACTCTCTCAAAGGAATTCAAGGGGGCCACAGGACAAACAATCGTAACCTATATTATAAAAGTAAGGATTCAGATTGCTGCTGCTATGTTAAGAGATACCTCTATGTCTGTGTCTGTAATTATCGATCGGGTCGGTTTTAACAATATAACGCATTTTAATAAAATATTCAAAGAATACACCCACTGCTTACCGAATGAATACAGAAAAAATGCATGCTCTCTGTAATGTATTCGTCATTATTGTATTCGTCATAAAGTAAACTTACGATTTGTTAGTTTTTATTTATAATTGATGATTTTAAAATATTTTCTAATATCTTACTATAAAAGAAAACCAGATTATAGGAGGTAGTTAGAATGAAGTTAAAAAATAAAACACCCATCGTTCTTTTCGTTATAATTTTCTGTTTTTCACTATACGGGTGCAGTAAACCAAATAGCGGGGAAGATGAAGTTGATAGTGTTACAAACGAAATAACCAGCACTAAAAATAGCAGTCCTGAAATCGAAAAAACAGTAGCTTGTGATACGGCAATCGATACGACTAGTGTTGAGAGCTGCACCACGGAAGTTACGGCTACGGAAGTTGCAGCTTCGGAAGTTGACAATGCTACAACAGATATCGCTAGCATCGAAAGCATTGCTCCCGAAATTGGGGAGGAGTCTAAATCTCCTTCCTGGAAGCAGACAAAAACAATTCAACCAGACGAGAAAAAATTCAAGTGTAGAATGGCTGGTTTTTTAGATAATTCTTTCGGTATTTCAACCGCACAGCATGGCGTACTTAATAATACCCTCGACGGTGGAGTTACTTGGACACTTAGCAAAAATACATCTGATTGTATCGCTGGACTAGAAATTATTGATAAGAATAATGCATTCGTAAGTGCCAATTACTCGGAAGTAAGAGTAACAAGTGATGGCGGCGCAATATGGAATAGACTCCCTAACTTTGGTGATATGAAGAATGAGCACTGTAGGTATTTAAGCTTTATTGATCCGCTAACAGGCTGGATTGCTAATAGAAAAGAAGTTGGATTTACCTCTGATGGGGGTAAGAATTGGGTGAACATTACGGTTCCCGAAAACCTGACAGACATTAATGCAATATGGTTAAATACTGTAAATGAGGGATTTATTCTTAGTAGCAATGGTAAATTATTTATTACTTCGAATGGAGGCGGTACCTGGTCAGAAAAAGATTTGGGTATTACCGGCCTTAAGGTGTTGGTTTGTCCGACCACAGCTTTTCACGTAGTTGATCAGAACAGCTTTCAGATTGTTACTTTTAGAGAGACCGCAACAGAAAAAGGTTATTACTTTCTTAGTACAATTGATGGTGGTGATACCTGGCTACTTAATGACCTGATTAAAGAAGGTGGTCCCGGATACATCTATTTATCGCGTGATGGTAAAGAGTTAACAATAACAGAGGACGCGGACAAATCAATAAGGGTATATGAATCAGTAGCTGAGAACAAATAAAATTAAATGTAACCCTCGAGGTAAGAAATATCATATCTAATTCTTACCTCGAGGGTTGCATTTCTTACCACATTTATAAACCTATTTACACTATCTCTTTATTCATTTTATAACTTGTTTATCCACCTAATGTAACATCTTGCTTATTATACCAATCCAATGCTTGTTCTAAATGTCTGGCAGAAAAAGCAGGCCACATCTCTTCTATTAAATAGAAATCCGTATAAACAGATTGAACCGGGAGAAACCCTGACAATCTTCTTGTATTACCTCACCGAATAATTAATTCAATTCTTGAGATATCTTTAGAATGCAATTGATTAATAATTGAAGTCTCTTCCATCGAGGAAGAATGTATGTTGGATAAATCCCACTCCCATCCATAATTAACAAGAAAATTAACCTTGATTCCCCCACCATTAATATCTGTTCGTTTGGTATATGGTAAAAGTTCCTTTGGGAAACACTCTGACTGTGTGTTACCTACAACCAATAAAGAAGTGCCTTATGCAGATATCATATGAACTGCATCGACGCAAGCTTTTCTAAACGCATCCTGTTGAACTTTAGGCCTTTTACAGTTATCAACCGTAAATCCATAATAAGTAACTTCTTTTATTCCATATGTTTTTGCCTGTCTTAATAGTTCTAGGCCCGGATCTAAACCATATTCATAGCCTGCTTCTTTTCCTAAGCCTAGGCCTTCCGCCCATCTTCTATTACCGTCTGGAATAATTCCAATATGGTTTGGTATTCTCAAGTAAACACATCCTTTTCTCAATATACTACCACATTTTAAAATTATTTATTCCAATAATAAAAATATCTTCTGAAATTTATTACTTTTTCAGAAGATATCCCCTTTTTACTATTCATTGCTATTAATAATTGAACCGTTATGTATAACCATTTTAGCATTATTAAGAACATTAATATCTTCCAAAGGATCACCATCTACGATTAGCAAATCTGCTTTTTTTCCAACTTCGACAGTACCAATCTCTTGATCCATTCCACAAACAAAGGCAGCGTTTTTAGTGGCTGCAATAATAATATCCATATTTGTCATACCAGCATCTTTCATCAGTAAAACCTCTGTAATAGGAAAACCTTTATCAAATGTTATAGTATAACCTGCAAAATCCGTGCCAAGTGCGATTTTGCCTCCGGCCTTATAGAATTCAGAGAGATTAGTTACTGCCATAGAACCCCAGCCAACTCCTTTCCAAAGTTCTAAAGTCGGGACAAAATAAATATTTTTCTCAACTATTTCATTAATTGTAGCTGAATCCATTTTGTCAACGACCATATGAGCAATATCATCCACACCTGCATCAATTGCTACCTTTAGGTTCTTAGAGCGGCTGATATGTGCAGATACTTTTATATTCTTAGAATGAGCTGCATCAACAATACTCTTGATATATTCCTCCGGCAGTAATTTGCTAATTTGACCTGGGGGGAGACTATCCTCAACAGAAAGCTTGATAATATCAACTCCACTTTCTATATAATCTAGTACCTTATCTTCCGCATCTTCCGGTGATGTAACAATTGCATCGCCATAACCATAACCGCCCTTTACTTTTAGTATTGGGTTTGCTGATACAATAAAAGAATTATTCAAATTTATATTCAATTTATCTCTCATTTCAATGAAATTATCTACTTGACCCGGACTTTCGCTTCTTACCGTTGTTACACCCGCTTTTAACCAATTTTGAAGGTTTTCTTCCTCATAAGCTTGATGAACATGAGCATTAATAAAACCCGGTAATACCGTTGCGCCTTCCAAATCAACTACGGTTGCATCTGATGGAATTTCTACCTCATTTTGCGTACCGATTGCTTTAAATTTACCATCCTCAATAAGAATATATGTATTGGCTTTTACTTGTTCTCCAGTACCATCAATTAAGTTTGCATTCTTTAATACCAATATGGCTTCTGCAGAATTTTCCGCAACTAATGTTACGTCCGGCTCTTCTGTTACAATTGTTTCTGATACTTTTGGCTCTTCTGTAATTTTAATATTTTGACTGTTACTATTTAGATCTTTATTACTACAGGCACAAAGTAACAATACAATAACCATTGCTACACCTAATATTTTATTAGTACGTTTTAACACTCTATACACCTCCACTAGTTTATCAGCTTATCATTACTCAAACAAAGTAAAAACAGTATCAAGTTCTTCTATCATCTCGCTTATGTACAATTTAACATCATAAGTATGATAATCAAGCTTAAAAGCATTCAAATTAAATGTAATAATCTGATATGAATAATCCGTTAATTTTGAAGCTCTTTCATGTTGAAGGCAATCAATAATTACACTGTACATTGATCCGTTACATAATAAGGTCCCTGTTTTTACATCCGGAATATCTAACAATCCGTTCTGACAAAGTTCTGTAAAAATTTTTTCAATTCTATCATTCGAGTTTTCAAAAATTTCTTCCCGTTTTTTCAGGAATGTTTGGTTCTTACCAATTCCTTCAATAATTAACGCTCTCGCCAAACCGTTGCAATGTTGAAAAGCCCATAACTCGGATGTTTTACTACGGCAAAATCCCTTTACTACACTCAAGTCATTTCTATTTAAAGCAAAATCATAAAGTCTTTCAAACATATATCCCATTTCGTCATATAGTGTTTCAAATAAATCTTCTTTATTCTTAAAATAGAAATAGAAGTTACCAATCGATGTTCCTGCTTCCTGTACTACATCTTTGATTGTTGTACCCTCGTAGCCTCGTTCAGAAAAGATTTTCAAAGCCGCTTTTATTATCTGGCGCTTCCTTGCATCCTTTCTTTTCTGGGTATCTTGTGATGTTGTGTATGGCAAACTTATCACCTCCTTAAGCATAGAATATAAATTCTATGCTTTACTATATCATATACTATTCTCTTTGACAAGGGTTATTTTCCCACTTTATCCATATCCTCATCACTGAATGTGACGAAGAACAACAAACCATCTTGATCTATTTGAATGTTAAAATGAAATAGCCATACACGTGAAATTCAAAAAGCACTTCAAACCCTTGATGTGCCTAGGTTTAAAGTGCTTTTACTTGCAGTTGTTCTTTTTGAAGTAAACTGACTATACTGAAAGATATTTTTTTATAATATCATTCGTAAGTTCATCCATCTTACCTTTGGCAACTACCGTGCCCTTCTGGATAATTACAAAATTTTGTGCAATCCTCCTGGCGAATTTAAGATTCTGCTCAACAACTGCAATGGTGATGCCCGTCTCTACTGCAATTTTTTTAAGTATGTCAGCAATCTCCATTACGACGTTTGGCTGAATTCCCTCTGTAGGTTCGTCAAGCAAAATCATCTTTGGCTCTCCCATAAGGCATCTTGCGATGGCAAGCTGCTGCTGAAGACCACCTGATAATACACCGCCGTTTCTTTCCATATGTACCCTGAGTGCCGGGAAGTAATTAAGAACCCATTCCTTTTTCTCTTCGACAATAATTCCCTTGTGGCCCATAGCGCCAAGTTCTAAATTTTCATTAACGGTAAGAAGTGGAATGATTTCTCGTCCCTGTGGTACATAGCCTAGCCCTTCCAACGAACGCTTATAGGTCTTTGTATTTGTTATATCTTTGCCGTCAAAAATCAATTTGCCAGTGCTCATTGGCAGAACACCCATTGCACTCTTTAAAAATGTTGTTTTGCCAACACCATTTCTCCCGAGAATTGCTGTTATGCTGCCTTTATCTATTTTGATGGAAAGATTGTTGATGATCTTACTCTTTCCATAGCACACGCTTGCATTTGTTACTTCAAACATATCAGTCACCTCAATCCTCTTTAAGATATACTGCGATTACTTCTTCATTATTTTGAACCTCTTCCATTGTGCCCTCGGCAAGTAGTTTTCCATAATTTAAAACAGTAACATATTCAGCTACCTGTCTGACAAAATCCATGTCATGCTCGACAACAATTAAAGTATGATCGCCCTTTAATTTCTTAATCATCTCTCCTGTCTTATAAGTCTCGTCTGCAGTCATTCCGGCTGTTGGTTCGTCAAGGATAATAAGTTTTGGATTCTGTGCAACTACCATACCAATTTCAAGCCACTGCCTTTGGCCATGTGAAAGGTCGCTCGCCATAAAATGACGGTATTCGTATAAGTCAATTAACCTTAAGATTTCATTAACTTTTTCTTGGAACTCATTTGATTTATGGAAAAAAATACATTTTCTTATATTGTTATAGCCTTCCATAGAAATCTCAATGTTTTCCTTAACTGACATATTATCAAAAACATTTGGTCCCTGAAATTTACGACCAATTTTATAATGTCTTGTAATTTCTGTTGTGGACTTCCCTGTAATATTCACACCATCAAAAAATACTTTTCCAAGCGTAGGCTGCGTTTTTCCGGTAACAAGATCCATGAATGTTGTTTTTCCAGCACCATTAGGTCCAATAATTACTCGGAGCTCACCTTCATATATTGTCATGTTGACGTCTGTTAGTGCCTGGAATCCGTTGAATTCCACGGATAGATTTTTAACCTCAAGCAATACTTTTCTATCCTTCATAGTCAGCCACCTCCTCCTTCAAAAGGATGCGTTCTTTTCGCTTATGGTCCTTATACTTTTGTTGGAGTTCAATAAGTGTTCCAATCATTCCTTTTGGAATTAAAAATACTATAACTAGAATGATAATACCAAGTGCCAGTTTCCAGAACTGTACAAAATCCGGTGAAACACTTGAAAATACTGAGTTAATCTTGGTCTCAGTAATCTGTAAAACAAGTGTTCCAACCATGGCACCTGTAAGATTACCCCTACCTCCGACAGCAACCCATACAAGAACTAATGTTGCAAGATTAATTCCTACCGCTGTGGAGTTGATACTTCCCTGAACTCTTATGTATAGTACTCCCGCAAGTCCTGCGAACATTCCTGAGATTGTATAAATTAAGAGTTTAAAAGCAGATGGCTTATATCCAAAGAATGTAAGTCTTGATTCGTTTTCACGAACTGCTTGTAGTACTTTTCCAATTCTTGAGTTAACAATGAAAAGACAAATAAGATATGTTGCAATCAAAAAAGCAAATATAGCAAAATAGAACTGGAAATCTGTTAATCTTGAATCTGTACTATTAGAAATAATGGTTCTTGATGTTACAGAAATACCACTGTTTCCATGTGTATATTCACTCTGGTTGATAACAAATAACTCTGCCACGCCTGAAAGAGCAAGTGTTATAAGGCTGAAGAAAACACCTTTGATTTTACCTGAAAACATAAATGCACCGATAATCAGCGAAATAATACCCGGTAATATAATTGCCATTGCAAAGGCTCCAATTTCAGTTCCGAGTGGAGCCAAAAACCAAGGTAAGGTATCAAAATCAATCCAATCTGCTTTGTTGATCACTGCACAGGAGATACCAATCATGTATCCGCCAGCACCAAACAAGACACTGTGGCCCATGCTCATTAGTCCTGTATAGCCCCAGAGCAGATCAAGTGATATGGCAAAAATAATATATGCCATGATTCCTGACATTACATAAATCCAATATGTATTGCTCACCAACGGAAATATAAATAAAAACAGGAATACTGCGGTATCAATGTAGCGATTTACTGATATTTTTTTCAATCTGCCTAGAATCTGTTTCATATCAATTACCTCCTTCCCTTTGGTGTGAATAGCCCTTCCGGTTTAATTCTGATAATTAAGATAATTACTAGAAGAACAACAATCTGTGCCGTTACACTGTTAGTAGCACCGCTGATCAGTGAAATCGCTTCCTGAATAATGAATGAGGATGCAACAGTTCCCCAGAGCGAGGAAACTCCACCCATAACAACGTTCATAAAGGTATTAGTCAACCAACTTTCACCAAGTGAATAGGTTACTGTTGCAAGCGGTGCAATTGATGCGCCTGCTAGCCCTGCAAGTCCCATTCCATGTGAAAAAGTAATTGTATCAACTTTTCTTGTATCGATACCAAGACACTCTGTCATTGTACGATTCTGGGTAGTTGCTCTGATTTTACGGCCCATTGTAGTTTTATTTATAAATAGTAAGGTTCCAACCAATGCTACGATCGAGATACCGCACAAGACCAATTTATAAGATTCAATATATACTGATCCAATATAGATAACCTTTGTTACCGGGTATGGAACCTGTTTATATGATTTTCCAAATAATATTAATGCAAGTTGTTTTAAAATAATTGAAATTGCATAGGTAGCTAGTAATGTCTCCGACATCCTTCCATAGAAATGACATATAATTGTCTTTTCAACCAGTACGCCAAATAAAAAGCAAATAGTGTATGCAAGTATTAATGTAAGTACAAATGGTACCTGTAACACTGCGTATAAATAGTAGCAGATATACGCTCCAGCCATGAGCATCTCTGTGTGTGCTAGGTTAACAACCTTCATATATCCCATAATGATTACAAGTCCCAAAGAGGTCAAAAGAAGCACAAAAGAACTACTAATACCTGAAACTAACAACTGTTCAATCAGTGATATACTCATAGCAACTCTTCCTTTCACATATAATAGATAAAAAATTCAACATATAAAAAGGTGGGAAGTATTGTAGCTTCCCACCTTTGGAAAAATTATTTAAAATGTTATTTCGTAGGTTCCGGTTTTATTACATCATCGCTTTCGTAAACAGTTGAAATTGAACCATCTTCCTGAACTAGACCGATTCTTGCTTTGCAGTAAATGTGATGTGTCTCTGCATCTACTTTAATGGTTCCCTGTGGCGCATCAAATGTTAAGTCATCGAAGTTTGATAAAATATTATCTGTTGAAATATCATCGCTACATTTTTCCAATGATTTTGAAAGCAAGTAAACCGAATCATATGTTGCCTCACCAACTGCTGTAACTGCTTTTGCTTTGTCCTCACCAAATTTTTCACCATACGCACTTAAGAATGCTGCATTAGCATCTGATTCAACTGAGTTAAAGTAGTTAACTGATGCATATGTTCCGACTGCTGCATCTCCTAATGCTGTTGAGAAAGACTCATCCATGATGAATGAAGCAATTGTATATTTGTCTGAAAGACCTGCTGCTGCAAACTGCGTATAGAAGGCTGTTCCACTATCACCGTTTAAGTTCGCGTAGATTACACAACCATCATCACCGCATGCATCTTTAATTTTTGTAATGATATCTGAGAATTCTGTTGTATCAGATGACACAAGTTCATTTCCGATTACAGTTCCACCAAGCTCATCTATTAATGCTTCTGCTTGAGTATTGATACTTGATGCATATGTAGTATCTGTACCTATTAAATAGAAGTTCTCTGATACATTCTCATAAAGATAAGGTACGAAATAGTTACCCTGCTGATTAGGAACACTGCCTGTGTATACTACATATTTGTTCGGTTCTTCACCTTCATAGAAGGTTGGATATACAAGTGGAATTTTATATTCCTCTAATATAGGCTCTACAGCTACACGAGACGAAGACGTATAAAGACCAACAATTGCAGTAACTTCATCCTGCATAATTAACTCTTTCGTTACTTTAACTGCTATATCTGCATCTGTTGCATAATCCTTAACAACATATTCAATCTTTTTACCATTAATTCCACCGGCTTTGTTAATTTCCTCAATTGCAAGCGTTGCGGAATTATACATACATTCCTCTGTAATGGCGGTACCGCCTGTCAACGAGAAAACAAGACCAATTTTGATAGTGTCTGATGATTTGGATTTAACTCCGCAGCCTGAAAAGCTTCCAATCACCAGTGCCATAGCCAATAGTACCGCGATATTTCTTGTCACTTTCTTCATAATAATTTTCCTCCTTTTGATTTTTAATTGTATTAAAACTTAACGGTGGCAACGACAGGATTTTTTTCCATGATTGTCTTTCCGTTATGAACTGATAATAATACCGGACTCTGGAATCGGATTATTTCATAATCATCTTTTGCATCCATAATAATAAAGTTCGCCGGCTTGCCAATCTCAATGCCATATTCTTTATCCAGGCAAAGGTTCTTAGCTCCATTTATTGAAATCAGATCCAGACAGTGCTGTAAATCTGAATATCCCATCATCTGTCCTGCATGAAGTCCCATCTCAAGAACCCTTAATAGGTTTCCAACTCCGATTGGGTACCATGGATCAGCGATTGAATCCTGTCCTAATGCAATGTTAAGTCCGGCATCAGATAGTTCTTTTATTCTGGTAATTCCCCTTCTTTTAGGGAAGGTATCCGTTCTGCCCTGAAGATGCATACTTTCAGTTGGACATGAATTGAAATTAATCTTTGATTCCTTTAATAATCTAAAAAGCTTTGAACAGTATGAATCGTTATATGATCCCATCGCACATGTGTGAGCTGCAACTGTTCTTGGACCCCAACCCCTTTCCCATGCTGCTGTGGCAAGTGTTTCAAGGCATCTTGACTGTTCGTCATCTATCTCATCACAGTGGACATCTACCATTGCATCATACTTTTCTGCTAGATCAAAAATAAATCTAATTGACTCGAGTCCGTATTCCTTGGAAAATTCATAATGAGGAATACCACCTACACATGTAACTCCCATGTCCATGGCTCGTGTCATTAGGTCTTTTCCACCTTTCACTGATATAATACCATTCTGTGGGAATGCAACTGTCTGGATTTCAATGATTCCTTTCATCTCCTCCTTGAGTTCTTCAAGAGCTTCAACACCCTTAAAAGAAGTCTCTGTTACATCAACATGTGTACGCACAAACTGTACTCCGTATTCTGCCATCAGCCTTAATGCTATTTTGGCTCGCTTCTTTATCTCTGAAACCACTAGTGGCTGTGTTGTTTTATATTCATGCCAGGTGCTGATTCCTTCAAATAATGTACCGGACATATTGTAATGAGGAATTCCGGCTGTCAAAACACAGTCAAGATGTATATGCGGTTCAACAAATGGTGTCATTAACATTCGTCCTTCCGCCATATATGCGTTTTTTGGAACTTTCTTTTCATCATGTGCTTCAATGCTTGTGAAACAACCATTTTCATACGTCACATCGAAAACTCCTTCTTTTCCTCTGATTCTGCATTCTGCAATTACCATATTATCTTCTCCCTTTTACATCTCTCCATAGTGCTCAAGCACGCTAAAAACATTAATTAATTCATTTCTTATGTTTGACTGGTTAACATTGCATTCAAGCAAACCACTTATTTTTTTCATTCTGTTAATCATTGTATTTCTGTGAATGTATATCTGTGTTGATGTTTTGAGTAGATCATTGTTACATTCCAGATAACATTTTAACGTCTTTACAAATTCAGATTTTAGCACCCTGTCTACCTCGATGAGCGGCTGAAGTTTTCTCCAGCAATAGGCTAACTGCTCTTCCCTGGTCTTTCCTGCTAGAAGCAGTTCCATAATCGTTGGCTCTGTAAAATCAGTGTGATTTGAATTCAGTTCCCTGTCTCTAACAATGACCTTTGAAATCTCCTGTGTTATATCTATAAGCTTTAACATAAAAGGCATTTTGAACAGTGGAATTTCATGCGTATTGGCAAACTCGATAACTGACTTTGGAATGGATTTGATGTAAT
>FWPV01005297.1_pt1 | contig 12542 bp, 4 predicted proteins | sample 2228371 | NCBI WGS metagenome assembly FWPV01 (sample SAMEA103939776, study PRJEB20133) | metagenome | reverse complement strand
GGAAGACCGGCGGGGCACGCTCTGGATCGGGACCAGCCGGCGCGGCTTGCTGGCCTGGCGGAACGGCGGCGGACTGCGCCCCGTGCCCACCTCGCATCAGAGCATCCTCACGCTTTATGAAGACCGCGAGGGAAGCCTGTGGGTGGGCACCCAGGGGGGAGGCTTGAACCGAATCCGCGAAACCCCTTTCGAGGTGTTCGACGCCCGCTCCGGACTGCCCAGCGACATTGTTCATTCGCTGGCAGAGGATCGTTCCGGCCGGATGTGGTTTGTGCCGCAGAGCGGCGGCCTGACGTTCCTGAGCAACGGCGTCTGGCACACCCTGCCCTCCCAACCGCCGTTCGGAACCCAACTGCTCGGCGTGGCTCCGGCGGCTGACGGAGGGGTCTGGATTACGACGATTTACGATGGATTGATTTATTGGCGCGAGGGGCAGACGCGTTCCTGGACGCCCGCCGAGGGCTTGGCCGGGCCGCGGGTGGACGCGTTGCTGGAGGATCGTCAGCGGCGGCTGTGGCTCGGCTACCACGCCGAAGGACTCGGCTGTCTTGAGGGCACCCGCCTGCTCCGCTACACCACGGCGGACGGTTTGCCCGGCATGAGCGTTCGCGCGCTGGCGGAGGATGGTTTGAACCGCCTTTGGATTGGCACGGCGGACGGGGGGCTGACGCGGTGGTCGGAGGGGCGCTTGTCGCCCGAGCGCTTGCCGCCCGGCATTGGCGCGGTCAACGCGATTGTGCCGCTGGAAGACGGGACGCTCTGGCTGGGGACTCTGGCGGGGGGGCTGGTGCGCGTGCGGCCGGGATGGGTGGCGCGCGTGAGCACGGCGCAGGGACTGCCGGATGACTTCGTCGCCAACGTCCTGCCAGACGATGCGGACAACTTCTGGTGTGCCAGCAGCAAGGGCTTGTTCCGCGTCTCCCTCCGGGATTTGAATGCCGTCGCCGACGGCCGGCTGTCGCGCCTGGAGGTGTGCACCTACGGACGCAGCGACGGCCTGGCGGACTTCACCTTCCCCGGCACCGCCCATCCTTCGGCCTGGCGGGTCCGCGACGGGCGCTTGTGGTTCGCCAGCGCCAAGGGAGCGGTGGTGGTTGACCCGGCCCGGCTCGAAATCAACCGCGAACCGCCCCCGGTTTGGATCGAGGAAATCCTTTGCCAGGGCCGGACGGTTGAACTGACGGACGTGGCGGAAATGCCCGCCGGGCGAAGGGATTGGGAGTTTCGCTTCACCGCTTTGAGCCTGGTGGCGCCCGAAAAGGTCCGCTTCCGGCACCGGTTGCTGGGCTACGACGCGGATTGGGTCGAAGCCGGCGCGAGCCGCCAGGCGCGATACGAGGGGCTCCCTCCGGGCAATTACCGGTTTCAAGTCATCGCCTGCAACAATGACGGCGTGTGGAACGAGGCGGGGGCCAGCTTCCGCTTCACCATCGCGCCTTATGTGTGGGAGACGGCCTGGTTCCCGGCGGTGGCGGCGACGGTGGGGATCGGCGTGCTGGCGCTGACGGCCCGCTGGGTGGTGGTGCGGCGTCTGCGCCGCCGCATCGCCTTGCTGGAACAGCAGCACCTGGTGGAAAAGGAGCGCACCCGCATCGCGCGCGACATTCACGACGAATTGGGCGCCAGCCTCACCCGGATCGGCCTGCTGGCCGATCTGGCGCGCAAGTGCGCGGAGCGACCGGCGGAAGTCGCCACCGACTTGAGCCAAATCGCCACCACGGCGCGGCAGGCGGTCCAGGCGATGGATGCCATTGTCTGGGCGGTGAATCCGCAGAACGATTCGGTGGAGAAGTTCGCGGACTACCTCTCCCACTTTGCCGAGACCCTGTTGCAGCCGGCCAACATTCGCTGCCGCCTCGAGGTCCCTTCCGATGTGCCGGACCATCCCCTGGGCACGGAGGCGCGTCACAATCTGTTCCTGGCCGCGAAGGAGGCATTGAACAATATCGTCAAGCACGCCGCCGCGACCGAAGTCTGGATTCGCCTGCGCTGCCAGGCGGGGGAGCTGCGGCTGTGCATCGAGGACAACGGCTGCGGCTTTGCGGCCACGCCCCTCTCACCCGGCCGCGATGGTCTCTTCCGATCTCATCGCCGGATTGAAAACCTGGGCGGCCAGGTGACGGTCGCCAGCGAACCCGCCCGGGGCACCCGCCTGACCATCCGGCTGCCGTTGAAACCGCCCTCCCGGGACTGAAGCCCGCCATGCCGACCCGCATTGCCATCGTTGAGGACGACACCCAAACCCGGGTTAATCTCGAACGCCTCATCCGCGCCACGCCGGGCTTTGAGTGTGCCGGGGCCTATCCCAGCGGCGAGGCCGCCCTCGAGGGGCTGGGGCGCCGCCCGCCCGACGTGGTCCTGATGGATATCAACCTGCCGGGCATGTCCGGCGTCGAATGCACCCGCCAGCTCAAGACCCTGTTCCCCCGCGTCGAAATCGTCATGCTCACGGTCTATGACGACAGTGACCGCATCTTCCAGGCGCTGCAGATGGGCGCCTCGGGCTATCTGCTCAAGCGGGCGACGGCCGACGAGATTGTGGAGGCGATTCAGACGGTGGTGCGCGGCGGGGCGCCCATGTCCAGTTATATCGCCCGCAAAGTCGTGCACTCCTTCCGGCACCCGGGCCCCGCCCGGGCCAGCGAAGGACTCTCCAAACGCGAAACGGACGTGCTGGCCTATGTCGCCCAAGGTTACACCAACAAGGAGATCGCCAACACCCTCGGCTTGAGCGTGGAGACGGTGCGCGCCTACCTCAAAACCATCTACACCAAGCTGCACGTTCACTCGCGCACCCAGGCGGCGATGAAGTTCCGGCCGTAATACCCCCGATTGGGTGTATTGAGCAAAACGGGGGTTCGTGGTTGGGTACGGGTGACATTGCCAACACCTATGAAACCGCCCCAAAGATCGCTGTTTGACCGGGCCGGGGCCGCGCGGCTCGCTTTCACGTTGATCGAACTGCTCGTGGTCATCGCCATTATCGCCATTCTGGCGGCCATGCTCCTGCCCGCCCTGGCCAAAGCCAAGGAGCGCGCCAACGCGGTGGCATGCAAGAACAACCTCAAACAAATCGGCCTGGCCGCCCGGCTCTATGTGGACGACAACGAGGACCACCTCCCCTACGCCATCTACGGCAACACGACGGTGCTGACCTTCGCGGACACCAACAACTGGCAAAGCCTCCTGGCGCGCTACATCAAGAGCACCGACCGCTTCAATTCCGGGCAGACCACCGAGGAAAGCGACTTCGCGCGCAGCGTTTACGTGTGTCCGAACCGGATGAAGGAGCCGTTGGAGAACGTGCAGCCGGGCAACCAGTGGAAGATCAGTTTTACGATGAACGTGAATGTCCAGTTTGACACCCACACGCTGCTCAATCCCAAAACCCACCGGCTTTCGACCGTGCCGCGGCCGACCGAGACGCTGCTGGTGGCGGATGCCTCCTACAAGATGAACATGCTGTGGTTCTGGCCCAATGCCTTTGTGCCGCGCTACAGCAAAGGCCAGGCCCTGTGGGACGACTACATCGGTTACAAGCACGGCCAGGCCACTCCCAACGGCAAGGCCAACTTCCTGATGATGGATGGACACATCGAAGACCGCGCCGCCGGAAGGACCAACAACCTCATCATCACGTGGTATTGACCCCCGCGCGCGCATCGTGAACCCCCGGATGATTTTTCCCCTGAGTCTCCAGTCAACACCCAACCTGTCCCCTACCCACTGATGAACCTTATGAATCGTATCCTCCTCCCCTTGTTGCTGCTGAGCGCGGTGCGCTTTGGCAGTTTCCCCCTCCCGGCGCAGGTTTTGACCGGCCTGCAACTCTGGCTGAAGCCCGAGGGGCTCACCAACACCGTCAACCTGAGTCCGGTCTCGCATTGGGCCAATGCGCTGGGCACCGGTTATGACGCGACCAACGGCATCCCGGCCAATCAACCGGTGGTCGTGCTCGACGGGTTGAACGGCTGGCCGGTGGTGCGGTTCCTCGACAACGGCTCGAATGTGCCCAACAACCCGGGGCTGGACTGGCTGGTCAGTCCGCTCCCGCTCAGCGCCAACAGCAATTCCTTCACCGTCGTGATCGTCGCCGAGTCGCAGCTTAGCGGCGAACGGGACACGCTGGTTCAGCAGTTGGGCAACGGCACCACCATCCTCTATCTGCAAACCAACGCCGCCCCCGCCCCTTCTCCGACCCTCAATTCCTTCGCGTCGGCCCAGGCGCTCGCCGCTCCCTACGCTTACGAACGCGGGCGGTGGCGCATCTTCGCGGTGGTTCAGGATGCCGTGGCCGGCACCTTGTCGCTGTATGAGAACGGCCAGTGGATCGCCAGCAGCGCCATCGGCACGCTAAACAGCCCCGCCGACCAGGGCTGGCTGCTGGGCTGCAACAAGAACAAGAACACCCACGGCCTCAATGGCGACATTGCCGAGGTGCTGATCTATGACACTGCCCTGAGCGGCGGCGAGCTGGGCGCCACCACGTATTACCTGGCCCAGAAATTCGGTTTCGTCGTGCTGACCGACAACTTCGACACGGCCAACACGCCCAACCTGGACCAGGAGGTGGCGGCGCGGCAGTCGGGGTACGCCGCCCCGGTCGGGTATGACTGGACCCTGGCGGAGATCTTCGGCAACGGCGTCAAACTGGCCGTGGGCAACGGCCCCTTTACCGGCCAGTCCTTCTGCCCCGACACCAACCTGGCCGCCCTGACCGGCAAGGACTTCGTGGTCCGCTACGAGATCACGAGTTTTGAAGCGACGGGCGGGCTCTATGACACGTGGGCCGGGGTGGTGATCAACTCCAGCTTCAAGCCGATCAATCCCGTGTCGCCGGACGGCCTCGCCGCCATCATCTTCACCAACGGTGCGCACGTCATTTTCCTCAACGGCGCCCAGTCCTTCGGGGTCAACCCCGGCGGGCCGCCCGGCGACCCCGAGTATGACGCGCTTTCCGTCCGCGCCCCCTACCAGGTTGAAATCGCCGTGGCCAACAACGTGGCCACCTTCACCCTGAGCGGCACCAACTCATACGGTCCGACCAACGTGGTCAGTGTCCACCCGCTTTCCTGTCCGGTGGGCAATTACGTCTCGCTTTCGATCGGCGGTTTTGCCGCCACGACCGTGACGTATGACAATCTGAACATCACGGCGTCGCCCAAGGCGTCGGAGATCATTCCGGATCTGGTGGCGGCTCCCACTCTGCTGCTGGCGGACACCTTTGACACCGCGGACACGGCCAATCTGGATGAGAACCTGGCCGGGCGGCAGAGCGGCGCGGCGGCGGCCGTGGCTTATAGCACGGTGGGCATCTTCAATGCGGACGCCCGGATCGAGGGGAACCGGCTGGTGCTGCGCAACACGCCAACAGCCACCGATCCCTCGCTGGGCATCGCGGCGCCCAACCTCGACTTCCGCCTGCTCGAGCGCCTGAGCAGCTTCCGGCTCCGGTGCACGCTGAGCCCGGTCGGCACCGTCAACGAGTGGGCCGGCATCCGTTTCCGTGACAATTTCCCGGGAGTCTTCGTGGCCAACAACAGCACTCCCGGCGTGGGCTTCATCGTGCGCGGCAACGGGAACTGGGCGATGTTCCTCGGCGGCACGGTTATCGCCCAAGGGGCGGCCGTGCCGGGGGCGGACTACGCGCTGGAAGTGGATGTGCGGGACAACGTGATGCGCGCGACGCTCAACGGCGAAACGCTGAGTGTGGGTTGCGGGGAAACTTCCTTCGCCCTGCCCCCCACCCAGACGGGCAACTTCATCACCTTGCAGTCCTTTGCCAATCCGAACGTCACGGGCTATTACGCCGCCTTTGACAACCTGCAAATCGAGTCGCTCGACATTGGGAGGGTTGTTCCCCCGCCCGTGCTGCTCAATCCAACCTTTGTGACCGGTGAGACGAACGCCTTTACGTTCGATTTCGATTCGCTGGCCAATGTGTTTTACGTGGTCGAGAGCCGGAGCGATCTGGCCCCCGCACCCTGGACGGACTTGAACCGGCGTTACGGCCTGGGGGGACGGGAGACGGTAACGAACGCGCCGGCAGGCGCCAGTCCTGGCTTTTACCGGCTGCGCGTGCCGTGATCCTCGGACCAGGGAAGTGCCGCACACGCTTGGAAACGGTGAAGGCCGGGCTCCAGCCCGGTCTTTCACTGCTCGCGCGAAGCCCTCATAATCAACCCATGAAAATCCAGGACCCGCGGCAGCCGGCTCTGGCGACAACCCGACGATCGGCGGCGCGGATTGCGCTGTGTCTGTGGCCGCTGCTGGCCGCCAACGCGCCGGCCGCGGAGGTGACCGGAGTCGTGGTGGATGAGAAAACGGGCCAGCCCCTGGCCGTGCGGCTCTATGTGGAAAACACTCAAGGCGAAGGGGTCCAGGCCGGATCGGCCGGGCCGAAAGGTTCGGCGGTCTTCTATGCCAAAACCAACTGGATCAACCCGCGCTCCATCGAGGTTCACACCACCCTCACGGCGGAGGGGTTCCGCCTTCGCCTGCCTCCAGGCCGTTACACCTTCACCGCCGAGCGCGGCAAGGAATACTTTCCCCTCGAGCATCGCCTCGAGGTGGGGGACCAGCCGGTCCAGCTCCGCCTGCCCCTGCGCCGCTGGATCAATCTGGCGGAGCGCGGGTGGTTCTCGGGCGAAACGCACTTGCACCGCACCGTTGAGGAGTTGAAAACCGTCCTGTTGGCGGAAGACCTTAACGTGGCGTTTCCGCTTTCCTTTTGGGTGACCCGGGCGTTCGCGCCGCCGGCGGCCGGCGACCGGAACATGGCGGGCGCCTTTCCGGCGGAACTCGTCCGGGTGGACTCGACTCACGTGATTTGGCCGCGCAACACGGAATATGAGATTTTCAACGTTGGCGAGCGCCAGCACACCCTGGGCGCCTTGTTCCTGTTAAATCACCGCTCGGTGTTCACGGAGGGGGTGCCGCCCTGGGGACCCGTGGCGTCCCGGGGGAAAGCGGAAGGCGCGCTGCTGGACATGGACAAGCTGGACTGGGCGTTCGCCCTGCTGCTGCCGCCGGTCACCGGCGCGCAGCTTTACGAGCTGGCCAATAATCACATGTGGCGGACCGAGTATGCCTTCACCAACTATGTCTCCTTCGCCCCGCCGTACCTCCATCCACCGTACGGCAGCCAAAGCGGCAATGAGCGGGATTGGACGCTTTACACCTGGGGCATGTACTACACGTTGCTGAACGCGGGTTTTCGGTGCGTGCCGACGGCCGGGACCGCCAGCGGAGTTCATCCGGTGCCGGCCGGCTTCAGCCGGGTTTATGTTCACCTGGCGGGGGGATTTGATTATGACGCCTGGCTCAAAGGCCTGGCCGACGGCCGCAGTTTCGTCACCACCGGCCCGATGCTGTTTGCCAAGGTCAATGACTCCCTTCCCGGGGAAACCTTCCGGCCGGCCGCCACTCCCGCCTCATACCACGTGACCGGCGTGGTGGTGAGCGAGGCGCCCCTGTCCTTCATCGAGGTGGTGCAGGACGGCGTTCCGGTGCGGACCCTCATGCCGCAAAACCGCGAGACACCCGAAGGCGCCCGGGAATCGGTTTTTGACACCCCGGTTTCGGCGGACCGCAGCGGGTGGGTGGCCGTCCGGTGCTGGGAGGACCGCCCCCACGGCCGCTTTCGGTGGGCCCACACCGCGCCGTGGCATATTGAAATCCCGGGCAAACCCCGGCAACTGCGGCGGGAGGAAAAGGAGTTTTTGGTGAGCCGGATGCGGCTTGAAATCGAGCGGAGTCAGAATGTGCTGCCGCCCGAGGCCCAGGCTGAAAATCGAACCGCGCTCGCCGCCTACGAGCAACTGGCGCCGCGGGACGATTCCGCCGACGTGGCGCGGGATGCCCGTCCGCCGAAAAACGATCGCGAGTTGCGGTATTGGCTCGAGAACATGATCTGGCATCACGGCTTTTCGCTCGAGGAGGTTCGCGCCGCCACCGGCTTGACAATCGAGGAAATCCGGGCCGCCCAGCAACGCCACGAGGTCCAGGCCTCCAACCGGCCCGCCCTGGCTGGCGGCGGGCCTCTGCGCGTGCTGCCCTACCCCGGCGGACGCCATCCCCGCAGCGGCTTTCTCGATGGCGCCCTCCATCCGCAGCGCGACACCAAGTTCAGCGTTTTTACGCCCTGGGACGACCGCAGCTACGTGGTCGTGGACGTGCCGGAGGCCCTCTGGTCCAGCCTCGGCCTGACGTATCTGGCCCACGAGCACGTGGAAACGATTTGGACGCGCGAAGGCACCACGCTCGATCCCTTGGAATGGAACCGCCATCCGGACGGCTCGCTGGATTTTGAGCGCGCCCTGCCCAACGGCATCGTCTTCGGGACAAAAGTTGTTCCGGAACGGGATGCGGTGCGTCTGGAAAGCTGGCTGCGCAACGGCAGCGGCAGCCCCCTCACTGGGCTGCGCCTGCAGAACTGCGTTATGCTCAAAGCGGCCAGGGGGTTCCACGCTCAGACCGGCCAGAACAAGGTGCTTCGCGCGCCGTATGCCGCCTGCCGGTCCGAGGATGGCCGCCGCTGGATCATTACGGCCTGGGACCCGGTGGACGGGGTATGGCAGAATCCTCCGGTGCCTTGCATGCATTCCAACGCCCGGCTGGCCGATTGTCCCCCGGGCCAGACGGTGCGGGCCCGCGGCTGGCTCTCGTTCTACGAAGGAACCGACCTCGATGGGGAACTGGCGCGGATTGACGCGACGGGCTGGCGACGCGGCGCGAAGGAGCCATAAACCGGTATGAAGCCGCCAATCGTGACACCGGCCTCCGCCCCGCGCGGGGAGGCGGTCTTCCCGCGGGCGCGGCCGGGACGGGGCCGCTCGAGCGTTTGCAAAGCCGCGCTGCGGCTCGGTGTGTTCGGGCTGGGATTGGTGGCGCTGGCGGTCGCGCGGGGTCATCAAAGCGAGTTTGTTCCCCCGGCCTCGCCGACCCCCGCCTTCGCCTCGCGGTCAGCGGCGCGAGACTGGGTGGACCTGTTCCTGGAACTGGTTTATCTGGCGCCGACTGAACGGCAGGCCGACACGATTCGGGTGGCCTGGAACACCTACCGGGACTGGCTGCGGCTCGAAGCGGATCCGCCACCCGAGACGCGGCAGAGGCTGCTGACCGACTGCGAGCGGCATTACGCCGAACTGCGGGAGCTGCATCCGGTGGTGGCGGTAGCTTTGGAAACGGGCTCCGCGAGTCTGGCGACCCCGCCGTCGCCGCTGCGGCTGACCCGCGGGCTGGAAACCCTCGTTCTGATTGAGCTTGCCAACCGCTCGAGCGCCACCGTCCAGCTCGCCGCCCGGTTCGCCGGCTCGGCGGCTCCGGCGCAGGCCCCCGTGCACCTCGGCCCGGGCGCACAGCGGGTGTTGTGGGCGCGGGTCAAACCGGAGGATTCCCGGGCGGAGACGGTGACGCTGCGTCTGGTGGCCGAAGCGCCCGGCGTTCCCGCCCTGGAGGTTAGCGTGCCGGCGCGTATCCGCGAGCCGGCGCGTTTACGCGGACGCTTGCTGGAGGGCAGCACGGGGGAACTGTTCCCCGGCCGCGTTTATGTCCGCGCCGCGGACGGCCTGCTGCGGCGGGACACGCGTCTCGGGGCCAATGACACGCTCTCAACCAAGCCGCTTCTGAACTTTGTCTTTGCCGGCCGGGGTGCCAGTCACACCCTGCCCTTCTTTTACAGCGACGGGCGGTTTGATCTGCTGCTGCCCCCCGGCGAGACCCGAATCACGCTCGAGCGCGGCTTTGAGCATCCGCTGGTTTCGACCAATCTGGTGCTTGCCGCCGGGCAGACCCACGACCTTGCGCTGGCCTCCCGCCGGTTCCTGGACATGCAGGCGCGCGGGTGGATCAGCGGCGACACGCACATTCATTGGGCGAAAAACTCGTGGGATGTGGATGAGGACATAGACCTGCTGGCGGTGGTGCAGCGCGCCGAAGACTTGCGCGTCGCCAACAATCTCACCCTGCGACACCACACCCGGGACGCGAATTTCATTGCCCCGACCCAGTTTCCGATGGGACCGGTTCCCGGCCGCTGCTCCGCCAACTGGCACATTCAAATGGCCGAGGAATACCGCAACGAGGAGTTTTACGGCCACCTCATCTTCCTGAACATCCAGCGCCTGATTCAACCCATCTCCACCGGCTCGATGGGCGGGCCGCCGTTCCTGGATTATCCCCCGAACCGGCCCGCCATCCTCGAGGCCCGCGCCCAGGGCGGCATCAGCATCGAAGCCCATGGCCTGGGCCGGAACAATGACGTGCCCGTCAACGTGTCTCAGGACCTCACCGATTCCCTGGACCAGATTGAGGCCGAGGACTACTACCGCTTTCTGGACTGCGGCTTTCAGCTTCCCTTGAGCAACGGCAGCGACCATCCCGCCCGCGTCGCCGGGTCGGCGCGGGTGTATGTCAAGACCGAAATGCCCTTCACCTACGGCCGCTGGATTGACGGCATCCGCTCGAACCGCACGTTCACCACCAGCGGCCCGCTCCTGTTTCTCGACGTCAACGGCCACGACGTGGGCGACGTGCTCGAGGTGCAACCCGCCACGCCGCTGCGCATCCGGGCGCGCGCCGTCTCGCGATTTCCGATCGGCACGCTGCAGATCGTGTCGAACGGCCGGGTGCTGGCGGAGAAGCGGACCCCCAACTCCGAGGCGGAACTGGACTTTGAACTGGCGGCCGGCGAACCGCGCTGGATCGTGGCGCGCTGCTCTCAAAACGAGCAGTTCGCTCCGCTCAGCGGGCCGGAGACCAATCCCCACGCCGCCCACACCAGCGCCATTTATGTGCACGTGGACGGACAGCCGCGCTTCACCCCCGCCGCCGCCGAGGAATGGATCCGCCGCATGACCCGCCATGCCGAGGACCTGGCGCAGCACGGGGTCTTTGCCACCGATGCCCAGCGCGAGGAAGCCGTGAGCCATGTCCGCAGCGGCATCGAAGCCTACCGGCGATTGCTGGCGGCCCACGGACAACGGCCTGCCAGACCGGAAGGCCGGCCCCCCGCCCCGCAGCCTTCGCCATCCGCGGGTGTCCTGCTCCGGCCGGTGACGGTGGAAAAAGCCATTCCCCGCCAGGCGGGCATGCGCGAGGGGCAGGACTTGAGCCGGCTGGCGTTCCGGGTGCAGGCGCCGTGGATGACCGGCCCCATCGAGCTGCGCTTCCCCGAGGTCCTCCGCTCCTCCGCCGGCTTCCATTTCCTGGACCACTATTCCAGCGCGGTCACCCCGCTGGCGGAGTGGGACCCGTTTCCCCAATGGCAGCAGCATCCGCAAACCGGCCGCCTGCACTATGATTTTGTCACCCCGGACGGGCTGCGCTTGATGGGCGCTGCCACGCCGCTGGGAGACGAAGTGCTGCTGGAGTTCACCGTCGAGAACCACCGCCCCAACCCCCTGGCGCGCGTGGAGGCCAATTGCTGCCTCGCGCTTAACGACTGTCCGGAGCTCAACGCCCGGTGGGAGCCCGGCATGATTTACGCCGTGCTTGACGGGAAATGGACGTCGTTCGACAAAGCGACTCCCACGGCGGCTGAATTGGGGCGCCAGCCCTGGTTTCTCTCCTTGCGCAAAGAGGCGGCGCAAACCACCGACCTGCCGCGCATCAGTCCCACCTGGTGGCGGATTGACCAGCATCATACCGAGAACCTGATGGGCGCGGCGAGCCGCGACGGCAAGTGGCTGGTCGGATACACCTGGAGCGTCGAACCGGCGGCGTTGATGAGCAACTGCGGCAACCCCTGCCTCCACACCGGCACCGGATTCAGTCCGGAAATCCCGCCCGGCGGTTCCTTTACCTGGCAGGGGAAAATCTATCTGCTGCCCAACAACCCGGACGAGCTGCTGCGGCGCTATCGGGCGGACCAGCAATCCTGGAGGCGGGCCGGGGAACCGCGGACCGGACGGGTGGGCATCACGATTCAGGAGCAAGGCAGCGCCCAGCCTCTGGCGGCCCGCGTTCACCTCAAGGATGCCGCCGGCCAGCCCGTCAAGGCCCCCGGATTGCCGTTCTGGCACGACCATTTCGTTTGCGCCGGTCGCGTGGAGCTGGAGCTGGCGCCCGGCGACTACCGCTTTGAAATCGAGCGCGGCCCGGAATACCGGGCGACGACGGGCAGCTTCAGCGTGCAGGCCGGTTCCCGATTGTGGCTGACCAATCTCCTGCATCGGATTGCTCATCTGGCGGCGGAGGGTTGGTGGGGGGGCGATTTGCATGTGCATCGCGACCCGGCCGAGGCGGAACTTTTGCTGGCGGCCGAGGACCTGCACCTCGCGCAATTCACGACGTGGTGGAACCAGCAAAACGTGTGGGCCGGCGGACCGTTGCCCGAGCAGCCCCTGCGGCGGTTCGCGGACCAACGGTTTGTCCACCTCCTGGCGGGAGAGGATGAGCGCGACGGCGGCGCCCTGCTCTATTTCAACCTGCCGCGGCCCTTCGACATCACCGGCGCGACCCGGCATTACCCGCATTCGCTGGTTTATGCGCGGCAGATTCGCCGGCAGGCCGGGGCCTGGATTGACATTGAGAAGCCTTTC
>FWPV01010807.1_pt1 | contig 12544 bp, 11 predicted proteins | sample 2228371 | NCBI WGS metagenome assembly FWPV01 (sample SAMEA103939776, study PRJEB20133) | metagenome | reverse complement strand
CCACGTAGCCAGCTTGGAAGGCTGGAGCTTTACCATTAAGCTACGCCCGCATCCGTCCCATTCTACCATCCGCGCTCAGACGAGGGGAACCTCCTTGCCGGCCCGGGCGCTCTCTTTGGCCGCGTCGATGATCCTGCACGCGTCCGCCGCGATCTCGGGGTGGAGGATGCCGCCCGGGCAGTGGCCGGTCTGCATGCAGCGCAGGAAGTACTCGGCGGGGTTGTTGATCGACAGCGCCGGGCTCTCGTGGTGCACCTCTTCCTGTCCGGCGCGGAACAGCACCACGTCGTTGCCGTACACGCCGAGCGTGCCCTCCTTGCCGTGGACCACGGGGTTCGCGCTGCGGTCGAACCCGAAGGTCGCCCAGGTGCCCTCGAGGATGCAGGTGAGCTTGGGGTAGCGCAGAACGACGATGGCGTGGTCGTCCGGCACCTCGTAGTCCTTGGTGTAGTTGTCGCGGACGGCGTACACGCTCTGCGGCAGTCCGAAATACCAGCGGCACAGCACGGCGCCGTAGCCGCAGAAGTCCGCGAGCGCCCCGCCGCCGTTCAGCTTCTCGTCGTAGAGCCAGGCGACGAACCAGGGGTCGCAGCCGATCTCCTTGGGTCCGTGGTGGCCGTTGCGGTACCTCAGATGGAACGTCTTGCCGATCAGGCCTTGGTCCAGCATGCGCTTCAGCTCGTGCAGCCAGGGACTCCAGGCTAGGGGCCAGTTGATCATCAGCGGCTTCTGGGCCTTGCGCCAGGCCTCGAGCATCCTCTGGGCGTCCGCGTAGCTGGCGGCCATCGGCTTCTCGACCAGGCAGGGGATGCCCTTGCCAAGGGCCTCGACGGCGATCTCCGAGGACTCGACGTTGTTGCTGGTCACCACCAGGGCGTCGAGATCCTCCACGTCGAGCATCTCGCGCCAGGACTCGTAGCGCCGCTGGAACTTGGGGCCGTGGTGCTCCATCAGAGGCGTGTTGTCCGCGACCGCCACCAGCCTGGCGTTGGGCACCTTCTCCCAGCTGGCGATGAGTCCTCCCACGTGCCCGTGTGTGAGTCCGGCCACTCCGATCCGAATCGTATCGCTCATGAAGGTCCTCCTTCCACGGGCCGCCGTCCTCGCGACCCGTACCGAAGCATCCTTTCGCAACGGCGCGCGCGGATTCCTGCCTGCTCGGCCGCGGCCCCGCAGGGTACCAGCCTTGACGCGGGCTTAACGTCGGCATGGAATGCTGAGATTGGAACAGGATCCGGCGGCTGGCCGAGAGGCTGCGACGCGGAGCCGCCGAACGATCGAAAGGAGCGATGATCCTTTGGGGGGCGGGCCGGTGCCGTCCCCCATCTTTTCGATTCCGGGTAGATTCGGCCCGCCATGCAGCGACCGCGCCCCGGCCGAAGGGAGATCGAGGAGTGGGCCGATCTGTACGGGGGAGCCGGAGAGCACGCGGCTTGGCGCGCGGTTGAGGATGCGTTCCGCAGGGACGATCTGGAGGCGGCGCACGAGCTCGCCCTGGGCCTGGGCGCGGGCGCGGCCGGCGCGTGGCTGAGCCTGTACCGGTCCATCGAGGCCGAGGCGCTGACCCGCAGGCGTTCGGTGCGGAAGACGCTGGACTCCGGGCTGGACCTGGAGTACATCGACGAGGAGGTCGGAGGATTGGCCGGCCGCCTCGGTTCCTGGACCCGAGAGGCCTGCCGGGAGGCGGCCCGCCGGCTCGGCTTCGGGGAGCTGCCCCCCTTGCTGGTGACGGTTCTCTCGGACGAGGCCGACGCGCCCTGGGTGCCACTCCGAAACGGCTACTGCGAGCCGAAGGACGGCTTCTTCAAGGTCTGCCTGCCGGCGTATCTGGTGGACGACCCCAGGGAGTTCCAGTCGGCGGTGCGGCACGAGGTCGCCCACGCTCTGTGCCTGGACGCCGCGGGCGGCCGGATGGCCGCCTGGCTGGAGGAGGCCGTGTCGATGGTGATCGGCGACGAGTGCGACCCGCGGACGCCGCGCCGCTTCGCCACGGGGCGCTGGCGCTGGCTGGATCCAAGACGCCTGGAGGAGGCGTTCGGAGAGGACAGGGAGACCGCGGAGGGCCGGGAGATCGTGCATCGGGCCTACGAGCAGGCGGGCGTTCTCGGCACGGTGCTGGCGCGGCGCTTCGGCGAGGCGGCGCTGGGAGAGGTCGCGCGGCGGATCGGCCGCACCGGGTTCCTGAAGGAGCTGGCCGCGAGGCTGACGGGCTTGGGACCGGAGGACCCAGCTCTGCGAGCGGTCTGCGGCTGGGGCGTTCGGAGGCTGTTCCGGGAGGGCTGGCGATGGTGCCGCGCCGAGGAGTAGAAACGACGGGGGTGGCCGGACGCGCCCGACCCCGGGGACGATCGAGATGAGGCACCTGCCCAGGATCCTGTACGAGAAGGTCGGCCCGTTCCACATCCGCGTGGTGGAGGCCCGCGTGACACCGTCCGAGGGCGCTGGGTTCTCGGCCCTCGCCGTGGTGATCCACGCGGCGGACGGTCGGATCTGGCCGGTCCACGCCGCGCTCACGGCCAACAAGGACGAGGACGCCGCGGTGCAGGAGGAGCTCGGCTGGGCGTTCGGCATCGCGGTGGAGGCGCTTCAGTCGCACCCATCGTGCCTGGATCTGTTGCCCCAGACGGACCAGCCGAGGGAGGTGCTTTCGTTCCTCCAGTCGGTGACGGAGGCGCCGCTGGTCGGGGGTCTGGTGGTGGTCGACGCGGAAGCGTTCCGCAAGGCGTGCCGCGAGTCGCTGCGCGCCGTTCCGCCCCGCAGCCTCGCCGACCTGCCCGGCGAGCTGATCAGAGTGCTGCAATCCAAGGACGAGAGGGGACTGGCCAGGCTCGGTCTGGCGAGGCTGAACTTGGAAACGGAGGAGGCCCCTTGCGCCTCCGATCAGGCGGACCTGAACTGAGCTCCCCCTCCGCGGCCCTCCTCGGGGCGGAAGGGGAGCGGCCGACCCCGGTGGCGGGAATCAGCCGCGCTGCTCGGTCTGGATCTCGACCTCCTGCTCCTTGCCGTCGCGCCGGAAGCGGACCTTCACCTTGTCGCCGGGCTTCACGGCCATCATGGCCTGTTGGAGGTCCTCCAGCGACGAGAGCTTCTTGCCCGCGAACTCCAGGATCACATCGCCGGCCTTGAAGCCCGCCCGCTCGGCGGGGGAGCCGGGAGAGGCGCCCATCAGCACCACGCCCTCGGTCTGGCCGGTCATGTCCGGAATGAAGCCGATGCGCACGCGGCGCGCCGAGTCGCGGGGCGAACCCTGGCGGTCGCCCGCCTGGTTGCCGACGATGCTCTGCGGATCGAACGGAAGCTTGGAGGGCCGGGCGTCGATCTCCTGCACCACGCTGGCGACGATCGAGGCCACCTGCGCCAGGCCCTGCGTGTTGATCAGCTCGAAGACGTCGCCCTCGTTGTGGTACTGCGGGTGGATGCCGGTGAAGAAGAACAGCACCGGCACGTTGCGCGCGGCGAACGAGTAGTGGTCGGAGTCGGCGCGGGTCTGCGGCGCGTACTGGGGCTTGATGCCGGGCATCGGCACCCTCTGCAGAATCTCCCGCCAGGCCGGTGAGGTCGAGGTGCCATAGATCTCCAGCCGGCCGTCCCGCAGGCGCCCGATCATGTCCAGGTTGATCATCGCCGAGGTGCGCTGGAGCTTGTCGGGGAAGGCCTTGGCCCAGGCCTGCGAGCCGAGCAGGCCCAGCTCCTCGCCTTGGTACAGCTGGAAGACGATCGTCCGCCGGTTCCCGCCCTTGGTGGCGAAGTACTTGGCGATGCCGAGAACTCCGGCCGTGCCGCTGGCGTTGTCGTCCGCGCCGTAGTGGATCTCGGTGGAGCCGCTGGTCGAGCCGACCTCTCCGCGACCGATGTGGTCGTAATGGGCGCCGACGATGATCAGCTCGTTCTTCAGCACGGGGTCGTTGCCCGGCAGGTAGCCGATCACGTTCCGACCCATGCCGGTGTTCGGCACCAGCTGGGTTCGGAGGCTGACCGATGCGTTCAGCTCCCGGGGTTCGGGGTGGGAGGCCGTCCGCGCCGCCTCGGCGTCGAAGCCGGTCGCCTCCTTGAGCCAAGCGGACGTGACGGCCGCCGCGACGAAGCCCTCCAGCTGCCCGATGCCCTGTCCGCGCGTGTACTGCGGCAGCTCGGGGTCGGTCGGCCGGGCCTTGCCCACCACGAGGAGGCCGCTGGCCCCGGCCGCCCGGGCGATCGCCGCCTTCTCGGCGTTCGAGACCGACCGGTATCCCACGGGCGAGCCGCGCAGCACCACCGCGACCTTGCCGGTCAGGTCCGCGCCCCTGTAGTCGTCGTAGGCCTCGTCGTTCAGGCCGTAACCCATGAACACGAGCTGCCCGCGGACCGTGGCGCCCGAGGCCGAGTTCACCAACGGGCGGAAGTCCCGATCGATCTTCGCCTCGACGGTCCGACCGTCGGCGGTCGTGAGCTGCAGGCTGTTGTCCTCGCCCGCCTTGAAGCCGAAGGTGACCGGGAAGTGGTGGAAGTAGGTTCCGTCGTCGCCGCCGGGCTTCACGCCGCTCGCCTTCAGCTGAGCGGCGATGTAGTCGCCCGCGAGCGTCCCGCCGGGGCTCAGCGTCAGGCGCCCCTCGTACTTGGCGGACGAGAGCTCCTTGTTGTGCGGAGCGACGTCCTCGACGGCGATGGTCGCGCCGCCGGAAGAGGCGACGGCGAGCAGAGCGAACAGCGTGTTCAGGGCCATAGGGTTGCCGCCTTGGTGGAAGGGTGCAACCCTACTTTACACCGTTCAGCGCGTGCGGTAGGCGCGGAGGTCCTGGATCAGCGGGCAGCCGCGCGCCTCCAGCACGTCCAGCCGGATCTTGGAGGTGCGCACCGGCTCGAAGCGCAGGAGCCGCTTGGCGCCGACGGTGGTGCCCTCGGCGACGGTCTTCCACGCGGAGCCGTCCCACGCGGCCACCGTGAAGCGCGCGACCCGCTGGCCGAGGCGGATCGGCTCGCGGATCTCGACGCAGTCGATCTCCCTCTCGCGCCCCATGTCCGCCTCCAGCCAGCCGGAGCGCGTGCGCTCCCCGGCGGCCCAGTAGGTGTTCGGATCGCCGTCCACGGCCTTGTCCGGCCCGAACGACCCTCGGTCGCGCCAGACGCTGCTGGCCTTGGCCGCCGCCCCGCGCAGGAAGTTGGTCCGGAACATCCTGCGGATGCGCCGTCCGAACTCCTGCAGCGACGCGACGTCGGGGTCGGCGAGCCTGCCGCGCCGGTCCGGCGGAACGTTCAGCAGGAGCGACGCGTTGCGTCCGACCGACAGGAAGTACAGCTCCACCAGCTGGTCGGGGGTCTTCACCTTGTCGTCCTCCTCGCCGTGGTAGAACCACCCGGGTCGGATGGAGACGTCGCACTCCCCCGGAATCCAGGCCGAGCCGTCGGGGTGGCCCATGGTCTGGCCGGGGTTCGGCTGGCCGACCTGCATCCGCGAGGGCTCGAGCAGGCACCAGTTCGTCTCGTTGGCCACGCCGCTCTCGTTGCCGATCCACCGGACGTCCGGACCGGCGTCGCTGAACATCACCGCCCTGGGCTGCAGGCGCCGCACCGTGGCCCGGATGCGCTCCCAATCGTAGACTTGGCGCTTGCCGTTCGGCCCCTCGCCGCATGCGCCGTCGAACCAGACCTCGGCGATCGGGCCGTACTGGGTCAGCAGCTCGGTCAGCTGCCCGATGTAGAAGTCGTTGTACGGCTCGCCCTGGCCGTAGGTCGGCTCGTGGCGGTCCCAGGGTGACAGGTAGACGCCGAACCGGAGGCCGGCGCGGCGGCAGGCGTCCGCCACCTCGCGCACCACGTCGCCCTTGCCGCCCTTCCACGGGCTGCTCGCGACCGAATGCTTGGTCAGGCGGCTCGGCCAGAGGCAGAACCCGTCGTGGTGCTTGGCGGTCAGGATCACCGTCTTGAAGCCGGCGGCCTTGAAGGCGGCCATCCACTGGTCCGGATCGAAGTCGGTCGGGTTGAACAGCGCGGGATCCTCGTTCCCTTGGCCCCACTCCCGGCCGGTGAAGGTGTTCATGCCGAAGTGCACGAACGCGTAGGTTTCCCACTTGTGCCAGGCGAGCTGTCTCGGGCTGGGCACGGGCGGCACCGGCTCCGGCTCGATCGCTCCGGGTTGCATCGCGGCGAACAGAAACATGGCGATCATCCTCTCAGTCCTCCACGCCCTCGTCGAGGCGCAGCATGAACCGCTCCTTGAAGTAATTCCTGACGTGCTGGGCGTGCTCGTCCGGGATCTCCCGCGGGAACGGCAGCATCGCGGGCGACGCGATGTACCTGCGGATGTACTCCTGGATGAACCGTCCCGAGATCTCGAGGCCCTCGGCGCTGCACAGCTCGAAGACGTCGCCGTCGGTGTGGCCGTAGAAGTTGTTCGGCCCTCCGCGCCCGAACGACACCGCCGGGACGCCCGCGTCGGACAGCGGGGCGTTGTCAGAGCTGTAGCAGGCCTCGTGGACGGTGAAGAACGGACCGCTCTCGGCCGCCAGCAGGCGGACCGCGGCCCCGAGGTCCCTCGGGCCGGTGATCCAGGCGCCGTTGCTGGCGATCAGCGCGCCCTGCACGTCGATGTTCACCACCAGCCGGTGGCGGTCCAGCTCGGTCTTGCCGCCGTTCGCGACGAAGCTCTTGTCCTTCTTCGCCTCCTTGTCCTCCTTGCGGAGCCGCTTGGCGTAGTGGATGCTGCCCCGCAACCCCTGCTCCTCGCCGGAGAACGCGATGAACCGGAGCGTCCGGCGCGACCCGAGGCTGCGGAACACCCGCGCCAGCTCCCACACCGCCGCGGTTCCGGCGGCGTTGTCCAGCGTGCCGGGTCCGTCGTAGGTGCTGTCCATGTGCCCGCACACCACGACGATCTCGTCCGGGTGGGTGCTTCCCGGAAGCTCGGCGATCACGTTGTAGGCCTGCGACTCGCGGTAGGTGGAGCGGAGCGACAGCCGCGCGGCGGCGCCCCGGAACCGAAGAAGCCGCTCGGCCACGTCGTGCCGCACGCGCACGGCCGGCAGGGTTCCGAAGCGGCGGCGCGCCTCGTGGCCGATGTTGTGCCTCCTCGGGTTCAGATGCGGGGTGGTCTCCAGCACCACCACGCCGGCGGGGTTCCAGCGCTTCAGCGCCTCGATCTTGCGGCCCAGCTCGGCGTTCAGCAGCAGGATCGCGCCTCTGCAGTGCTCGCCCAGGCTGCACTCCTCGCCGCCTTCCACGTACACCAGGGGGCCGGACACGCCCTGCGGAACGTCCTCGGAGCCGAGGAGGCCCTCGCAGGGCACCTCGCCCAGCCCCTCGACCTCCAGGCGCTCGTCGGCCACCTCGTAGAGGTCGATGGGGAACGGGTCGAGGCGGGCGTCGTCGTAGCCGTACGAGGCGATCTCGTCCCGCAGGATCTCGGCCGCCCGGCGCTCGTTGTCGGTGCCCGCGAACCGATGGCCCACCTCCACCGTGAGCCTGCGCACGGTCTCCAGGGCGCGCTGTCCGTCGAACTGCATGGCGCCAGACTACCCGCGGGTCGCGCCGGGGGCTACCGTGGCGCCCAGACGACGAAGCGCGCGGCGCCGTAGAGCAGGAACGAGCCGAGCGCCAGAATCACCACAAGGTTCGTCGCGGGCGTGTCCAAGGACACGCGCAGGCGGCGGCTCCAGCCCCACAGGCCGAGGGTGGAGCCGAACGTGGCGAGCGCGTACAGCGGCGGCCCCCAGGGATGCGCTTGGAACGCCTCCGTGAGGCGGCCGTGAAGCGTCGCCGAGACGCTCGTGGTCAGGCCGCAGCCCGGGCAAGGACGGTGGAGCAGCGCCATCACCGAGCAGGCCGGCAGGCCGAGCTGCTCGTGGGTGCCGTGCCCGCGGGGCGACGGCACGATCCAAGCCCCGAGGAGCGTCCCGCCCAGCCAGGCGAGGAACAGCGCCAGCTGCGGCCACACCTCGCGCCTCGAGGCGACGGGGGTGAACGCCACCCACGGACCGCGCAGGGCCGATCGGAGCGCTTCAGCGCGCGAGGGCATCCTCGGGAATCACGATCTCCGGCTCGAGGGTCGAGACGCCGCACCGGGCAAGCCCGACCACGTTGCCGCGCAGGTCGCACACCGCGGCGTGCGGGCTCGGCTCGCTCAGGCGCAGCGGCACCGGGTTGCCGTTGCGGAACAGCTTCAGCTGCGGCTCGGTCAGGCGCGCCTTGGGGAGGTCCAGCGCCTCGGAGAGGGGGAGGATCGCCTCGGGAGAGACGTCGTCGGGCGACACCGCCTGGGCCACGTCGAACCGTCCGGCCTGCGTCCGGCGGAGCTCCACCACGTGCGCGCCGCAGCCGACCGCCTGGCCGAGGTCGTGCACGAGCGTGCGCACAGCACCTCCACGTCCAGCGCGTCGATCCACACCTCGCGCTCCTCCCGCTCCACCTCCAGACCCTGCCGGGCGTAGGCGTACAGCGGCTTGCCGTCCTTCTTCACGGCGCTGAACATCGGCGGGAGCTGGCGCACGGCGCCCACGAACCGCTCGCCCACCTCCCCGATGCGAGCCTCGAGGTCCTCCGGAACCGGCCGGACCTCGGTCGGCTCTCCCTCCAGGTCGTAGGTCGTGGTGGCCACTCCGAACTTGGCGATCCCATCGTAGCGCTTCGGCTCCAGGGGAAGGTAGTTCAGGAAGCGCGTGGCGTGCCCGACGGCCACCACGAGCAGCCCGGTGGCGATCGGGTCGAGCGTGCCGGCGTGGCCCACGCGCCGGGTGCCGAGCGCGCGGCGCACGCGGCTGACCACGTCGTGGGAGGTGATCCCGGCGGGTTTGTCGATCAGCAGGATTCCAAGCACTTCTGAAGCTCCGGGCGCAAGCGGGAGAGCGCCTCCTCCTCGGTGCCCTCGACGGAGCATCCGGCCGCGTTGCGGTGGCCTCCTCCGCCCAGGGCCCGCGCGACGGCCGCCACGTCGTAGCCCTCCTTCGAGCGCAGGCTGATCCGCCAGCGGCCGGGGGTGTGCTCGCGCAGCAGGGCGGCGATCTGGACCGTCTCGATACTCAGCAGGTGGTTGACGAACCCCTCGGTGGCCTCGTCCGTGGAGTCGGTCAGCTCGAAGTCCTTGTGCTCCAAGACCGCGTAGCAGAGACGGTCGTCCATCTCCAGCTGCATCTTGGCGAGCATGATGCCGAGCAGCCGCACGAAGCTCACCGGCTTGCTCTCGAAGACGTGGCTGTTGATGGCGGCGATGTCGCCGCCCAGCTCGAGCAGCTTCGCCGCGAGGTGCAGCGCCTCCGGGGTGGTGTTGCGGAAGCGGAACCCGCCGGTGTCGGTCACGATGCCGGTGAGCAGGCACTGGGCGGTGTCGGGGTCGATGCGGGCGCGGACGTCGAACAGGAACCGCGTCATCAGCACGGCGGTCGCCGGGGCGGAGGGGTCCACGAGCCTCAGGTCGCCCGGCTCCTCGTGGGGGACGTGGTGGTCGATCACCACGATCTGGCGGCAGCCGGCGAAGTGCGGGGCCGCGTCGCCCAGCCGCTCCACGGACTCCAGATCCACCACGACTCCCAGGTCGTGGTCCTGGCGCTGCGGTGCGGAGCGCACCCGGTCGACGCCCGGCAGGAACCGCAGGTTCGACGGAGGCTGGTTGTGGCAGACCACGTCGCACGGCTTGCCCAGCGAATCCAGGAACCTCGCTAGCGCCAAGGCGCTCCCGATCGCGTCGCCGTCGGGGTTCTTGTGGGTGCCGATGAGCACCGCCTTCGCTTTGGAGAGGCGGCTCAGCAGGGTCCGGTGGATCCGCTTCAACCGCCCCTCCGGCAACAAGGTCGGATCATCCGTCCGGTATGTTACACCAATCGGAGGGGGTGCTCCGATCCGACGCCGCTCGCCGGAGCGCTCGCCTGAGGACCTGGGTACGTTCTCGGCCGGGCGCCGGATCGGGTTCCGCGGCCGTCAGGCTTGGCGCAGCGCGTCCCTGGCCTGCTGGAGCATCAGGAACTCGCCCAGGTTCTCGGCGTTGAGCAGGCCGGCCGGGATGCCGCCCTCGGTCACCACCAGCAGTCCCCTCGGGTTCGCCGACAGCCGCTCCAGCGCCGCCGAAAGGGGCTCCGATCCCTCGATGTACTCCACGTTTCGGTCCATGTAGCCGGCCACGTAGCCCGAGGGGCCGCTCTCCGCCAGGCCGCGCACGATCGCGTCCCGGTTCAGAACGCCCACCACCTCCGTGCCGGCCATGACCGGGAAGTCGGCCTGGGTGGTGGAGAGCAGCAGCTCGGCCGCCCTTCCGAGGGTGTCCCCATGCTGCAGGACCGAGAAGCGCGTGAACATCGCCTCGCGGACCGTCCGGCCCTCGGTCAGGGCCAGGCCCGCCGCCTGGCCCATCTCGGCCCCGGCCCCGACGAACACGAAGAACGCGATGATCATCAGCACGATCTGTCCCGTGAACAGGCCGAGGAAGCCGAACAGGATCGCCAAGCCCTGGCCGATCGTTCCCGCGATGCGGGTGGCCTTGGCGTGCGGCATGGTCATCGCCAGCAGCGAGCGGAGGATGCGCCCGCCGTCCATCGGGAACGCCGGAATCATGTTGAACAGGGCCAGGATGACGTTGGCGACCAGGAGATAAGGCAGGAAGGCGCCCGCCTCGAACGAAGCCTGCAGGCCCTCGGGCCTGGCGCCCTGCGCGGCGAGGAGCACGGCGGCCGCCACCGCGATGGCCACGTTCACAGCCGGCCCGGCCAGGGTGATCCAGAACTCCTGCTTCGGCTTGGGCCGGTCCACCAGCATCGCCACCCCGCCGATCGGGTACAGCGTGATGTCCTTGATCCGGATGCCGAACTTCTGGGCGGTCAGGGCGTGGCCCAGCTCGTGCAGCAGCACGCACCCGAACAGCGCCAGGATGTTCACCACGGCCGTGGCCTGACCCCTGCTGACGATGCCGATCCACACCACCAGCAGCAGGAACGAGAAGTGCAGGCGGATCGGGATCCCCCTCACGGTGGCGAGGCGGATCGACCAGGGCGATGCTGTGGCGGGTGCGCTCATGTTCGTTTCAGGGTCCTACGTCTCAGGAAGTCGTTCGGGCGGGCGATGGGTTCCGTCTGCGGGCCGTTGGTCCGCGCCCGGCCTACCCCAGGGCCTCCTCGCGGATGCGGACTTCGACGCCCCGGCGCCGGATCTCCTCCACGAACCGCTCGCCGGTCATCGCGGTCTCGTAGGCGTGGCATCCCGGCGGGATCCCTCCGCGGGCGATCTCCTCGGCGACGATCGCGGAGGAGAACCCGGTCAGGCGCTCCATGGCCGAGAAGCCGGTCGAGTCGTCGTGGTAGTCCAGGATGTCGGCCTGCAGGCGCTCGCGCCGGCCCGCCCGCGAGCCCAGCGCCACCGCCCGGACGACCACCAGGTCCTTGTCCTCGGGGTCTTCCAGCGCGGTCTGCATCAGGCGGTGGAACACCTCGCGGGGGCGGACCCGCACGCCGTCGGCCTCGATGGGCTCCAGGCTCCAGAAGCCGAAGTCCTTGAACACCCGCATCAGAGCGCAGTGGCCCGGGTAACGGACGGTCTTGTACTCGTAGTTGCGCACGCGGCCGCGGTGGGTGTAGGGCGCGGTGCTGGTGCCGCCGGCCCAGGCCCTCCACGTCCAGCGCCTCCAGCTCGTCCAGCGTGTCGATCACCGCGATCTCCCCGTCGCGCAGGGCGATCGTCTCGTCGGTGTACTCGCCCACGAGCCCCTCGATGCTGAACACGAGCTTGTAGTGGAACGGCGGCTTGGGGTGCTGGGGCAGCCCGCCGCAGTAGAGGCGGACGGTCTCGGCCTCGTCCAGCCGCTCGAGGAACAGGTTGCCCAGGCTGTTGACGAGGCCCGGCGCGAGGCCCGTGTCGGGGACCAGCGCGATTCCCAGGGCCTTGGCCTCGGCGTCGCGCTCCAGCAGGCGCAGCGTGTCGGCCGTGTCGTTGCCCATGTCCACCATGCTGGTGCGGGTCTCGAACGCCGCGTCCCAGACGCGGGGCTGCAGGAAGTAGGGCACCGCGCTGACCAGCACGTCGGCGCCGGCCAGCAGGCTCCTCAGCGAGGCGGGGTCCGAGGCGTCGGCCTGCGCGGGCTCGGCCACGGGGCGGCCGACCAGACGGTTCACGCGATCCGCGGCGCGGCGGGCGGCCTCCGGATCCACGTCGGCCAGCACCAGGCGCGCGGGCTGACCGAAGACGGCGACGTCGTAGGCGGCGGCCGTGCCCTGCATTCCGGATCCGAGGACGGCGTAGCGTGTCATGGCGCAACGGCGATGTTACCGGAAGGCGCCTGCGGGGACTCCGGCATCGTCGCGCCCCGGAACTGCCGGTCGGCGAGCATCGGCACCACGAACAGGAACATCGCCGCCCCCATCATCAGGAACATCGCCTCCGGGCCGAAGCGGGCCACGAGCAACCCGGCGGCGCTCATGCCGAGCGGCATCGCCGCGAACGACGCCATGGCGAACACGCTGTTCACCCGCCCCCGGAACGCGTCCGGAAGGATCAGCTGGATGTAGGTGTTCATCGGCAGCCAGGCCAGCGGCAGAACGATGCCGGCCAGGAAGTTCCAGAACCAGAAACCCCAGAAGTTCGGGCTGAAGGC
>FWPV01013108.1_pt1 | contig 12545 bp, 11 predicted proteins | sample 2228371 | NCBI WGS metagenome assembly FWPV01 (sample SAMEA103939776, study PRJEB20133) | metagenome | reverse complement strand
TTAATTCTTATTCGTGTTATTCGTTCTATTCGTGACATTCGTGATTAAATATCTCCGTGTCTCTGTGCCTCCGTGTTTTAATTTTATTATGTTCTGTATGAGTTGTCGTTTAGAGTTTGTGGACGTAAAATTTATGCCTGGTTATCTCTTTTTAATATCTCTTTCCTGATAGAATCATTTTATCTGAGTAACTAAACTTTATGCTTGGATGAAAGCAATTTTTGTTGATTTTGTAATTGACATTTTGTAAAATATGAATATTTAAGTTTATGGGTAAAAGCTGTCAGTTTTTTTAAGCGGTTTCAATATATGTCAAAGATTTCTCCGTTCATTTTATTATGCGGGACAGGGCTTTTTGCGATTTTTAGCTCAACGATGTCCAAGAATCCTGTATTGCCTTTATTCGCAAAGGATTTAGGCGCGTCGGAGTCTATTATTGGTATAGTGGCAGCAGCGTCAACAATAGTTGGCATTGTCACTAGCCTACCTGCCGGAGTGCTTTCGGACTTCTACGGAAGGCGCAAGATAATACTAGCTTCGACTTTCGTGTTTGCATCAGCACCCTTTCTGTATTTCCTAGTTAACTCCCCATGGCAACTTGCCATTGTTAGAGTATATCACGGCTTTGCGACTGCGATATTCGGTCCGGTAGCTATGGCGTTGGTTGCTGACCTTTTTGTAAAACGTCGCGGTGAAAACATGGGTTGGTATTCATCATCAACCCTTGTGGGACGTTCACTTGCGCCTATAGTCGGTGGTGCAATTATATATCAGTTTAATAACTATAAACTTGTCTATCTTGGTTGTGGAATTGCTGGAATTATCGCGTTGATAACCTCTGCTATAATCCCTATAAAGCATGAAGCAAGGTCGCAGTCAGCCAAATTTTCCGATAAGTTAAAACAGATGGGAACAGGGCTAAAAGAAATCGGCAAAAGTAGAGGGATAATGGTAACAAGCTGTGTTGAGGCGATCCAATACCTTTCGTTTGGTGCATTAGAAACATTCCTTCCGCTTTACTGCATTATCGTGGCAAAACTAAACGCTGCTGTCGTAGGAACGCTTTTTACCATACAGCTTGTGGGAACTACTCTGACAAAACCCGTGATGGGAAGATTATCAGATAAATACGGGCGAAAATTGATGATAACTATTGGATTAGTTATCGGTGGAATCGCTATGGGAACAATACCATTTTTCAAGAGCTTTTGGACTTTAATTCCATCTGCTGTCCTTTTTGGAATAAGCCTTGCGACTGTTACTGCTTCAACTGCTGCTTTTGTGTCTGATTTAGCAAAGGCAGGCTCTTATGGTTCGGCTTTGGGAGTTATGAGCACAATTATGGATATTGGCCATTCTTCTGGACCAATAGTCGGAGGACTATTAATATCGTTTTTTAGTGTTTATACGCCAGACAATTATGCGCCAATGTTTTTCATTATTGCGGCTTTGTTGGTTCTTTCTGGAGTGAGTTTCACATTATTTGTAGGAAAACCTAGAAAAGTAGAATGATTCGCTAAATGGGGGGCACAAAATGAAGTGGGTTACTCGTGAGAATGCTAATGTTGACAGAATCGCTTGTCCTTGGTTAATCAAAAGGTTTATAGATAAAGATGCTGAGTTTATATTTGTTCCTAGTGATAAGGTTCTTGAGGTAGCAAAAAAAGAAAGGGCATATTCTTTTGATGCTGATGGGGCAATATACGGGCATAAAGGGGCTAAATGCACTTTTGACGTGCTTATAGAATCATATAAACTTGATGATCCAGCATTGCTAATGTTAGCCAAAATTGTAAACGGCGCGGATACCAATAATCCAGAGGCACCCAAAGAATCAGCAGGATTGAAAGCTATTGCATCTGGATTTACCCTAACTGTTTCTGATGATCACGCTAAAATCAAGCTCGAAACTCCAATATACGACGGGCTTTATGAATGGTGCAAAGCACAATTAGCTAAGGAAAAGTAGGATGGGTAAATGGTTGTTATTCGTGGAGTCTTTGTTGTTTATTACAAATGAAGGCCCATTAATTATTGCAATGAAAGAACATAACTATTTACCCATCCTACACACTTGAATAAAATTGTAGATCAATGAAATAACGTTAATAGAATTTATTTGGTTAATTTATGAGGTAATTAGAAGTGGAAATGATTTACCGTTTTCTATATAATTTCATATTTTTACCTTTACTATATGTTTTGTATCACATATACGCCCTTTTTAACGAAAAAGCAAGAGAAGGTCTCAAAGGTCGCAGGGGAATTTTTAAGAGAATTTCCCAAAATTATAAAATTGATAAAAAATATGTGATATGGTTTCATTGTTCATCTGTCGGAGAATTTGAACAAGCTAAACCATTAATATCACAACTAAAAGACAAAGCAAACATCGTCTTAAGCTTCTTTTCACCATCAGCCTATAATTTAGCAAAGAAATATACTTTTGCTGACCTCATAACCTATTTACCTTTTGATACAAGCTGGAATGCTCGTAAGATGTTCAAACTCATTAAGCCATCTTTACTCATATTTGTTAGGTTTGATATATGGCCAAATTATGTTTGGACAGCAAAAAAATTTGGTGTTCCCGTTTTGCTTATCGATGCATCTTTACATAAGGAATCAACAAGATTATATCCGGTGGTCAGAAATTTTTTGAAATCAGTTCATAGATATATAGACCTCCATTGTTCTATATCTGAATCTGATGCAGAAAGGTTGAGGTCACTATGTTCGAAGGATTCAAAGATCGTTGTTACCGGTGACACAAGGTTTGATCAGGTTATAGCAAGAAAGAATGCTGTCGGAAAGAAACTAGAAGGATTGCTTCCAAAATTCAATCTTCCTGTAATAATTGCAGGTAGCACCTATATTGAAGATGAGGATGTTTTCATTGATGGTTATCAGAAAGTCCTCTCGAGTTGGGGAAAAGTGCAGTTAATATTGGTTCCTCATGAGCCTGAACCTAAAAGGCTGGTTGAAGTTGAGGATAAACTATCAAAAGCTAATCTTCCGTATGTTCGTCTATCCAGACTTGAGAAGGATAAAGAATTTAATGATGAAGTAATAATAATAGACAGAGTCGGTGTCCTTGCAGAACTATATATGCTTGGCGATATTACGTTCATAGGTGGAAGTTTTCATGGTAGCGTTCATAACGTCATGGAGCCAGCGGTAATGGGTAAACCTGTAATTTTTGGTCCAACAATCTATAACTCTTTAGAAGCCTATATGCTTATGGGGCGTGGTTGTGGGATAATGGTCCATAATGCAGATGAATTGGCTGATGAATTAATAAAATTACTGGACAACAAAGAATTAAGAGAAAATCTAGGAAGGATTGCTCAAAAATTGATTGAAGAGAATTCTGGTGCAACAGAGAGGATCATAAAATATATTAATGAGTTTTTAAAAGAGGAGTAAAATGTCATTTGATAGTCTTGCACTTCGCGCTGTTACAGAGCAACTAAATGAAACTATATTGAATGGTGAAATATCAAGCGTTGTCCAATACTCAAACTATGATTTCATTATACGCATTATAACAAAAACTAAAACTTACGGTTTGCTTTTCTCTGTTCATCCGGTTTATGCCAGGGTTCATCTGACAGAAAAAAATCCCGAAAAGAAAAATCGCTGGCACTTTGCCGATTTCTTGCAAACACACCTAAAAAAGGGCAAAATATCACTTATTGAACAGGTTGACTTTGATCGTATAATCAAGATCAAGATTACTCCTTATGAAGAATTAATTGAGGGATCAACAAAGGTTCTAATAGCAGAATTTATGGGCAAACACAGCAACGCTATGCTTCTGGATGAAAAGACAAATAAAATCCTGGAAAGCATAAAGCATATTGACGAACATAAGAGCAAATATCGTCAGGTTTTGCCTGGAGAAACCTACAAACCACCTCCTGCGAGTCAAGAACTTGATTTTTTTTCAATATCAGAGGATGATATAAAAACACTTGTGTCAAGGAGTGATGAATGGGAAAGAACATTAAAGCATTTTAAGGGAATGAGTCCGCTTCTTACAAAAGAAATTATTGCGCGTGCAAAAAATGAACCACCGGAAAATGTCTTTGTGCAAATTAGGGATGATATAAATGGATCAAGATATTCACCAAATGTCATAGTCAATGATAAAAATCAACCAATAGCTGTCTCACCATTTGAACTTAAGCAATATTCAATTGATGGAGTATTCTTAAAAAGTATTCCTTTTTCCAATATAAGCAGTGCTTTGGAATATTATTTCGATCATCTCATAGAAAAAGAAACGATTGAGTCAGAAAGAAACGCCATTTTCCAGGCAGTTAAAAGAAAACAGCAGGAACTTCAAGAGAAGCAAGATAATATAGATGCTCAATTAAGGGTAGCTGAAAATGCAGAGAGTTTGAGAATAAAGGGTGAATTAATTATTGCGAATTTGCAAAAAATAAAACGCGGTCAAAAAGAAGTATCTCTCAGTAATCCTTATGAGCCAGGATCTGCTGAGTTAACTATAACGCTCGATGAGAAATTAAGCCCTTCAGATAATGCCCAGAAATATTTTGAAGACTATAAAAAGGCAAAAAAAAGCAAAGAACATCTGGATAAAATATCCAGCAAAAATAAATCTATGATATCATATTTACAGGATATGACACAGAAAATAGAAAAGATAAATGATTTAGATGAACTTTACTTAATACGTAATGAATTATTAAAAAGGGGCATTTTGAAGGATAAAACAACTTCAATCAGGAAAACTAAAGATGAAACAACTCTTTTTAGAATTTTTAATTCCTCAGACAATTTTCAAATATATGTCGGCAGAAACGATAAAGAAAATGATATGCTCATCAGGGAAGTTTCCAGCAAATACGATATGTGGCTACATGCCAAACAAATAGAAGGTTCCCATGTTATTATACGTAATCCAGAAAAGAAGCCTGATATACCAAAGCGGACTCTCTTAGAAGCGGCAATTATTGCAGCTAATTTTAGCAAAGCTAAGCATTCAAGCATTGTTCCTGTTGATTATACATGGGTCAAATATGTAACCAAACCAAAAGGTGCAAAGCCAGGATTCGTAAACTATATATATGAGAAAACGTTATTTGTATCTCCAGAAGATTTTAACAAAATATTTTTAACAAAATCAGAGCTATAACAATTTCAAGAATACTGAAACATCCATTCTTTGATTTTCCCTGCGAACGGTTCGAAGGGATAGTTTTTTAGCGAGATTATGTGGGAAACTAATACCATTTTAGAAAATAATTATTCATTATAATTATCATCTATTATAAAATCCCTCTAAATCTCCCTTTGGGAAAGGGAGACTTTCCTGATTTCGCCTTTTTCAAAGGGGGTTAGGGAAATGATAATTATATGGTATTACTTTTCTACAGCTAAGATATTAGAAAAACCTTTGTTTCATATCGGCTCGTAAAATTGGCTCAAGTTCTCTTAATCTCTGGTTTATTTTTGTCTTACTAACAACATTGTTTTCATAAACTCTTTCTTGAAGATTGCCATACATTTGTCTGGGTAATAATGGTGAAAGGCTTGCTTCTCTTATAGCTAGTAACATCAGATATTCGTTAGTAATAGGGTCATTAGCAGGTATAAATTCGCTAAGTGATCTAACAAGGTCCTGTTCTATTACAACATCCCTGTTTTCCAATCGGGCTTTTTGAAAGCCTCTCATTATAATTAATTCAAGGTCTCCACCGGTGAAACCTTCTGTCCTGCTGGCAATAGTTGAGAAGTTTATCTTTTCATCATAAGGTATAGCGTTTCTAGATATTATTTTCCTGAGTATATCTTGCCTTGCTGATATATCTGGCAACAGGAAAGGTATAACATCATCAAGCCTACCCTGCCTACGAAACTCTGGATGTATCAGGTCGGGTCTGTTACTGGCTGCAATCCATAACACCCTTCCACGTAATGTCGGATCGCTCATAAAATTGACGAGATATGATAAAAGCTGGTTCATTATTTTTCTTTCGTATTCATCGGTGGTGTTATATACAATCCTATCTATTTCATCTATAAACACAACAACTGGAATAAGCGAGCGTATTATTTCTAAAGCTCTGAGCAGGTCCCATTCATTTCTTGTCTCGAGATCAAACCCTCTTAAACCTTTGAGCTGGACAAAGTGTATGCCCATATCTCTGGATAAGGCACGAATAAGATTCGTCTTTCCTGTTCCGGGCGGTCCTACCATTAATATTCCCGTAGGAACTGACTTTATATCCCAGTTTTTAACAAGATTGATTATGTTCCCAAAGTATTGAATTATATTTACCAAGCCACCAACAGTATCCAGACCATGGTCTCCGAAAATAAGCTCTAATCTTCCATAGCTTCGCTTTCTGATTGATTCCTTGTTTTGTTGAACAACCATAATAGGCGACACAGGAGTTTTTCTGGACTTCCCTGTCATCCATAGATGTTGAATATCCATAAGTGTTAACCCATGTGTTATGTTGGCAAACTCTTCCGATAACATACCTTCTGGCAGGTCGAGCTTAAACATACCTTCTTGCCCCTCAGCTTCAGGGATATAAAGCAGATGTCTGATAAAGTGTAATCTCTCTTGATAAGTTGGGATAGGGATTCTCACTGGAAATACCGTATAACCATCATTAAGAAGCAGTTCAGGTGCAACATTGGCAATATTTTCTGTAATCATAAGAATTATATGTCCGCGCAGTTTTATATTCATATCAACAGCCCAACGCTGGAATGTTTCAATATCTATAATTTTATTATCCGGGATAGGCTGTGTCCTGCGATTTGGGAGAAGCTTTTCTATATCATTGATCAATAAACCTACTCTGATATTTCCCAATCCTTGCCTGAAAAAATTCTCGATCATCAACATTGCTTCTTGCGGGTCTCTTATCATTCTTTCCTGACCAACATTCTTCAATCCCGCGTTTATATTTCTTATTACGATTGGGGGTTGTCCTTCCTCTGGTTGTGGTAACGGTTCGATCTCTTCAATACGTGTCAATTTCAATCTACTCTGATAAGCATTACGTAAACCTATGTTTGGAAAGATCAAACCTTCAGACCTACTGTAATAGATTACCGCATCACAACCGAGATAATTCATACGCTCCATCAAATAATCTCTTGTAAATAGGTATCCATGTATATCATCCCAGATAATATCATTAATATTGAAATATAAAAGGAATAGATTAGATAATCCAGCTCTATATCTTTCTTCAATAGACTGCCAGAATCTTGGTATCGGCATTCAATTATACTCCTTTCGTAGTATATTTTGTGATCTCTCGCCTTAAAGTATCTGCTACTTCTGCATGCCCTCTTTCTGTAATTTTATCTGCTAAATTATTAAATTTTGTAATATAATCCACATCGGCTTTTTTATATACATCTACCGATTTATCAAGCCATATTTCTAAACCTTCTTTTAGATAGAGATTTACATATTGGTCACCGAGTTCAGCAAGTTTAGATTTGTTCTCCGCAGACTCATAAGCTTTTTGTGCATCCAGAATCCAATCTTTATCACGCACAAGATGACGCCCTTCTAGCTGATATTTTAAAGCCTTATCTCCTGCAGAAATTAATAAATCTTTATTATCCGCTGACTTATACGCTTCAACAATGTAATCAAATAACCTGCTTTTAGTCTTCATATCCATTTCTCTGGATTCTAAATATAAATTTAGAGCCTTATTACCAATTTCTACCAGTTTATCTTTGGCGGATGCTTTTGTATAAAGTGAAACAGCTAAGTCAACATGATTACATTCATCAGCAGTTGATATTAGTTTCTTTGTCACTTCTTCCTTTGATATACCTGCCCTTTCACAAATTTCCATGTATCTATCCAGCAAAGAGGGTTTACCGATCTTTAGATAGGCATTTAAAAACATATTTGCGGAATTTACTAATCCTTCAATATCATTATCAGCGTTAAATGATTCATAGGCACTTTCAAGAGAATTGATTATTGATGATATGACATTTTCCTTTGATTTATCATCAATTATTCCTTTTGTTTTATCAACTCCCTCTAATTCTTTTATCACAGAATATTTTTGAATTTTAAACCATTCAGAATTTAGACCCGCACTTGCACGTTCAAGCATTTCCCTGCCTGATTTATGTATTATATGTTTTTTATCGCTCTCTTTCTCATGCTTCTTCCAGAGATGAAACATGGCTACCTCCTCCTTTCAGATATAAAAATGTTAAGGATTCACAATCATCTGAACCAAAGAGAGCAGAAGCTCAATCCATATCAAGAGCCCAGCAATGTATAATGGTTGTTGGACCAGCTGAATATTGCATCAAGGTAAATATATCACCAGGCATAATAAATAAAACATCGTCTGATTTGAGCTTTTTAATTTCCCTATCATATTTTAGTATTGCCATTCCAGCAATTAATACATAAACTTCTTCACTTTGACCTTTCTTGTGAACAAAGCTTTCACCTCGTTTTAGCCTTATATAATCAAGTGCAAGATGTTTTGAACCTTTCTTAGGGGAAACAATACAACGCCAATTTGCAATATCTCCAAAAACAGGACTACCCTTCGACATTGTGATTATTTGAACTGCGCTGATATGCCCTTTTAGTGGTTTTATTGTTGTATTCCCGGAAGAATTACGTTCTCCACGATATAAAGCCATATCAGGTGGGGATTGAAAGCTTATCAGCCTTGCGTTCTTTTCAGTCGTATTAACTGTGCCATGAATTTCATAAGAAGGAACAAAAACAGCATCACCAGCAAATACTGGTGTATATATATCTCCCTGCCTAACAGATACTCCACCTTCAAGAACTATGAAGATGTCTTCAGATTCATCATGAGTATGCTGGGGGAATTCATGACCTGGAGAATGTATACTATGATTGAGTGTGATCTGCCTGGCAGACATATCTGGATGTATAACTCTCCAATTCTGTCCTTTGCCCATTTGAAAAAATTGACCTTCTTTGAGATTTAATATTTGCATGGAATTCCCCCTATGTCCGTTTTATATGAATTTCTTTGGATCGATCGGATAGACACCCCATTCGTCCCTGCATCTTTTCATTTCTAATATGTTTTCTCTTTTTGCACCTACAGCAAGTGAATGAGATGAACCCATTATATATCCACCACCTGGTGCTGCATGCTCGAAAGCATATCGCGCATCATTTCTTATATCTTCGACACTCCCAAGAATTATATGTTCGTGCCAGATTCCGCCCCATAAACATAGTTTATCGCCGACCCTCTCCTTAAGTAGTTTTATATCCATGCCTCCGCTAGCTTGAATTCCTTCGTATGCATCATAAACTTCAGCAAGTTCGTTTATAACAGGCCATACATGCCCGCAACAGTGTTTTAAGACTTTTAATCCATATTTATGTGCCTCTGCAACATGTGCCTTATGCCAGGGATAAACCATTTCTCGATAAATTTTCGGGCTTGCTAGCAGACCTGTGCTACTGCCAAGATCACCGCAAGGCATAATACCATCAACACCGAGTTTTGCAAAAAGTGGTATCTGACGGATTAACCTTTTTCCATGTAATTCAGCTAATTTTTTGCAAATCTCGGGATATTCTATGAGGCTCATCCAGACATCTTCTTCTGTTGCTCCGAAACCCGGGAAGCCCAAATCTCCACAAAGTAGCAATATGAAATGAGTTGATTTCATTTCCTTGACTGCATGATGTACAAGTTCCCATGTTGAATCATTCGGATCACCTACTGGTTCATTTTCTATATTATCGATCTGGTTTTGAATGCTTTCTAAAGTTGGAGGTCTATATCCCTCTGTATTCCTTTTATATGGCATTAAATCATGTGTTATTGCTGATATCCTATATATATTACCCCCATCATCCATATAAGTTTCATCATCAAGTTTCTTCATGGGTTTTGGATGATAACCTTTGGGTGGAACAGCACTGACAAACACAATATCCATCTCAAGGGCTTTTATCAAGTCAAGTCTATCGCGTTTATAGCACTCCACTACTTCATCGCGTCTCCCATCCCAATAAGCTTGTGTCTGTCGCATTTTAGCTTGAACGAGAGTTTTCCGCCCTAGTATATCTTCATATACGTTATAGTCTATTGAATGTTCTCCCCATGGTATTCTATCTGGTTCTTTATGTTCTAGTGTTGCAAAAACACGCTCTCTTGGTAACATAAATGATTCCTTTCATGATATCCGATAATTCAAAATTATTAATAGTATCTACTTCCTAATATAGCAAAATTATATAAAATTGTCTAGGCTAATTCCCCAACAGGATTATCAAGCAGGTAAAAATATTATAAAATATTAGATAGAACATTATTGGATTAGAATACATGTTGGAGAATTTCTGTATATATTACGCATACAATTCGCATATAAACGAGCTATACAACATGTTTTGAAAGAGAAAATGTAGAAATATGAAAGTAACGGAAACACGAGTAAATTAAACAATTAGAGCTAGAGCTTTATCTAAAAAAGTAAACCCATATCGGCGTCCGCTATGGAGGTAAGATGATGAGAGAAGTAATTATTTATCCTGGTGAAGATGGTTATTGGGTAGCTGAATGTCCGGGTCTACCTGGTTGTATTAGTCAAGGAAAGACAAAGGAAGAGGCTATAGCCAATATTAAAGAGGCGATTTGTGGATACATCACTGCCCTTGAAGAAGATGGCTTACCTGTCCCTGAGGAGCGATTTGAAACACTGGTGGTGATAGTGTGAGCAAATTGCCGATTGTTTCTGGAAGTGAATGTGGCAGGGGCATTTTGTAAAGCTGGGTTTTTATATGAAACAACAGGAAGGAAGCCATATGATTTTGCGTCGAGATGACCCTTTCGCTCAGGTAGTTGTTCCTGACCACAAGGAATTAGATCGAGGGACTTTACGAGCAATCATTAGACAAACTGGGCTTAGTGTAGATGAGTTTATGAAGTTGCTGATGTAAGGGGCTTTTTACCATATTATATCATATTTGCTAGATTTTAATAGATTCCCATTTGCCTTTATAGAAACGAATAAAAATTGTTATACCATAAAGAATTATATAAAAAGCTGCTCCTGCCCAGGCACCAACTACACCGAAATTTAAAGTGTGCCCCAGAACATAGGAAAGTGGGACAAATATTAACCATGCATAAGTTAGACCTATAACCATTGTGAATCTTGTATCTCCAGCTCCACGAAGTGCCCCATTTGCACATATTCCAAATCCATCCGATAATTGAAATATACCTGCCAGTATCAATATTTTTGAACCAAGCCTAATTACTTCAGGGTCTTTACTTATAATCGCCATTAGCTTATCTGGTATAAGAAAGAAATTCAATGCTATGATCATGGTATAAATTATACCAACTTTTATAGATGTATATCCACTTTTGCGTGCATGATTGATTTCTTTTGCACCTATAAATTGTCCAACAAGCGTTGTCGTTGCTATGGAAATACCTATTAAAGGCATGAATGAAGTAGACATCAATGATATAGCAGCGTTAGAAGCCGCTAATTGAGTATCTCCCATGCGCGCTATAAACGCTGTAAATAAGCTAAAACTTGCATTATCTAAAAGGAATTGAACACCCATAGGTAAGCCTACACGAAGCAATCGCTTCATTAATACAACATCTAATTTATAGAATGCCCTTGTATTATATATGCTATTATATTTATTTGATAAAAAAATTATGAAATAAAGTATAGTGCTTACAAAAATTGAAAACATAGTTGCAAGTGCAGCTCCTAAAACTTCAAGACGAGGGAACCCAAATTTACCAAATATTAATAAATAGTTTCCAGTTATATTTATAATATTAGAAGTTATACCAATGAACATCGGAGTTTTCGTATTTCCTATACCTCTAAAGAAGCCTGCTATTGAAAAATTAAAAAACGTTCCTATACCTGAGTAGATCATAACTCGCATATATGTAGTTCCATAATTTTCAACGTTAGTAGATGAACCAATAATTTTTAACAAATATCTACTAAAAGGTGCAAAGACCATTAGAACTATATAAGAAATCAAAGAAATGTATATATAATGCCATAGGATTTTACCTATTTTATTATATTCCTTTGCTCCATAATCCTGTGCTATGAAGGTATTAGCACTACTTATCAAACCATTGAAAAATGAGAAGAAAGTCCAGATTATAGTGCCACCCAGTCCCACTGCTCCAAGCTGGGATGTCCCTAATCGTCCGACCATAATTGTATCCATTAATCCCATAAGAGTTTGAGAGATCATGGTTATCATAACTGGATATGCAAGACTTAGTAATTGACGATATCCACCAGGTGTAAAATTTTTTGTGCTATCGTTCTTTATCATATTTTTTTACCATCATATAAGAAGTTCAGGCTTTTTAACTTTCAGCAAAAACATCTGATATTATCTCATAATCATATTAGTTTTTCAACAAGATAACAATCAGTCTAAAATCAAGTGCAATTCGGAAAGGTTAACATATGTATAGTAAAATAGCTTAAAATTTTGTGTTATTTATAAATTTTTAATTACA
>FWPV01013107.1_pt1 | contig 12545 bp, 7 predicted proteins | sample 2228371 | NCBI WGS metagenome assembly FWPV01 (sample SAMEA103939776, study PRJEB20133) | metagenome | reverse complement strand
ATAAGTTGACTTCAGGTTTAATCATCAGGATAATAATTGGGCCAAAATTAATGAGGAACACATTATTACATTACAAAAAGGGCATAATTATATCTACCTCAGGAAATTGATGAAATTGTTAACAGTCACCAAAGCTATATCTATTAAGTTTAAATTAAGGAGAAGCAAATGAAATCAAAAAAGATCGGCCGCCGCGATTTTGTCAAGCTCGGCCTGGGAGGGGCAGTGGGCTGGCTGGCATCTTCTTCCTGGATAAAAGGAGAAGCCTTAAGCTCCTGGCCCCGGCCCTGGCCCGAAACCATGACGGATAAGCCAAAACTAATTTATCGGACTCTGGGTAAGACAGGGCTTAAGGTCACAGCCGTAAGCATGGGCGTAATGAATGCCGATAACCCGGACCTCGTGCGAGCCGCACTCGATGCGGGCATTATCCTCCTCGATACAGCTCACAGCTACCAGCGGGGCCGGAATGAAGAAATGATCGGCAGTGTAATCAAGGGCAGGCCTCGTGACTCCTTCCTCATTGCTACCAAAATTAACCCACCGACAAGGGACCGGAAAACGGGCGAATTTCTTCCAGAAACGAATGCCCAGCAATTTCTGGATATGTTAGATATAAGCCTCCAGAGATTGGGTCTGGACTATGTTGACATTCTTTGCCTGCACAACACGACCAAGCGAGAACAGGCCCTTAATGAAGTGGCTCTCGAGGCTTTACTCAAAGCCAAAAAAGAAGGAAAAACCCGGTTTATCGGGGTTTCCACTCATGCGGGTCAGCCCGACGTGATTAGAGGTCTGATTGAGGCTAAAATACATGATGTCGTCATCTGCGGCTTCAACTTCCGCCAGGAAAACAGGGAAGAAATCCGAAAGGCAATTAAAGAAGCTGCCGCGGCCGGGATAGGCGTCATCGCCATGAAAACTCAGGCCGGCGTTTACTGGGATAAAGAAAAAACGCAGAAGATCAACATGAAAGCGGCTCTCAAGTGGGTCCTCAACGAGCCAGCCGTACATACGGCCATCCCCGGTTTTACCACTTTCGAACAATTAGAGGAAGACCTGTCGGTTATGGCTGACCTGACCTTGACCGAAGAAGAAATCCGTGACCTGCGGTTGAACGAGGTCACAAAGGATGGTCTCTATTGTCAGGGATGTTCTGCCTGTCTTGCTGGCTGCCCTGACGCTTTGCCCATCCCTGACTTGATGCGTAGCTATATGTATGCCTTTGGCTACGGTAATCAGCAAGCAGCCGCTGACCTCCTGGACTCCTTAAGGCTTCCTTCTACCCTTTGCTCTAACTGCCAAGCTTGCTCTGTCCGCTGCTCTCAGGAATTCAACGTCAGACAAAGGCTAAGCGAACTTGCTTCGGCGCTTTCCTGTTTTGAAGTCGCTTACCCCTGAGAAATAAATTTAATCCCTCTGAATTAATTTTGAAGCGGGTTCTCTTTTACCCTTGATATAAGTTCCTCTTTTCCTTTTTGCTCTCTCTAATCTTTGTCTGCAAGCCTCGATTCAAAAGGGAGATAAGGTTTGAGGTCAAGAATCGGGGTGCCATCTAACATATCAATTCCTTGAACTTTCAGGATATTATTTTTTATATCTAAAATTTTTACCACCGATAGACCTATGGGATTGGGTCTTCGCGGCGAGCAGAGGCTGAAAACCCCCTGGAAGTCCTGGCCATGGGGTGGCTTCTGCCGGAGATATTCAGCCGCGAAAGGTGGCGAAAGATGGAAAAAGAAGAGAACAACGACCAGGTCGCCGGCTTTTAACCCTTCCAGACCCGCTTGCCATTCAGGATTAATCACCAATTCACCTTCCAGGTCAGAACACGACCAGTGGCGCGGAACATCCTGGTGTTGGTGCCGAACATAGCCAATCGGCTTGAAAATCAATTCCCGGTTTAACATTCGCTCCTCCATCCTAACTTGCCCGGTATATTTAGAATTTAGAATAAATTTATTTTAACGATTGTCTATCTTTTATTACTCCTTTCAACCTGTCAAGAGATGGGTTCTATAACAAAAATGATAATTTAGGGTCATATTTCAAGCCCCTATTTCAGGTTGATGGGGGGAGATTTATCTAATTAAAATCATGATTCTATCTGAGGAAAATGACCAAGACAATTTCCCGCTTGAAGATTTAACTAAATAAATTAGTAAAAAGAAAGAAAAAAGGAAGGAGGGGAAAAAAGAAAAAGAAAAAAAAGAAAAAAAGTGAATTGATTTACGATAAGATAATTTCACCTCATCTCTACCATGCCCTTCGGCACAAAGATGGACGTTCTGGGACAGCAGATATTTATCTGGTTTTAAAAGGAGTGATTTGGCAAAAATTAAGAAATATAAATTCTCTCCATGGTTTTCACAACTGCCAGGCGTAGCCAATCTTTAAGAAGAAGGTCCGGCTGGTCCGGGTCAGACTGATATTTTCCAGTCCGAGCGAGTTGTCGGTATAACCCAGAAATAAAACTGTTCGGGGATTCAGTTTGTAGGAGAATAGGAACTGGGTGAATAAGCCGCGGGTTACCCGCTGCACCGGAAAATCATAGGCCATTTGGTTTCGGTCTATATCCCGGTATTGAATTATGGCCCGGATGAAAGCTCTGACGTTAAAGTTGTAAATTATCTTGCTCTGGAATAAGTTGGCCGTGTAAACTCGCTCCCGTTGGGCCTTGAGCTTCTCGTAATGGTAAGCAGTGGTAACGTTAAGGTGGCGGGTCAGGTTAACGGAAAATCCCGGCTCGAGCGACACCATATCAGCTGGCCGGACGTTGTCAAAATCTATCCAGCGGCCAGCGGCAACTTCCATCAAAAATTCGCTCCCGCTAAAAGGTTTAATTCCGAACTCGCTGTCAAACAGGGCGTAATCAAGCCTCTTACCCAGGTAAAGTGTCTGGCCAAAGTTTCCGCTAAGCACCGCCGAGGTTTGAAGCGGTCCCTGGTATGCGGTTCTCAGGGTCAAGCCCCTGTCCAGGGCGTTACCTTCGTGGTCATAGATCACCTGCCCCATAGCCCCGAAGCGAATTAGGTTGAACCAGCCTTCGGGTGAGCCCCAGACTTGCCGCATGACGACCGCACCCGCGCTTCTGGTGTCAACGCGGGGGAGGTAGCCATAATCGGCCCGGAAGTTTCGTCCTAAGTCCTCCAGTATTCCCTGGATTATCCAGTGCCGCGATTGGTGCACTAAGGTGAAGTTAACGGCGTTCGCGCCGAAATTACCGGCGGGTTGCAGATAATCTTCCTGAACAAAGGAAGGATATTCCGTCTCTGAGTGAAGGAATTGAACGGACAGGAAAGTGGTCTGGTTGAAGCGAAGGAAGCTGTCCGCGCCAAACACATGGTTGTGGTAATCGTCCCCGCCGCGGCCGGTGTAGAGCAGGCCCAAGGTCGATCCCTTACCGATGTCCTGGCGTAACCGGAAAACGCCGCCATAGACTCTTTGGTCGAGCGACAGGCTCATTGAACCCTGACTTCCAGGTAAAAGAAGATTATTTATCTCATCCTGCGCTGAGAAGAAACCAAGAGCCGTGCGGCCCATTTTGCCTGTCATCTTTACGCCCCAAGCCGGGTCGGCTACTGTTCTAGTAAAGACAGCATTAATGGGTGTCAGAAAGAAATCGCCCCCTTCCAGGAAAAATGGCCTTTTCTCTGGGTAGTAAAGAGCAAAGCGACGGTTGATTTCGAGCTGGGCAACATCGGCCTCCACCTGACTGAAATCAGGGTTGGCGGTGGCGTTGAGGATGAGGTTCGGAGTGACTCCCCACTTGAAAGTAACGCCCGGGTCTGCTTTCTGGTTGAGCTTCTCGAGAGAGCCATCCGGAAAAGTGGCCAGGTCCATGGTATCGGTTCGGACAGCGGTCAGTGTGGGGTTAATTTCGATGTTGCGACCAGGGGAAATTCCGCCGAACCCAATGAGCTTGTTGAATTGGCAGAGGATGCAGGAGACGCTTCGCGACCGCTTGTGAGAGGTTATGCGGTGGCGGACGCCGCGCGGCCAGCTCCGTTCAGCGCTAAACCCCCAGGTCTGAGGTGCAGTACTTGGCCGGAAGCGAAGCTGGTTAAAGGGGATAGCCACTTCCACGGCGTAACCCCAATCTTCAACCCGGCTGGCCGCATTCCAGATAGCGTCCCAGGAGAAATCTTCATAGCCTTCAAGCTCCGACAAGTTGGCATCAGCCTGGACGCCCAGAGGATTAACCCGGAATTGAAACCCCCGCCGCTCATCATTGAAGCAATCCACCATGAAGCTAACATGGTCGTCGAGGATCAACTTATCAGCATCATCGCGGTCCATGAGATGAGCCCGGATTTTATGCGGTTCCGGGTCATAACAGCGGAAAGCTACATAAAGGTTATTATGATCGTAAGTAACCAAGCAGTCAGTTTTGACGGGTGGTTCAATGTTGTCCCCAGGAGTCCATTCATAGAGGAGAGGGATGACGGCGGCATTCTGCCACGCTTCTTCATTGAGCAGGCCGTCAATTTTTATTTTTGAGCTGGCCGGTGTGACCTGAAAGATAGCTGCCCCGGTGGGAGTAATAGCAGCAACGGTCTCCTGTTTAGTGGACGGCAGGGTCGAAAGGAGGCTGAGAGAGGGTAAAGTCTCTCTGGCTATGGCCGATGACGCCGGCCTTACCGTCGGTGCTAATTCCGTGAAAAGCATCGCCGCCGTAGCCGACGTTTTTTTCCCCGGAACGTCAGCATCTTTACCTGAAGAATTAGCTACCCTGGCATCGCTCCCAGGACCTGGTTCTTCAGCCCTCAAGCTTCTAGACAACCCACCTAAAATAATCAAAAACATTACCAGGAAGATAACGAAGCTCAACAAAGGCCTGGAAAATATTCTTCCGTTCTGGAGGTGCATTTCAATCTCCTTAGTTAGAGAAAGATCGCTTCAGAGGCTATCTCTTACAGCTAATATATCAATTTTCCCTCATATATCTGGTGATCCAGACAATTGACGTTCTGCTTAACCCGCTGGTCTGTGTATCTCGGGCAAAATTAACATAAAGCTCATTTATTAAATAATACGAATTGATAGGGGAAAAGGTTCGCCACGAAAAAAATTAAAAGAGGAGATAAATTCTTCCCTTCTAATCTCGTGCGGGGAAAAAAACAAAAAGGTTTACCAAAAAAGTCAGAATAGGACGGCCGAACCTATTCGTAAACCAGAATTTCCACCCGGCGGTTGGCCGCTCTACCTTCACGGGTTGAGTTATCAGCAATCGGCTTGGAGCTACCCAGGCTGACCACAGCCATCCGGTGCAGGGGAATTCCATAGGTTTTATAAAGATAAAGCATCACTGCTTCGGCCCTTTTCTTCCCCAAAAGAATGTTGACTTCTTCGGGCCCCGTATTATCAGTGTGGCCCTGAATTTCCAAATAAACGCCTTTGTTTTCTTCTACCAACCGCTTGACGAATCGGTCAATGGCTGCCTTAGCCTCGGCACTCAGCTCAGCGCTGTTGAAAGCAAATTTAGCTTCATCACTCTTGAGAGTGGCCGTCATCACCAGGTTGCCACGGATGAGGGTTTTGACCTCTTCAATCTTGCCTTCGACCTTCTGAAACTGGCTGTCATGCTTTCCGATGAGCTCTCCGATAGTGGCCAGCTTTTCATCATGCTCTCTAATCCTTTTCTGGGCTTCTTCAATTTCAGTGGAAACGTTGGCCACTTTTTTATCCAGAGCTGCAACTTCGGTACTCACATATTTTTTAGTGGCACAGCTCGTCCCGATTAAGGCCAGTCCGAGAGTCAGAATAACACCAGAAAACAGAAAGTTCTTTTTCATCTTGACCTCCTTATTTTTCATCGCTTCTGGATGACCTTTATTTGGCAGTTATATAAACTTAGCCTTAATTATACATTAAACGCTCGCCAATTGTAACTATTAATAAAGAAATTTTTTGGTTTAATAGCAAGGGTTATCGCCTGTAATTCTTCGCTTAATAGTCCCTTAATATCCCTGCCTGGTTCTCACCCGGTAATTCGCCCTGACCGTGCTCACCCTGATCCGCCGATAACTGTCGTCCTCCCTATGAGATGTGTAACCTATTAGATATTGGTGGCTCTGCTCCTTTTTTATTTCATACAAAGTAGCTAAAAGGCTCTCCAGGTTGTCCAGGAAAAAAGCCCGGCCACCAGTGGCTTCCGCAAAAAGGGTCAGAGTCTCAACGATGCTCCCGGTCGTCAGTCCGCTTTTTCTTTTATGCTTAGCCAGGATTTCCTCCGACCTGGGGATTTTATACCCGATTACATAAATAGGCACATCGACCCGACGGGCTACTTCAAGAGCTTGTTCGGCCGTCGCCTGACTGTCATTCTCAATACCATCAGTAATGAGGAGCAAAGCTCTTTTTTCATTTTTCGCCCGGACGGCATATTGAGGCGAAACAGCTACGGCATCATTAAGAGCTGTTTTTCCGTAGGCTTCCTCCTGGTCAAGAGCAGCCAGAAAAACCTTCCGGTCAGCCGAGTGGCCAGCAGCCACCTCGACCTCCCCGTCAGCAAAAACAAGCAGCGCCAGCTCATCTGCGGGACTCAGAATTTTTTCCGCTAAGGTGTGCAGAGCCAGCCGGCATTCCTTAAATTTATTTTCTAAACCCATACTGCCGCTGACATCCAGGAGCACAGTCAGGCTTAACGGCGCTCGCTCATCGTGCTGAAAATAACTGATGGTCTTTCTTTCGTTATTTTCATAGACCACAAAATCCTCTGCCTTCAGGTGATTGATGTAGCGACCCTTTTTATCCTGAACAGTTACCGCTATGGTTATGGCATTTACCGTAACGCTGTAGGCTGGCTTTTCCTGAGGAATTGGCTGCGGTTTTTCCTGGGCCAAGACAAAACTAGCCAGAGCTAACAGACTAATTAACGATAAAATAAACCAGACTTTCTGTTTAATTTTCATTTTAATTATGTCCTGCCACATCCAGGAGAAACTAAGTATTTCTAAAAAAGATAATAAAACATTATCCGCCCGAAAGCAAAATGGAGCCAAAAATAGCGGAAGATGAGCCAGGCGCCGACGCCTTAATATTTACAGGGAGCTTGGCTTTATTAGGGGGGAGGAAGGTGATCGGGCGATGATCTGCGGGGAATCCATTTTGCGGTCAATCATCTCCCTGATGACCAGAGGAAAATCCGATGTTTCTTCTCCAATTGGCTCTTATAATTAGTGAGAAACAGGCTAAAGTAAAAGAAAAATACGCGGTAGCGGACAGTCTATTCGAGATATTGAGACAGGTAAAATGAGACCACAGCAAGGACACTCATTTAAAACCAGATTGATGGCGCTGGGGATACTCTTCGCCTGAAATCGGTCGCTACTTGATAAAAGAGCTCCACTCGTCTAAAAAACTAACTCATGGTGACACAAAAGTGAGGGTCACGACTCGCCTTGTGGTCAGTTGAAGAGCATTTATCAGGAATCTGGCTTGAGCTGACTGACTTTTCATTCTTGACATAAAAACAAGCCAGTTAATCTTTGCCGTTGTTATAAGTCTGCTTAAAGCTTGGTTGCAAATAACGCCACGTATTGTTTGCTCATTGTCATTCTTAGAGTTATCATAATTATTTCCAATAAATAAAATAATGGAGAAAGACGATGAAAATCAGGTTATTGAGTATTCCGGTGGCCGACCAGGACAAAGCTCTTGATTTCTACACTAACCAATTGGGCTTCCTTATCAAAAGAGATATTCCTATCGAGAAAGCCCGCTGGCTAACCCTGGTTTCGCCGGAAGAGCCGGAAGGCCCAGAACTTCTGCTTGAGCCTAACGCCGAATATCCAGCGATGAAAGCCCTTAAAGAAGCTCTGGTAAAGGATGGCATCCCCATCGCGGCCTTCGTCGTGGAAAATATTCAGGAGGAATTTCAGAGACTCAAAGATAAGGGTGTTAGCTTCACCCTCGAACCGACTGATTTCGGCACGGCCATTGTGGCCATCTTCGACGATACCTGCGGCAACCTCATCCAGATTTACCAGGAAAAGGCCGTTTAAAAGGGAACTGCCCGGCTCCTCATCTTATTTTTCTTAAATATTTCTACATTTCTGTTATCCCTACGCCTCTCTTGTGGTGGAAGCCGAGAGAGGGCAGAAAGTCATAACTACCGGGCCATAGGCAGCAGTAAGAGACCCAATTGAAATTGGCTGTATTATCTTATTTCCGCCTAAAGCAAAGAGATGGGTGATCCTGGGCTTTTTTCGGAGCATCCCAGCGCTTTTTTTCGTCACGAGCAGTTCACGATTGCCCGCAGCATATTTTCTTTTCGGGCTAGACTCTAGTTCTCTAACCCACCTCACCTTCGTCACCGCCACAAGGCATAGGGATGCAAACCTGGAGTCAAATGTTTCCACCTGATTTCCCGAGTGCAAAGAGAGCTTCATCAAAGGAAGCCCCCACCCAAATCATAAAAATATTTATCTCAGATATTATGGAGTGCGCAAAAGCGTCCTGCTACTTCCGAGGAGACTTTAATCAGGGCTTATAAGGGGCAGGGCAATATCCTCAGGAGCATTTTCAGGTGAAGCTGAAGGAGGTCTACGACTCGAACACTCTTTCTTAGGTAACTCTGCGCTGGGTCAGATGACCTTACATCCCTCTTTACTCGTGGACAGCCATAAATGTAAAGACCCGCCTGAGGTCTATCTCCTACTCCTATGAGAGGACCTTGCCCCCTGCTTTATCAAAAAATCCTCCCTTCATCTCGAGACAGTGTGTCTGCAATAACCGTTTTTGCGGGGATTTTTAAGTTTAACTAATTTTTTTCTTCCTTATTTTCATCCAGAAAATTCAAATATTTGAATAATAATTCAAATAATTGAAATGGGCTTAGCCTTCTTTTAAGTCCGCTGAATGAAAAGAAAAGGGATGGGGAAGATTTGCTTTGGATAAAACAAGGCAATATATCAGAATTTTCGGCAGAAAAAGAAGATAGGTTTTCTCACCTTCGGTCTGGCTCCGCGAAGCGACGTTCTGGCCGATATAACTCCGCTTCTTCCTTTGTCGATGGAGATATTTAAGGCAGGGGGGCGGGGTGGTTTGATGCAGGAAAAAATAAAGTTACTTTCACCCGATAGAGGCAAATTTCCCCTAATCACCTCCCTTGCTGAAGTACCGACGGCCATCGTAGTCTGAGCTAAAATTATTCTTTATCTTCAAGCCCGGCTCAGCGCTCTGGAAAATAACGATTTGTGCTTTACCGGCCTTCTCTCTCCCGGAGAGTTTCCATTTTTTTCCCCCGGCGAATTATTCGCCTCCATGGATAAAGTTCAATTTTTTGAATTCTAAATCCATTATTTTGAATTTTTGTTGGCCCATAAAAATTTAATCCCAGCTAACTTGCTGCAAATAAAGAAAAAAAGGGGAAGGATAAATTGTCACAAAATTTGCATTAAGAATTTTTAGAGGGGAGGTGAGAATGAAATAAAGCAAATTCTTTTGGGCTTAGGGGAAAAGGGTTAAGAAAAAGGAGGAAAGGAAATGAAAAAAGTAAATTTAATTTTATTGGCGTTGATCTTATTGCCTGGGCTGGCCTTTGGACAGGCCATTATCAGCAAAATCATCGGCAAGGTTACGGACGAAACGGGCACACCTCTTCCTGGAGTTACCGTAACGGCAGAAGGCCCTAAGCTGGTAGGCGTTTCCTCCACTATTACTGATGATAAGGGAACATACCGTTTACTGGCTCTTCCTCCTGGAGAATATACCTTGACCTTTACTCTTCAGGGGTTCAACACAGTAGTCCGCAGGGATATTGTGCTCCGGGTCGATGAAACCCTCACCGTCAACATTACCATGACTCCAGGGAAGTTAGAAGAAGAGATCACCGTTACCGGCATGGCCCCGCTGATTGATGTGCGCAGCACCACCAAGGGAATGACTATCACCCGTCAAATGTTTGAAGTCCTGCCTCGAGGACGAAACTTTGATACCCTGGTAACCGCCGTTCCGGGTGTAAACACGGAGCCTTGGTTGGGCGGCGTCTCCGTGGACGGCGCTTCAGCCGCGGAAAACATGGTTTTCATTGACGGTACCGACATTACCCGCAACGATGTGGGTCTTCCGCGGATTGGCGCTGCTTTTGAGTTTGCCGACGAAATTCAGGTTGTGGCCAGCGGTTATAACGCCGAATACGGTGGAGCGCAAGGCGGGGTCATCAACGTAGTTACCCGGCAGGGTGGAAATGAATACCATGGAGAAATTATCGGCTATTACAACAGCCACTGGATGCGCGGCACAGAAAGAGACACCTTGCGCCTGAACCTTTATGACATCACCAAAGCAGAATATGTTAATTTTGAGACAGGTAAGGGTCTTGAAGATACGGTAGGCAAGCTGGGCAAAGATAAATACCACCGCATTGAACCCGGCTTTAGCTTGGGTGGCTTTTTTATAAAGGACCGGCTCTGGTTTTTTGCTTCGGTTCTTCCCGTTTACACTAAACAGACAGGTTATCGGGTATTCTTAACTACCCCCAAACAAACCGGAAATTACACCCAAGAATACTACTACTACAATTTTTCAGCTCGCGTGACCTCACAGCCCGCTAGATTTCTCCGGGTAGGCGCTTCTTTTGTGAACAATTTTTACAAATATCGGGGCGACCTGCCGTCTCGGGATGGAACCAGCAGCACCGCCGCACCCTGGGATAAATACGGCTGGGATTATCCCGGTTACTCTGCCTCGGTTTTTGCCGATTTTACCTTCGGCAACAACTTCATGATTAACCTCAAGGGAGGAAGATTTTTCTATGACACAACTAACCAGCAGGTAAAATCAACTGAACCCCGCTGGTATCACGGGGGCTCTGGCACAATAATTTATCCTGACATTCCAGCTGAATATCAAAAACCAAGAGGATGGCAGAACTACGGCCGGCTTTACGAGTATAAAAAATACATCAAATACAAGAATAATTTCGATGCCAATTTTACTTATTATTTTGACCTCAAGGGGGAGCACGCTCTTAAGTTCGGTCTTTCCTGGACCAGACAGGGCGAGGACGCTGACCGCACTATTACGTACCCGGAAGTATATCTTAACTGGGGAAGACCAATCGTTATCGGCGGTGTTGATTATGGTATGGGAAAATACGGATATTATGAGGTGAGAGGCAGCGATGTTACCGGTCCCTTTGGCGAATATTTTAACGTCTACAACGACCGCTGGGCTTTATTTATCCAGGATAGCTGGACCATAGCCGATAAGTTCACTCTTAACCTGGGAATCCGAGCCGAGTCGGAGTATGTGCCACCCTATTCCGCCGACCCATCAATTCCCAAGGGCTTCCGGCCGATTGAGTTTGATTGGGATGAAAAGCTAGCACCTCGCATTGGCTTCACCTACGATGTCTTTGGCGATACCAGCCTGAAAATCTTTGGCCACTGGGGTCTTTATTTCGACGTCATCAAGACTTACATGGCCGCTCACTCCTACGCTGGCTTCAAATGGAAGAGCGCTTATTACACTCTGGACACTTTTGAATGGAATAAAATTGGTGTAAATAACTTCTGGCCAGGCCAACTGAAGCTGGTTTACGACTGGCGCCATCCTTCCTTTGAAACCACTGACCCCAATCTGAAGCCGGTAAGCCAGCGAGAGATTTCCCTTGGCCTTGAGAAGAAGCTGATAGAAAATCTGGCCCTGACCGTGCGCTTTGTCCAGAAGCACCTTCGCTATACGATTGAGGACGTAGGTATTCTTACCCCTTACGGCGAAGTTTATTTCGAATCAAACCCTGGCTATGGCTACTCTATTACCGGAACTCCAGAATATCCTCTCGACCCCCGCTTCTGGAAATGCCCGCGGGCTAAAAGAGAATACTACGCTCTGAATCTCAGCCTCGATAAGCGGTTAGCCAATAACTGGCTGGGTGGCTTCTCTTATACCTGGAGCAGGCTCGAGGGCAACTATCCTGGCCTGGGAAGCTCCGACGAGTTCGGTCGCACCAGCCCCTATGTGGAAAGGGCTTTCGATAACTGGGCCATGTCCTATACCAAAGACGGGAAACCGATTGATGGGCCGCTTCCCACTGACCGGACTCATTTCTTTAAGCTTTACGGCGCCTATACCTTCCCCTTCAACCTCACGGTGGGAGCAGTAATGAACGCTTATAGCGGCACTCCCGTTACTGAATTTTGGCGTTACCTGAACGTTGCCTACATGATGCCCTTCAACCGTGGTTATTACCGTGATGAAAATGGTAACCTGGTGAGAAAAAGAACCCCCTTCATCTGGGTCACTAATATCTACGCTGAGTATACCCTCAGGTTGGGCAACCGTTATCGCCTCAATTTAAACCTGAACGTGGATAACGTCTTCAACATCAAAACAGCTCGCCGCCTGTTCCCATGGAAGATGCAGTATAACCTCACTGTTTCTGAGGAAATGGTTCTCTCCAAGAACTGGGACATCCTCACTACCCCCAATATCAACTATGTGCCTGACCCTCGCTTCTTGATGAAAGAACAGTTCTATCCCCCCATCTCAGCCAGGCTGGGTATCAAGTTCATATTCTAAACAGGTCTGAAGAAAAA
>FWPV01013106.1_pt1 | contig 12546 bp, 11 predicted proteins | sample 2228371 | NCBI WGS metagenome assembly FWPV01 (sample SAMEA103939776, study PRJEB20133) | metagenome | reverse complement strand
ATCAACTCTCCTTCGCAAAAAACGTATAAAACACCGGCACTGCCATCAGCGTCACAACAGTCGAAATGAACAGCCCCAGCAGCATGGCAACTGCCAGGGGGCGTTGCAGCTCTGCGCCCTCGCCGAAACCGATCGCCATGGACAACAGGCCCAGAATGGTGGTGATCGAGGTCATGATAATGGGGCGGAAGCGCTTCTCGCTGGCGTCAAAGATTGCATCCCGAACCGAATAGCCTTCGCGCCGTCGCTGGTTGATGAAATCGACCTTGACGATGGAGTCGTTGACGGCAATGCCTGCCAGCACGATTAATCCGATAAATGAAATGACATTCAATCCAAAGCCGGTCAGCCAGAATATGATGCTAATGGTTGATAATGTCAGCGGAATGTCCAACATGATAATGAAGGGGAAGCGCAGCGATTCGAATTGTGCGGCCATGATCATGTAGATGAGGACGACGGCCAGCAGCATGGCGAGCATCAGGCTGCGGAACGAACGATAAACCTCTTCCTGCTCACCGCCGATCATGACCTGGTATTCGGTTGGAGAATTGGGCTTCTGGTTATTTTAATCCGAAAAAAGGATGGTGAAAAACGTTGCTAACATCATTGCCAGAGCAATATAACCGGTGAAGTTTATCAGTTTAGCAGTTTGATAAAATTGCTGATGTTCGCGTCCCTTTACTGATTCTTGTTCGGATTTTGTGGAATTAATCAGAAACAATATCCCCAGAAACATTCCTGCCAATAGCAGCACATGCGCACCCAATGACATCTGGCTGAGGAAGGGGAGCGAGCCGAAGTGATTCTTGGATATAACAGGAATAACCCTTGCGAAGGTTTGCAACCTTCGCAAGGATTTTGATCTCAAATTATTCGTCGCTGTCGTATCACCTGCAAAAAAAATATCTACGGCGACATTTTGGGCGATGGCATAAGTAAGCTTAGCAGATTGAACTAAATTAATGGCGATGACAGAGAATAAATTGATTTATGAAGATTTTTATTAACGTAACAAAACAACCTTCCGTTGGGCGCAGAACTCGCCTGCGCGCAGACGTACCCAGTAAACGCCATTGGCTACCGAATTGCCAAAGCTATCCTGACCATTCCATTGAATGGTATGCACGCCACTAGTCTTATATTCGTTCACCAGCGTGGTGATCTCTTTGCCGAGAATGTTGTATACTTTAATGGTTAAGTGGGCATCTTCGGGTAACTCAAAACGGATGGTGGTTTCCGGATTGAAGGGATTGGGATAGATATCAAAGCTCAATTCACTGGTCGCCAAATCTTGTTCGCCGGGTAATGCTTTTTCTAATTGGAATCCCATCGTTTCCAGCTCATTTTCAGCATAGCTTACCATTTTATTATCTGGGTGCTCTTTAACGATTGTTACTAACAGTGCTTCTGCTTTTTCTGGTTCATTTAATTGATATTTGTAAATTAATCCTTTCTCATATAGCAGTTCGCAGTATAAATCTTCATCCTCGCTGCTGGAAGAAATTACTTTGTCGGCGGTTTCAATGGCTGTCTGATAAGCTTGCTGCTTAACATAATATTTTATCAGGTGTCGTTCAACATGCGGTTTTATGGCCTGATATTTATCATCTTTTAATAAGCCGATAATAAAGTCATAATAGCTCGCGTAATCATCCTGTTGTTGGTAGCAATGTACAATTCTGAATATCGCCGCCGGTGCATCTTTTGAATTAGGGTATTTCGCCAGGAATTCCTGGTAGTCCGCAATTACCTTAGCATAATTATTTTCATATTTCTTCATGTCAACTGCGCCAGTTGCCACTCGTTCATCGCTTACTGCCTGAAGCAGTGCTGCATAGTGTTCGTCGATGACAGAAATTTGCTGAGATGCCGGTTGAGCGCTATTGTGCAGCACCTTGTTTTCAGTATTGCTTTTGGCTAACATATTTAAGCCGCAAATATCAATCGAGCCAGATACTATAACATTTCCCTGGCAACTTTGATTAGGATTAAAGCTATACGTATTCCACTTGGCATAGGCTGTCGAGCCGGAGTAGGCATAGATGTCGCCATCATTCTCGCAAAAATAACTGTTGCCAACATTATACAGCGAATTGCTCAGCAAATAGACTCCGATGGTTAAATCGGTAATTTCGCAATCCGCTATGGTACCATCACAATTGGTAATCTGGTTGGCGGACTGCGTTCCGTTGAATATCGAATTATTTATTTGTACTTCATCACCGTAGATGGTTAAATTGTAACCTGCCACATCATCGATGGCTATCCAGGAGTTATTGACACTGATACTACCGGTATTCAGATCGCTGAGATCACAGCCATCGGAGTTGGTGATGGAAATATTGCCGACATAGGTACTGTTGTAACCCTCGCCAACAATATCAACATTATACTTATTGGACATAGTGACGCTGCCGCTGAAAGTGCCGGAATAGAGATGAACTATTTGTCCGCTCGTGGCGTTATCTATAGCGGAATTAATGGTGGAATAATAGCCTTGCAAAGTACCCGATTCTTCGACACGGATGTTATCGGGGTCTACTGTGCCATTGTTGATAATGATGCCGCCGGTGGATTTGATATAATAACCATTGAGGTCAACCGATCCAGTTGAGGTAATTGTCAATGTTTTACCGGAGGGAACCGTTACGTTGCCAGTGAGGCTGACGGGTGTCCACCAGATTTCATCCTCGGCCAGAGTACCGCTGGTCGTATAGTCTGTATTCTTTAAATAGGCAATAAAGGTGGCGCCGTCATCAGCTATTGTTAACTTGTCGGTTGTGAATGAGGCATTAGATGATAGAAATATATAATTATCATTTTTATATTTTTCCCAGTAGCTATTTTGATATCCGTATTCTGTATCATTGAAAAACCAGGTCTTGCCATTTACACTCTGGTTGTCGTACGCTGCCAGATTGAGACGGTCTAATTCACGAGGTTTTGGTAATACATTATAAGGACTGTCATGGGAAACAGGAGAATCAGGGTAGATAGCCACCCCAACTTTACCGCCATCCTCACCGTATAAATCGTTACGCACCGTGATATTCAGTTCCTGTGCCGGGACAGTATAATCGACATCCATATACAACGACAAACTTGAAGAAGAGCCATTAGTGCTTTCAGATTCTGATAAAGCGCCGATTATAAGCTGGTTACTACCCAGGGCATTTTGAATTTCTGTTTTTAGTGGTGTTGAGACAACATAAGAAGTACCATAGGTCAAACCAGTATGGAGAGAAGATCCATTTCCGATTGCGGTCCATTGCGCTTGCAAGGTTCCACTTACTGTTGAGAGTTTTGTAAGTTTGAAAGTTTAATTTGTACCACTCATCGAGTAATTTACTTCAACCTGTGTGATGGTTGCATTATCGGGAATAAGGCTGAGGTTAAATATAAAGTAAGTTCGGTAAATATGCGTCTCTGTACCAATTATTTCTGTTCCGACTTCAGTTACGGCATAATAATAATTTGTGCCACCTTGTGCTATTACTTTTTGGATTCTTGTTGTCTCCTCTGGAAATAAAACTATAGATCCAGGAACTTGTGAAAAAACGCTGCCTGTATAGAATACAAGCAAAAGACCAAGCCATTTAAATTTTTTCATAATTTCCTTGCCTTTCTTGTTTAAAAGTTTTAAATTAATAAAGAACAGCCGCAGCAGTCATAATAAACTGCATTGCAGGGTGCCAACCTGAGCGCGCTGTTCTTTTTTGGGGAGACAGCGCCGCAATCGCTGTCTCCTTTTGTTATTTAAAGAATTTTGTTTGTAGGGCTGTTAATCTCCTTCTTCTTTTAAAATTCCATGCAATATTAAATTAGTCGTATTATAAGATCCATGCATATTTAATATACAAAAAAATAGATCCTTTTCGAAAATCATGGGATCATTTACAACACCAAGTCCTGTAAACGGAAATTTATAAATGTACTGAATATTGGTACCATTATAATGGCAGATGCCATCTCTCATTGCAAGAAAAAGATCGTTCTCAGTTCTTCCAAAAAGCTGACTTATAAATTCCGGATCAGGAACAGTTAATCGTTTTACCATTTTGCCACTGGCTAAATACTCATACACATATTTGCCAATTACAAAATATGTTTTATTGTTAATCACATGAAGGCTGGCCCAATTGGCAGTATCAAGTTTAGTTGAGTGCAGTCGTTCAAGTGAGTTTTGTTTAACGCAATAAAATTCGATAACATCTTCCGCACTGCTTTGAGAGCTAAGCCCGTATGACAGAACAATGACCTTATTATGATTTTTTCTAACCTTTAAAAATTGGGAATTGAACTGTGCCCGAACGACTTCTTTCCAACTCCAGCCATCATAATGCAGTACAAATCCCCGAATATTATCAATGGACCCCTCTCGGAAGCTAATGACACCACAAGCGTAAACATCATTAGGAGCGGGTCCCTAGATATCTTGAACTAGGATAATATAGGAACCTTCAATATCATACACATAATTCTGACTCCAGTGTGTGCCATCATAATGCCAAATACTCGCACCATGCACCCCCCAACCCCCCTGTCCGCCCATCCAGATATCATTAGCGCTGAAACCATATAGTGTGGTTCCAGAGCAATTAATAGGTTCATTTTTATACGTGGACCATTGTTCGCCATCATAGTGTAATAATCGGTCTTTATGAGTACCGCCGGCTCCGATGACCCATACATCGTTGGGTGCTGCACCCCATACCGAGCTAATGTAGTTCTTGGGCATATTCAGCGTGTCCAGCTTCCAGATATAATTTCGGCTGCCCGGTTTAAGCGGCTCGGGTGAGGTGGGGTGTTTATTGCATACGGTTAATGCAAATAACAAAAAAATTAAGCTTAATGGTAACCAGGTTTTTTTCACAAGCGTCTCCTCAAAGTGATTGTTTATTGTTAGTGAATTGGTTCTGTAATTTCCAACTATTTTATATTTCAGCCGGCAATACAGCGATTGCAGTCGCTGTCTCCTTCTGTTATTTAAAGGATTTTGTTTGTAGGGCTGTTAATCTCCTTCTTCAGTTAAAATTCCATGCAATATCATATTACGGGTATATATTGATCCCAGTGGATTATCAATACAAAAAAAGACTTCCTTCTCAAATATCATCGGATCATTAAATCCACCCATACGAGCTGTCGGAAATTTGTAAAGATACTGTAAATCGACTCCATTGTAATGCGCAATTCCGTCTTTCATGTAGACAAAAAGGTCGGCTTCGGTTCTTCCACAAATTTGACATACGAATTCGGGCTGGGGAAAGGACAACCGTTTTACCATCTTGTCGGTGGCTAAATATTCATATACATCCGGACCGATCACAAAATAGGTTTTATCATTTATCACATGAAGGGTTGCCCAATAGGTGGTTTCAAGTGTGGTTGAGTACAGTTTTATTAGCTTGTTCGTTTTGACCTGATAAAATGCTATAACATCTTGCGCACTGCTTGTATCACCGATTTCGAAAGACTGTACGATGACCCTGTTATGATTTTTTCTGACTTTCAAAAATTGGGAATTGAAATGCGCCCGAACAACTTCTTTCCAGCTACTGCCGTCATAATGCAGTACAAATCCTCGAAAACTATCAATGGAACCCTCTCGGAAGCCAATGACACCACAAGCATAGACATCATTGTGAGCAGGTCCCCATATATGTCGTACTTGCACTATATAAGCGCCATCGACATGATAAATAAAATATTGACTCCATTGCACGCCATTATAATGCCAAATACCAGCACCTTTATTACCCCAACCTCCGCCGCCGCCCATCCAGACATCATCAGCGCTAAAACCGAAGAGATTGTAGGCACTGCAATTGATAGGTTCATTTTTATACGTGGACCATTGTTCGCCATCATAGTGTAATAATCGGTCATTATAAGTACCGCCGGCTCCGGTGGCCCATACATCGTTGGGTGTTGCGCCCCATACCGAGCTGATATAGTTCATGGGCATGTAAAGCGTATCCAGCTTCCAGGTATAGTTCCGACTGCCCGGCTCAAGAAGTTCGGGCGCAGTGGGCTGTTTATTGCATACGGTGACTGCCAATAATAGACAGATTAAGCTTACTGGTAACCAGGTTCGTTTCATAAGCGTCTCCCAATAGATAAATGTCTATAATTGCCGAATAGATTTGATGAATTGCCAGCTCTGGTTGAATTTTACTATTGTTTTGAAAATCAGATCATTGGGGACAGGATTTTTAATTTATAGAGCCTCCCCACAAATTAAAATCAAAAATAAAAACAGCGAGATAAATTACTTCTTGACAATAATTTTGTTACTTATAATTTTACAGTTAGAAAGATTAATGGTATCAGTTTATAAAATATTAATTTGCACAGATGAATTTGACCTGGATTTTCGGCAAATGCGTAAAACTCGAATCTCTCGTTTATTTTGAGCTTCGATTAACAAAGATAGAAAAAATAATAAACATGGATACAATTAAAATGATTGTCTAACTAGCAAAAAACCATATTCAAAAGCAAATTGACAAGACCTAATGACGCCAGAACTTTGTTGAGGCAAATACATAAAACCGATGCAGATATAGAGCCCCACGCAAACAGCAAACAGTTAACAGCAAAATTACATGGTATAACCAATGAGTGCAATAATGCTATGATACCTTATTTGGGTGAGAACCGCAATGAAACTGAAACACTGTACCCCGGCACCAACCTCCGCATGCTGTGTAAATTGGTGTTAAATAAAAATCCTTGAGATCATGGATTCTGAAATTGGCTAAAATAAACTAAAAAACCCAAACTACAATCCGCCAGGAGTCGGACACGTCCGCTAATACCCGACGAACTGTAATTTGGGGTTTCAAATGTATCAAATTTAATGTAACATTCGCTAAAATATGCGGGGGGGGGTAAAAATGTACCCTTTTTTATTTTTGCTTCGGCTCATTTTAACATCCTTCTTAAAATAAATCAAATCCCAAGATGCTAAAAAGTCAGCAGGCTCCAGTAGGCAGTTCTCAGTCGCCAGTCTTCAGTCGCTTAATAGCCTTAAGCAATCATCAACGCTGATGCAGTGCGGTGGGTAAACAATTCAAGGTGTAGCTCAAAGTTGCAGTCGTATAATAATAAATTATTTTCAATTTGTCACGTACTTTTTTATATTTTTTAAAATTTTTCTATAAAACTGCTGGCTCACAATTATTTCAGACTCATTTGTTTAAATAAAGTATCAACGGTTTTGATAGCTTGATCACTCACCACTCACCACTCACAACTATCCAATCAACTCTCCTTCGCAAAAAACGTATAAAACACCGGCACTGCCATCAGCGTCACAACAGTCGAAATGAACAGCCCTAGCAGCATGGCAACTGCCAGGGGGCGTTGCAGCTCTGCACCTTCGCCAAAGCCGATCGCCATGGGCAACAGTCCCAGAATGGTGGTGATCGAGGTCATGATAATGGGGCGGAAGCGCTTCTTGCTGGCGTCAAAGATTGCATCCCGAACCGAATAGCCTTCGCGCCGTCGCTGGTTGATGAAATCGACCTTGACGATGGAGTCGTTGACGGCAATGCCTGCCAGCACGATTAATCCGATAAATGAAATGACATTCAATCCAAAGCCGGTCAGCCAGAATATGATGCTAATGGTTGATAATGTCAGCGGAATGTCCAACATGATAATGAAGGGGAAGCGCAGCGATTCGAATTGTGCGGCCATGATCATGTAGATGAGGACGACGGCCAGCAGCATGGCGAGCATCAGGCTGCGGAACGAGCGATAGACTTCCTCCTGCTCGCCACCGATCACCACCTGGTAATCGGTTGGAATCGCTATGTTTGGCAGCACTTCACCAATTTCATGGATCACCGCGCTCAGGCTGCGTCCTTTGAGATTGGCCAGCAGGCTGATCTGCCGGTTTTGTTCCTCGTGCCGGATTTCGCTGGGACCGAAGGCCGGGATGATGGTGATAAATTCCCGCAGCGGCACACTGATTTTGCTGGCCGAAATCGGCAAATTCAGCAGGTCGTTCAAATTATCCCGCTGCGACAGAGGTGGACGAACCATGATCGCAATCTTGCGATCGAACTCCTTGAATTCGGTGGCCTGCTCGCCGGCCAGATGGTATTTGATAAAGTTGGCAATTTCGGCCACGGAAAAGCCATAGCGCCCGGCTCTCTCCCGGTCGATCTCGATGCGGTATTCGGGCTGTCCTTCGATGTAATCCAGATGGAGATCCTTTAGCCCCGCGATTTTCGAGAATTTTTGCAGTAACGAATCTGCAATGGCCCGGCAGCCTTCGAGATCCGCGCCGCGAATCTTGATGACCACTGGCGGCGCTGAGGTGCCCAGCACCTGCTGGATGATATGCTCGCCGCTGTCAATGGTCAGCTCTACCTGGTGCAGTTTGTCGCCATAGTCTCGAAGATCGGAGATGATTTGCGCCGTGGATCGGGAGCGATTGGGTTTGAGCCGAACCTGGATTTTTGCCCGGTTGATCGCGGCTTCTTCGACAAATTGAGCCGCCTGATCTTCGCTGATGCCGATGGTGGAAAATACCGCGGCAACATCATGATTGGCAACCAGCCATTGTTCGATTTGCGAAGCCGCCCTTTCGGTGGCATCCAGGGTGGATCCCACGGGAAGAGCTATTCGGACAGTAAATTCCCCCTGGTCCACCAAAGGCATCAGTTGCCGGTTCATCCGCATGACCGCGATAAGTCCGGTCGCAAAGATAATCAACACCGTGATGACGAATTTTTTTCGATGGCTCAAAGTCCAGACCAACAAGCGATGATAGGCATCGTAAGCATCCTGCAGGCCTCGATCAAACCAACGAAATAGCGGCTGGAGGAGCAGGTTGGTTCTTCGGGAAAACTCATGGCTGGTGCTTTGAATCGCGCCTGCCATTTTTCGCTTCCCTTGCGAAATGTGAAACACTAGCCATAAAATCGGGTCAACGATCCAGCGCCAGGGCTTTGTTTGAATCTGACGAGGAGAGCCAGGCAATGACGGATTAGCGTTGTCTTCATCTAACTTGAATTGTGGCTGAAAGCGACAGCTCAACATGGGCAGCAAGGTGAGGGCAACCACCAGCGATGCCAGCAGTGAGAAGATCACGGTGACGGCTTGATCCCGAAACAGTTGTCCTGCTACGCCATAAAGGTATACTACGGGCAGAAAAATAGCGATCGTGGTCAAAGTCGAAGCGGAGATTGGCATAGCGACCTCTTTGGCGCCCAAAAAAGCTGCATCGAGGTTCGATCGCCCTTCCTGACGATGGCGAAAGATGTTTTCCATCACGATGATCGAGTTGTCCACCAACATGCCAACGCCCAGTGCCAGTCCTCCAATCGACATGATATTGAGGCTAATGCCGGAAAAATAGAGCAGGCTGAACGTGGCAATTACTGAAATTGGGATCGACAGCGCAATATTGACCGGGTTGCGGAAATCATGGAGAAAAACAAATAATACCAAAAACGCCAGGATTGCGCCGAAGATCAAATTTTGCATCACACTGCTGATCGCGCTGGCGATAAACCGCGCGCCGTCGTAGGCGATTGAAATATGCAGCGCTGGATATTCCCGGCGCAATTGATCCAAAATTTGATGAACCATGTGGGATACGGTTACGGTGTTGGCGCCAGCATCTTTTCGGAGGATCAGGCCGATGCTTTCTTCATTATTGAAACGGGTGATGCTTTGCCGTTCCCGAAAGCCATCGATAACCCGGGCGATATCCCTGATTCGGATCTGGGATCCATCTGGTTTATTGGCAACGACGACTCGTTCGATTTCTGAAATGTTCTGGAACTCACCCAGGGTCCGCAGCGAGTAGCGATACAGTCCCTTTTTAATCGTTCCGCCGGTGATGCTGTAATTGGCAAGCTCCAGGGCACGGGCTACTTTTTCCGGGGATAAATTGAGCACCTGCAACGCTGTCCGATCGACTTCGACCTGGATTTCCCGATCCAGCCCGCCGGTGACCGTTGCCATCGCGACACCCTCGATCTGCTCCAGTCGCCGTTTGAACACATTCTGCGCCAGCTCTTTCAGATGCACCAGGTTGCTGCCGGAAAGCGACACCGCCATAATTGGTTGGCTGCGGGGATCGATGCGGAGAATGTTGGGTCGCTCCGACTCCCGGGGCAAAATCCAGCGCAGTTGATCCAGCTTTTCCCGGATGCTAAGTGTGGCAAAATCCATATTGGTGCCCCAGAGAAATTCGATTGTAACCAATGACAGTCCGCTGCGAGAGACCGAGTGAGTGCGCCGAATGTTCGCTACGGTCCCGATCGCTTCCTCGATTGGTCGCGTAATCATTTGCTCCACTTCACGGGGACCCATATCGGCAACGGACGTCCAGATCGTGATACGAGGATAGGAGAGATCGGGCAGCAGGTCAACCGGCAGTTGTGATAGTGAAATCACCCCGATCAGAATCACGGCCAGGAAGAACATGGCGGTTGTTACAGGCCTGTTTATTGACAATTGTGATATGTGCATAGCTCTGTGCGTGGTTAGTTCTGCTTGTCTGAGGGGATTTTAGGTAACTTGGTAATTGGGTGATTGGGTAATTGAGCGAATCGGAAAATAATAGCAAGGTTAATTTTGCTAATTTTTATCTTAGAGCCAATCACCTAATCGCCTGATTGCCTAATTTCCCCATTACCAAATTATCTAATCGCCATCGATCACCTTTACCTCAGCATCGTGAGCAAGCGTATAATGTCCGCTGGTGATTACCAGATCGCCAGCTTGAAATGGAAAATTGGCGTTAAGAATCTCGACAAATTCCTCGTTCTCCAGACCGGTTTGAACATAATTCCATTTTGCGAGGAGTTTTCCTTCGTCGGTTTTATGAATGACAAATATCAAGTTTCGTTGATCCCGGGTTAAAATGGCTTCTCGCGGGACCAGAAGACGATCGTGGTAAATCTGGGCATCCAGCTTCACGTAGGCAAACATGCCCGCTTTGATGCGATTTCCAGGGTTGAGCATCTCGACAGTCACCCGGCAGGTTCTATTTTCCGGATCAACGATAGGATTGATGGTTACGATTTTGCCTTCGAATTTTTCGCCGGGAAACGCCGGAAGTTCAATTATGGCTTTTCTTCCAACAACAAGATGCTGGACTTCGCTCTCTAAAACGCCCACGTTGACGCGAATACGGGAGAGATCAACCAGTTTGCAGCATTCTTTGCCCGCAGAAATAAATTGACTGGTTCGAACTGCTAAATCTCCAATTTGCCCAGCAAAAGGTGCTCGAATCTCACAGCGTGCAAGGTTGAGCTGAGCACGTTCATAATCGATGAGCGCAGATGAAAAACCGGTGCGACTGGCAACCATTTCCTCATGCCTGACGCCACGCAAGATTTGGGCGCTCTGATAATCGAGCCAGATTTTTTGATAGCTTGCCTCATCCATCTCGCCATCTTGGTAGCGCTGAAGCGCGATTTTCCATTGCGCTTCTAATTTTTCGGATCGGGCGATGGCGGATGAATCGATCAACTGCTCGAGCGTTTTGCGATCAAGCTTTTGCACCTCAAACTCAGATCGCGCTTTGAGCAATTTTTGCCTCGCATCGTTCAGCGCGAGTTGATATTCCCGGTCATCCAGCTTGATCAGAAGCTCTCCGGCGTTGACCGATTTGCCCTCGTGAATTGGCAATTTCACAATTTCTCCGCTGATCTTCGCCACAATGGTAATTTGTTGAATCGCTTCGGTTTGTCCTGCGGCTGAAATGCGCATAATCAAATCGCCGCGGTGAGAGGGCCTGGCAGTAACAATGATAGGAGCGATCTCGGCGCTAATCCCTTCCTGGCCATTTTGCTCGGCAGCTTCCTTTGATCGAGATGAGGAACTTCTTTTCAATGTCGGGATGATAAAGAGAGCCGATACAATTCCAAGCGCACTCAACAACAACACCAGGATCACATAACGGAGGATCTTTTTGGACATGATTTTCATTCCTATCGGTTTTTTTGTCCTCGGGTCAGTTTTGGCCTTGTTAAAAACTTGCTTACTTTCCGATGAAACTGTGGGAGGCAGACAAATGTGCTTTTTTCGTTTTTTACTTCTCTCAATAAGGATTGGTTTCAAATGCTTTGAGCCATGGCGCATGTTTGTGGTATTGTTCTAAATCGTAAGATAAAGCGTGACTTCTTATTTATAATCCAGGCGCTAACTCTATGATAGAAAGCTTTTCTTTCATAGCGCTATCGTTTGATCAAACGGTCCAATTTTTGGAGCCCTCGGTTTATTTAATCTCATCCGAGTTTTTTATTTTACTGTTTGATTTTAGCAATTATTCGGATTGAGATGAGACGGCGGTCTTTCCTTGTTAGTTCGACAGCATAATAACTGAAATTTTACGGTCATACCCAAATTTCTAAAATGTACCATGGCAGAGAAATATAAAAACACATTGCCCACGAAAAACACGGAACGACACGAAAGAAGACAGATAAAAAGTGCTATCCGAATATTTTCACGTTTTCGGAGGGCATCTGAAAAACGAAATTTTCATTTTAGAATTTCAGGTAAAAAAATTTT
>FWPV01013105.1_pt1 | contig 12547 bp, 13 predicted proteins | sample 2228371 | NCBI WGS metagenome assembly FWPV01 (sample SAMEA103939776, study PRJEB20133) | metagenome | reverse complement strand
CGCCAACGCCTCCACCCCGGGCTTCAAGCGGGAGCTTCTGAACAATTGGCGCCTTCGGGACATCCAGGTTCCCGGTGGTCCTCCCCGCCCGGCTTATCTCGACGTCCTGAGCCGGGATTTCGGCCAGGGAGCCTTGCAGGTCACGGAAAATGAGACGGACCTGGCCCTGGAGGGCCCCGGCTTTTTCAAGGTGGAAACCCCGCAAGGCCTGCGCTACACCCGGAACGGTTCCTTCCGCCTTGACCCGGACCGGCGCCTGGTGACTCCGGAAGGCTATCCGGTGTTGGGGAAAAACGGCCCCATCACCCTGGACGCGGTGGATCAGAAATTTGCAGTGGACGAACAGGGAGGCATCCACCTGGACAACTCCCTGTCAGACCAATTGGCCGTGGTTGACTTTGCCAATCCCCGGGACTTGCGCCCGGTGGGCCAGAATTATTACGCCCCCGGCCCCGATGCGGGCGAGGAGCTGGAAGTCCGGGATACCCGGGTGCTTCAGGGCATGTTGGAAGCAAGCAATGTCAACCCGGTGGAGGAGGCCGTGAACCTCATCACCCTGCAACGGGGTTTTGAAAGCTATCTTCAGGTCCTGGACGCCTTTGCGTCCAGTGACCGCAAAGTAGTGGAAGACATCGGGCATGTTTAACGGAGGCGGGGAAGACATAGGGCAAGGGTGAGAGAAAAAATTAAACAAGTTCATCATTGTCCTTGTTATTTTTCAGCTTTTCACCCTTAGCCTTTTCTTCAAGGAGTCACGCAAGGGAGGCGCGTCATGTTCCGCGGCATGTTTTCCGCAGCCACCGGCATGGGGGCCCAGCAGTTGCGCCTGGACATCATCGCCAACAACCTGGCCAACGTCAACACCACGGGCTTCAAAAAGAGCCGGGGTGATTTTGAGGATCTGGTTTACCAGACGGTGCGCCAGGCCGGGGGCGAGCTGCCGGGCGGCGGCCAGGTGCCCACCAGTCTCCAGGTGGGGCTGGGGGTGCGGCCGGTAGGCATCGCCAAGATCTTTTCCCAGGGCGACTATGTACACACGGAAAATGAGCTGGACCTGGCCATCGAAGGCAAAGGCTTTTTCAAAATCGTGAGCAACGGCCAGGAATACTACACCCGGGCCGGTTCCTTCAAAATCGACAAGGACGGCTTCATCACCACCCCGGCCGGCGACCGCCTGCAGCCGGAGTTCAGCGTCCCGACGCAAACTATTTACCTTACCATTGACCCCAGCGGTCGTCTCACCTGCTTCGGACCCAACAACCAGACTCTGGCTACGGGCCAGATCAGCCTCTACACCTTTCCCAACCAGGCAGGTTTGAGCAATGTGGGCCGTAACCTCTTCCAGGTGACCGAAGCGTCCGGGGACCCAGCCGAGGGCACCCCGGGGGTGGACGGCGTGGGCACCATCGCCCAAGGTTATCTGGAGGTCTCCAACGTCAACGTGGTGGAGGAAATGGTCAACATGATCATCGCCCAGCGGGCCTATGAACTGAACTCCAAGGCCATTCAGACCGCGGACGCCATGATGGAGCGGGCCTATCATCTGAAAGCTTAGTGTGACGCCATGCTGCAGTCCTTCTGGTTTGTTCTGGTGACGTTGTGTTTGGCAGGGCCGGCCGGCGCGGCGGAGCCCGGCATAACCTTCCGCACGGAAGCCGCGGCTGCGGGTGAATATATCCTGCTTAAAGACCTGGCGGAACTTCCCCCGGCCACGGCTCAGGCTTGCGGCCAGGCGCTGATCTGGACCGCCCCCCCGCCGGGACAGGTCTATACCTTGACCGGGGAATTCATCCGCTACCGTCTCAGCCAGCTGGGGCTGGGGGAGCTCCTGGCCGCGGCCGCCATTCCCCCGGCCATTCAGGTACAGCAAACCGGCACCTTTCTGACCAAAGAACAGGTGGACGCCGCCTTCCGCCGCTACATCCTGGCGCACAGCCGCCGGCCGGCCCACCAGGTGCGCATTGAGGTTCTGCCTCTGGAGGAACCGGTGCTCATACCAGAGGAAAACCCGGTTCTTGAAGTGTTCCCCCCGAAAAACAGCCGCTTAACGGGGGACGTCACCCTGGAAATGGGCCTCATGCGGCAAGGGCAGCTTTACAAACGCTTTAAGGTGAGGGGGCGGGTCAGTCTGGAGGGCGAGGTGGTGTGCGCCGCCAGGCCCCTCATGCCCCGGTCGGTTATCGGGCCTGATGACATCCGCCTGTGCCGCCGGGATATCACAGGCTTGGGGGCGGAAGAGTATTTTACCTCTCCGGAGCAGGTCTTGGGCCGCGTTCTGAACCGGGGGCTTGGCCCCCTGGAAATTCTGACCCAGCGCCATCTGAGCCATCAGCCGGTTATCAATCGGGGTGAAGAAGTGACCGTGATCCTGGAGGACGACCAGGGTCTGGCCATCACCACCAAGGCAGTAGCCCGGGAACCGGGCTATCCTGGCCGGCCCATCCGCATGCTCAACCCGAAAAGCAAGAGGGAATTCCAAGCGCAGGTGGTGGACGCCAAGACTGTGAAGGTGACGCTGTGAGACCGGGTGCGCGCCATATGACCGCGGTTTTTCTGATAATCCTGGCTTTGTCGGGATGCGGCGGCCCGGGGAATTATGTGAAAGCCTCAAGCGTTCCCTTGGGGGCCCCTCCTCTGCCGCCGGCCCCGCCTCCCCAGGAAGGGTCACTTTGGACCGCCCGGCATCCTGACGGTCTGGTGGCCGATCGGCGGGCTCACCAAGTAGGGGATATTGTCACCGTCAGCATTACGGAATCTGCCAAGGCCAGCGAAATCGCCAACACTGAGACAAGCAAGACTTCAGGGGTCAAGGCCGGCATCGCCTCCCTGTTCGGCCTGAGCTTCCCCATGAAGGCCTTCACCAATAAAGAGGTCAATGCCGAAACCGCGGTGGAGGGGACGGTGGGCAACACCTCCAAAGGCGAGGGCAAGACCGAAAGGCAGAGCACTTTCACCACTTATTTAAGCGCCCGGGTCATTCAGGTGCTGCCCAATGACAACCTGATGATTCAGGGCCAACGGCACCTGCGGGTCAACAACGAAACCGAGGTGGTCACTCTGACCGGCATCGTCCGCCCCCAGGACATTGACCGCAACAACGTGGTGCCCTCCACCAAAGTGGCGGAGGCCCGGTTGGAGATCTCCGGGGTGGGGGTGGTTTCCGACAAGCAGCGCCAAGGCTGGTTGACCCGCATCTTTGACCATATCTGGCCGTTTTAAGAGAAAAAGCCGCTCATGAGTCGGACCGGAATTACCTGCACACCGGGAAAAGACCCAGGCCAACTCCTCCGATACGCAGGCCGATGGGGGCTGGTCATTTTCCTGGGGCTTGCTGGCCTGGCATCTCCGGCCTGGGGCATCCGTCTCAAGGACATCGCCGTGTTCAAAGGAGTCCGGCCCAACCAGCTTATCGGCAACGGCCTGGTGGTGGGCCTGAACGGCACCGGTGACGGCACCAATGTGGACTTCAACACCCAGGAGCTGGCCAATTTTCTTACCCATCTGGGGATCAACGTCTCCCGGGACAAACTGAAGGTGAAAAACGTCGCCGCGGTGGCAGTCACTGCAATGCTGCCCCCCTTTGCCCGGGTGGGCTCCCGCATCGACGTGCTGGTGTCCTCCCTGGGGGACGCCAAAAGCCTCCAGGGGGGGACCCTTTTGTTGACCCCCCTCAAAGGGGCGGATGGGCAGGTTTATGCCCTGGCCCAAGGGCCGGTGTCTGTGGGCGGCTTCACGGCGGGCGGCGCGGCGGGGGGCGGGGTCACCAAAAACCACCCCACCGCTGGCCGGATCGCCAACGGCGCCACCGTGGAACGGGAAATCCCCTTTGACTTTGCCGGCAAGGATGAATTCACCTTGTCTTTGCATGAGGCGGACTTTACCACCTCCCAGCGCATCGTCAGGGCCATCAACCAGCATTTGCGGGGCAGCTTTGCCCACTCCCGGGACGGGGGCACCGTTACCATAAAGATTCCCCCGGCTTACAAGGACCGCGTCGTGCCTCTCCTGGCCTCGCTGGAAAATCTGGAAATTACCCCCGATACCCCGGCCAAGGTGGTGATTGATGAACGAAACGGCACGGTGGTCATGGGGGCCAATGTCCGCCTGTCCACCGTGGCCATCGCCCACGGAAATCTCATGGTGCAAATTAAAGAACGGCCCCGGGTGTCCCAGCCTTTGCCGTTTTCCCAAGGCGAGACCACGGTGGTGCCGGACACTTCCATTACTGTCAAGGAGGGGGAAAACCGGCTCATGGTGCTGCCTGAAGGAGTGAGCATCGGTCAGGTGGTCCAGGCCCTGAATGCCATCGGGGTCACCCCCCGGGACCTTATCGCCATCCTGCAGGCCATCAAGGCGGCTGGAGCCCTTCAGGCTGAATTGGAGATAATTTGAGAAGGTCGTGAAACTTTGGGAGACCGGGAGCACAGGCTTTCCCGCCTGTGAAAGCCTTTGCCTCTTTCTCTTAAGAAATGACTGCAGCAGCCTTACAGCTAATTTCAGGAGATGCGAAGCCATGGGTTCACCAGTTCTGCATTGGGGGCCGACCGGACCCGGTGGTTTAAACCCGCTTCATAATCTGGACCTGAAGAATCAAGGCAGCAACCGCCGGGCATTGACCCAGGCAGCCTTGGAAGTGGAAGCCCTGTTTTTGTCGCAGCTGTTGGAAAGCCTGCGCCGATCCCTGGTGCAAAGCCTCTCCTCCCCCCGATCCCAACCGATGCAGGGGTACCAGAGTCTGGCGGATCAGCACCTGGCCAGAGCCATGGTCTGGGGCGGCGGTCTGGGTCTGGCCCGCCGAATTTACTTTGACTTGGGGGAACGCACTTTCGGGGAGAGATAGGAGAGACGGGATGGAGTGCACTGGCATGTCTCAAAAGGTCTTGGCCCGGCAGGAGCTTGACCTCTATGAAGAGCTTCTTGACTGCCTGGAGGAGGAGTCCCAGGCCCTGGTGAAGGGCCGGGAAGAGGCCATCCTGGCCGTCGCGGGCCGGAAGGAGGCGCTTCTGGAGCGCCTGCTGGAGCTGAAGGGGATGCCCCAGGCAAACCTGACGCCGGAAGACAAAAAGCGGCGGGAGCATCTCAAGCGCCGGGCGGCTGCGGCCAATGCCCGCAATCGGGAGATTGCCGCAGCTTTTCTGGAGGTTATCCAGGAGTTCCTGGCCCTGTTCCAGCCTCCGGACCCTGGCTTGTATCAGCCGGCAAAACCGAGGAAATCCATCCGGGAGGGCGCCCTGTTTGAACGCCGGGCCTGAGGGGGCGACTTTATCAGGATTGTTCGGGTTAGTTTCTGGTTAGTTTCTGAGGAAATTAATGTCTGGCATAAATCATATCCTGGACATGGCCTCCAGGGCACTGCTGAATGAGCAGGCAGGCATTGAGGTCGCCAGCCACAATATCTCGAATGTCAACACGCCGGGCTATTCCCGGCAACGGGTCAATTTTGAGACCGCTCCGCCATTGCCTTCCCCCTGGGGGCCTCTTGGCGACGGAGTCAGAGTCCAGGGCATAACCCGGGCCTTTGACGCATTCATCACCGCCAGGCTGGATGAAAAGACCGCCACCCTCGCGGAATATCAGGCCTGCAAAACCTACCTGGATCAGGTGGCCTCGTTTTTTAACGAAACCAACGAAGCCACCCTGAATGACCGGCTCTATGCGTTTTGGGCCAGCTGGCACGACTTGGCCAACAATCCCTCGGGGCTCGCCGAGAGGCAGGCCCTGTTGCAAAATGCCCTCAGCCTTTGCGAACTCATAAATTTTCAGGCTGACTCTCTGGTTCAGCTACGCACCTCCTTGGTGCAGCAATTGGGGCCGCTGCTCAACGAAATCAACGCTCACGCGGCCCGCATCGCCCAGCTAAACGGGGAGATTCAGGCTGCGGAAGCCGGGGGCCAGTTGGCCAACGACCTCCGGGATCAGCGACAGCTGGAACTTTCCCAGCTTTCAGAGCTTATCGGCATCCGTTATTACACCAGCGCCGACGGGCTGGTCAACGTCAATCTGGCTAACGGCACCTCGCTGGTCCAAGGAGTAAAGTCCTGGACCCTTGATTTCGCCATGACTCCTGACGACGCAGTGGCTGTCTTCTGGAACGGCCCGGGCGGCCTCCAAGAAGAAATCACGGCCTCCCTTTCCGGCGGCAAGCTGGCCGCACTCCTGGCGGTGCGGGATAACCTTTTGGTTGCCTATCAGCAAAATCTGGACCAAATCGCCCGGGAACTTATCGCCGCGGTAAACGGCCAACACACCCAGGGCGCAGGACTTGACCTTTTTGCCTCGGTGACGGGCACTTATGCGGTAACCCACCCTGACAATCCCCTGGACAGCAGCGGGCTGCCCTTCGGCGACCGCATCATCGACGGCTCTTTTGAAATTCTCATAGAACGACACGGAGTCCTTCAGGCCAGCACCACCATTGCAGTGACTCCCGGCATGACCCTGAACGATTTGCTGAACGCCATCAACACCGACCCGAATATCGGTGGTTATGTCACTGCCAGCCTGGATGGCGACCGCCTGAAAATCTCCACCAACCTGGCCTCGGATGCCTTGGGTTTTGCCCGGGACAGCAGCCTGGTTCTTACCGCCCTGGGTCTTAATACCTTTTTTGTTGGAGATAAAGCCTATACTTTAGCCGTCAATCCATGGGTATTGGAAAATCCCGGACTTATCGCCGCCGGCCGGTTTGACGCCACCGGGGCCCGGGCTCCCGGAGACAACCGCAATGCCCTGGCCTTGGCCGACCTGGAAAACGCCCCTGTAGGGCCCGGCAGCCTCACCTTTGCCGAAGCCTACCGCCGCCTGGTGACCGATATCGGCTTGGAGACCGAACGCTCCGGCCAGGAAGCCCTTTTTTACCAAAAGCTGGTGGATCAGCTGACCCAGATGCGGGACGCGGTTTCCGGGGTGTCCTTGGACGAGGAGTTGTCCAACCTTATCAAATTTCAACGGGCTTATCAGGCGGCCGCCCGCCTGATCAGCGTCGCGGACGAACTCTACCAGACCCTGCTGGCCTTGAGAAGATAAGGAGATTTGTTTATGCGGGTCACCATGCCAACTATTTTTGAAAATATTCAAGCAAATTTGCAGAAATTGGCAGAAGACTTGCAGAATGTGAATGCAAGCATTGCCTCCGGTCGCAAATACCAGGGCATCAGTGATAACCCTCTGGACGTGGGCGAAATCATGGGGTTGGAAACGGAAACGGCCCAGATCTCCCAGTTTCAGCGCAACTTGAACACCGGCAAAAACTGGCTGGCCGCCACCGAAGTCACTTTGCAGAAGATCAATGATATTCTGAGAGAGGCCATGGCCTTGGCCAATCAGATGGCCACCGGCACTTATAACGCCGCCCAAAGGGCTGCTGCGGCCCAGCAGGTGCAGGGTTATTTGGAAGAAATCATGCAGCTCGGCAATGCCCGCTTTCAAGACCAGTATATCCTGAGCGGCTACAAAACCGATACGCAGCCTTTTGCCCCGGGGGACTGGCAGATTCAGGAAGCCGTCATGTATCTTCAGCCCGGTTCCACTGGCAGTGTCGCCGTGGGCGGCGTTTACACCGGCTCGACCAGCCGGACTTATCTGGTGGAAATTGTTACGGGCGGCACCACCGGCTCGGCCACCTTTCGGGTTTCGGAAGACGGCGGCCAGTCCTGGAGTTCTGCCGCGGTCACCGGTGTCGGCGTGGCCGTGGGCTCGGAAGGAGTGCTGGTTGACTTCAGCGGCGATTGGGTGGAAGGAGATCGATTTATTATATCTGTATACAGGCCGATAATTTATCAGGGGGATGAGCACACCCGGGAAATAAGCATCGGGCCTCAGAGCCGGTTGGCGGTCAGCCAAGTGGGGAGTGCGGCGGTCGGGGGCACGGGCGGCCCTTTCGACGTCTTTCAGGCGCTGGCCCGCTTGAAGAGCAGTCTGGAGGCCAACGACCCGCAGGGGGCCGGGGCTGCCCTGGAGGGGTTGCAGTCCTGCCAGTCTCATTTGACGGGCATTTTGGCAAGCCTGGGGGCGGCCCTCAACCGGGTGACCATAAAAACCGGGGTCTTTGAGACCCTTAACGAAGAGCTGACCGCCAAGATGAGTGCTCTCGGGGATACTGACCTGGTGGAAGCAGCCAACGCCCTAAAGACCAAGGAAACGGCTTATCAAGCAGCGCTGCTGGCCTCCACCAGGGTTATGAATTTGAGTCTGCTGGACTATCTCTAAACAGGGACATCTCTTAACAGGGCGCCAGGAAGGTACTCTTGCTGATCTTAACCCGAAAACCCGGCGAAGGCCTCTTTATCGGCGATGAAATCCGCATCACGGTGGTGGAGATCAGAGGAAGGCAAATACGCCTGGGTATTGAGGCCCCTTCGCATGTGGTAGTATTGCGGGAGGAGGTTTACCGACGCATCCAGGAGCAAAACCTCCAGGCCGCCGCCGTGGAAAGAAGCGATTTTGAAAGCCTACTCCGAGTTTGGAGCAAGGAAAACAAGGATGGCTCCGAGTCCTCACAAAACTCCGGTTGAGCCTGCCCCTGTCTCCTTCAACAGCCGCCGGTTCGGGCGGCTCACGGTGAGAGAGGACCAGATTATCGTCCTTACCCCCGGGTTGTTGGGTTTTTCCCGGTTCCAGCGCTTCGTCCTGATTGAACACAAGCGGGAATCGCCTTTTCTTTGGCTCCAGAGCGTGGACAACCCTGATTTAGCCTTTGTGGTCATTGACCCGGCGCACATCCTCCCCGATTACCGGCTGCCCCTTGCTGCTGTCATGAAAGAACTGGGGGCGGAAACGCCGGATGATATCAAGATCCTGGCGATTCTGACCATCCCGCCCGGAGCGCCCCAGGAAATGACCGCCAACCTGATGGGCCCTCTGGTCATCAACCTCAGAAACCGGAAAGGCAAGCAGCTTGTGATTGAAGACCCGCGCTACAGCCATAAGCACCGGATACTGCCTCCGCAAGATAACGTAACAGAAAAAGAGGAACTGCTTAAAGGGGGAGGGACTTAGGGGATGGGGGAAAGATAGTCCTGGTCAAATATTCCACTTATCACCTGACAGTCCGCAAGCGTTTGGTGATGGTGGGGAAGTATTCTTCCTGGGTGTGGGGAAGGAACAGCGCGGCGATGTAGTGGTCCATATATCCGGGGGTTTCCGAGAGTTCAAAGTTGGTCATCATGTCGGCCACCCGGCGCTCCTCTTCCAGGAGTTCCCTGGAAAAGGCCAGGAGCGTAGCGCCCATGAGGGAGCCGTTGCCCACAAACTGGAAACGGTCCCGGGGCAGGTCCGGCATCAGGCCGATGGCAATGGCGTTTTCGATGTTGATGAAGCTGCCGAAAGCCCCGGCCAGGATAACCTGCTCGATATCCCGGAGTTTGAGGCCGACGCTGTCCAACAAGGTCAGGTAGCCGGCAAACATGGCGCCTTTGGCCCGCATGAGGTTGTCGATGTCCACCTCGCTTAAGGTCAGATCTTCGCCGCTGGCGGTTTCTCCGGCCCAGGCCAGAACATATTCCCGGCCGTATTCGCCCATCCTGATACGGGGGGTATCCAGGTCATCCCGGATTTTGCCATTGGGAAGCACAACGCCGGCTTCCGTGAGCGCGGCCAGCAGGTTGATAAGGCCGGAACCGCAAATCCCTTTGGGTTTTGCCATGTCGATGGTCATAAACATGGGTTCGTAGGTCACCGGATTGATACTGACCTCCTCCACCGCGCCCTTGGCGGCCCGCATGCCGAAGCGGATGCCCCCGCCTTCAAAGGCCGGGCCGGCGGAACAGGCAGCGCAGGCCAGCCATTCCCGGTTGCCGATGACGATCTCGCCGTTGGTGCCGATGTCGATGTACAGGGTGAGCTTCGGCTCCTTGTAGATGCCCGAGGCCAGCACCCCGGCCACAATGTCGCCGCCTACATAGCTGGACACGGAGCTTACGGCGTAAATAAACACGTGTTCGGGCAGCTCCAGCCCCAGATGGCAGGCCCGCATGGGGGGAATATGACAAGCGGTGGGGGTATAGGGGGCTAGGCGGATATATTTGGGGTCGAGGCCGTAAAATAAATGGGTCATGGTGGTATTGCCGGCCAGGGTCATGTGGGAGATGTCTTCTGCCGGCAATTTGTAACGTTTCAAAAGGCCCCTGATGAGGTTGTTGAGGGTGGCCACCACGGCCTTCTGCAGGGTGTTGAGGCCGCCTTCTTTCTGGCTGTAGATGATGCGGGAGATCACGTCGTCGCCGTAACTCATTTGGCCGTTATAGTCGGCCGCCTGGCCCACGATTTCCCCGTTGGCGAGATCGAGGAGCTGCACCCAGACGGTGGTGGTGCCGATATCCACGGCCAGGGCAAAATGCTTGCCGGTGGTATCCCCGGGCTCAATATCCACCAGGCGGGGGTTGCGGGAGCGGCGTTGGGCAAAATCCAGAGTGGCCGTCACCTGAAAATTTTCCCGGCGCATCACCTCCGCCAATTTGCGCAACGGGAGAAAGTCAAAGGTAAGATTGTCCAGACCGTATTGTCTATTCAAGCCACTTTCCAAACGTGAGAGGTCGCAGACATTATCGCTCAAAGTGGGCGGGGGCAGTCTCAAAAACTTTTTCTGAAATGCCGGGTCATACAGCCCCTGGGCCCTGAGGGCGGCGATGTCAATGGGCGCCGGTCGCAGGGCCAGGCCGGCCCGGCGCCGGGTTATGGTTTTCTTGTCCAACAAGGATTCCGGGGGAATGCGGACCACCAGATCTGACACCACCTTGCACTGGCAGGCCTGACGATACCCCAGGTCCCATTCGTCTTTGCTCAATAAAGTGGTGGGCGCACACTCCAGGGCGCCCTCCTCAAGAATTATCCGACATTTGCCGCAAACACCGGCGCCGCCGCAAGAGGCGTTGACGTGCACCCCGGTCTGCAACGCCGCCCGCAGAAGATTTTCCCCTTCTTCCACCTCAACCGTGAGATCATAAGGTTTAAAGGTGATTTTCCTGCTCATGGCGCAGCTTTCTGTATTTCCCTTTTTTGGTTAAACCATGTTATCACAAGCACCTGTCAAAAAAAAATGGTAAACTGACAGCAGCCAGAGGGCACCTGCGCATGAAGCAAATGCAAGCGCTCTTAAGGGAACTTTATGAAAAACTATGGGAGGCCTTTGGACCGCAAGGCTGGTGGCCGGGGGAAACGCCCTTTGAAATAGCCCTGGGAGCCATACTCACCCAAAACACCAACTGGCGCAACGTGGCCCGGGTGATCTCCGACCTGAAGCAGAACGGTTTTTTGGAAGCCCAAGCTTTACGGGAGATGCCCGAGGCCCGGCTGGCCGGGCATCTCCGGCCGGTGGGATATTACAATATCAAAGCCCGGCGGGTGAAAAATTTCCTGTCCTTTCTGGCCCAATACCATGATTCCATGACTTTAATGGCTGAGGAAGACTCAGAGGTATTGCGTCAGAAACTCCTGGACATCAAGGGCATCGGTCCGGAAACCGCAGACAGCATTCTCCTGTACGCTCTGCATAAGCCCACCTTTGTGGTGGATGCCTATACTTTCCGCATCCTGAGCCGTCATGGCCTGGTGGCGAACCCTCTGTCATACGAGGAGCTGCGCCAGTTGTTCATGGATAACCTGCCGATGGATGTGGCCTTGTTTCAGGAATACCATGCCCTGCTGGTGCGGGTAGGCAAGGACTTCTGCCGAACCCGCCCCAGATGCGCCCAATGTCCCCTGATTGACTGGCCGGCCGAGAGCATCCGGACAATTGGAACAGATATTGCATAAAAGGGATGAGGGAGGGCTATGGCATACAATGGCATACATCGGTGCAGAATCCCCATTGGTGGTTTGGACGGCCGGATCCTTGTTGGAAGACGGGCTGACAGACACCTGCATTCACTTGCTGGGAGACATGGAAGACACGGAAGATGAGGCCTTGCCAGGTCAGGACGGGTCCCAAGGCTTTATCATTTACAACTGGTTCGGTCCATTTCTTTTGGGAGCCCCGAGCCGTTATCTGCGAGGGCGATGTTAGGGACGGATCGGCATCCGGCAATCAGGTGTCCGGTAGATGCCGATTAAAGTTCTTTAAAAGAAAACGTCTCCTTATTTCCCGCTCTTGCCCAAGGCGTTTCCTACAGCTGTTTCCTCCGGGTCAGCCTCTGGCGTAGCCGCCCGGTCAGCTTCAAATTTCTCCCTTATCAGCCGGCCTTGTTAGTGATATGATGCAAGGCGTTGTTAAAATTCCACTATCAAATGTTTTGAAAAATGAACATCATCGCGGTTCAACGACATTCCGTCCAGGAGTTCATCGACCGGCTGCGCCGGGTGCCTCTGCTCAACCAGCCGGACATCCGGGTCTATGAAAAGGCCCTGATTACCCTGGAATGCATTCACACCGACTGTCTTCACCCGCCCCAAAACTACATCTGGCTGGAAGAGCTGCGCAAAGTGCAAAACTTGCGCTGGAGCCTGGCAGCCCATGGGGTGGACCTGTTTCGTCTGAACGGCTTTGTGACCTATACCGTGCGGGAAGCGGACGGGAGCGAAGCCACTTACGATGTTTACCCCCCCATCGTCG
>FWPV01013104.1_pt1 | contig 12548 bp, 13 predicted proteins | sample 2228371 | NCBI WGS metagenome assembly FWPV01 (sample SAMEA103939776, study PRJEB20133) | metagenome | reverse complement strand
GGCGTCACCTTTGCGGGTGCGGATCTCCTGCCGGGTGCCGGGCAATCTAAGGCCGCTCACATAATGCTGCACCCGGTCTTCCGCAGTGACAATGCTGGGCCATGTCGCCTGAGGCGGCACTTGCACCTCTGCACAGGCTCCCGACATACCGGCCAGCCATAGGCCCAGAACCACAATCCCCACGTTTTGCCTTAGTTTCTGCATTCCCATGCTTCTTTTTCGCCCCCCGTGCAAAATCAAAACCTAAGATCACTAGCTTTCTGCCCCGGCCATTGACTGCCGGCCGCTGACCGTTGACCTTTGCCTTTACAGCTCCTTGCCGATGGCAAAAGCCTGTCCCAGATATCCGCCGATGCCGTGGTAGGTGCGGGTTTCAGGGCCAAAGACCATGGGCCGGACTTTTTCAATGTCAGGAAGCCCTTTTTCTCCCATAACCTCGGGGTCAGCCTTCACGTCGAGAATCTCCCCGATGAACTGCGTATGCAGGCCGATCTCCAGAGTGTGGATCAGCCGGCATTCCAGGATCAGCGGACATTCCTGGACATAGGGGGCGTCCACCAGGTCGCTTTTCACCGGGGTGAAGCCGCATTTGGCGAACTTGTCCACTTCGCGGCCCGAAGCGATGCCGCAGTAGTCGGCCTCTCTGACGTGTTTTTCTGAGGGGACGTTAATGGTAAAGGCCTTTCGGGCGACGATATTGGCATAGGAATAGGTGGCCTTTCGCAAAGACACCCCGATGCTGGGGGGCTTGGAGCAGACAATGGCGGCCCAGGCCGCGGTCATGATGTTGGGTTTGCCTTCAATGTCATAAGTGCCCACCAGCCAGACCGGCGTGGGATAGGCCAGGGTTTTGGCCCCGAGGGACTTTTTCATGGCGGACCTCCAAAAGGTGCGGCAAGCCGATGTTCCAGGGTCGAGGCTGAAAGAACAACCGGCTGGCGCTGCTTGGCATCACTATCAAAAATTATCCATATCCTACTTTTAGAAAAGGGTGAAATCAACCAATTTTCCTGCTAAGCGGAGTCCCTCTTTAGGGAGCTTAATCATTGCGCCTGTCAAATGTTAATCCTTTTAACTATAGCAAAATCATCACTTCTAACGATGGCCTGCAAAAAGGGGCCAAATATATATTTTGCTAAACAGGTTCGGTCTCTAAAAAATTTTAAAAAGGAGCGAAGAAGATGAAACAACCCAAGTCTCGATTTTTCCTTTTAACCCTGGTTTTGGTCCTGACCCTGGCCCCCGCGGCCTTCGGCCAGTATTTGACAGAACTCGGACCTATTCAGTTGGCCACTGAAGTATTGGACACGAATGGTCAAGTAACCGGCTATACCGGCGGCCACGGTTTTCCCCAATATATTGGGGATATCAATGGGACTAAACTGGACCTTGCGGTCGTCTTAGATCCGGTTATCCCAGGTAACTTGTTTTCGGAGCACACTGGATTCGGTGCAGAAGGCTTTTATTTTCTGGCCTCCGCCGATATGCCCATTCGTGGCGGCCGGGCTCGACTGGACTTGGGGGTCGAAGCGGCCTACGGGGCCGAAGAACCCAGGAACGGCGATCAGTTCCTTTTTGTCCGCACCCGGATCCGCATCGACACGCCGGTGACGGGTGAATACACCGTATACCATCCATGGGGGGTTGAAAAATTTAACGTTGCCAATGTGGCCGATGGCATCAATTTCACCTATGACTGGGGCGGGTTCGGCCCCTTGCCCGAATGTGGAAGCCAAACGGCCTGTTTGCCAAATAGTGAAGCCCCGGGCTTCGAGCGGATTCTGGTCTCTCCCAAGCAAGGGCCGTTCCTGGTAGCCTCAGGCTTTGAAAACAACCCAAACTGCATCGGCGACGGAAACCCGGCCACGGTAACGGGCAGCGCCATAACCCATTCGACCCTGGGATTACAAAATTTTTTCCGTATCGAGGGACCTCCAGGATCCAATCTTGACAATGCCGGCCAGGATTTCATCCAAACCGACCAGTTTTCCGTCTTCGGCCACAAAGTAGACGGCGATCCGAATGTTGTTTGCGGCGCAGTGATACCCCCGCCGGAGCAAACAATGGACACGGTAATTGTTACCCGGGCTAGAAAAAATAAAAAAAACAGATCATTGGAAGTCCGGGCCACCTCCGATAACCCCGCTGCGATCTTGACCGCTACGGAAACCAGTACTGGGTATGTGTACGGCACTGGGCAGAACGGCAGTCTTAATCTAAAGGTTTCCGTACCTGCAGAAAATCCGAACCCGCAATCGGTGACGGTGAAGTCCAGCCAAGGTGGCTCCCACACCGAGCCGGTTGTGACCAAGTAATGGGAAAACCAGGAAACCCTATAGCCATTGTGCTATAAGCCGGCCAGAACAAGGCTCCGGCCCCTGAAATTCTCCTGACTAAAAGGCGGGTGGCGCCAAGTTGGCGTTATCCGCCTTTCTTTGTGCCAGGATGGATAGTGCCCCGGGCATTGACCCAAGGCCGAAAACCTGGTAAGGTGGGGAAACCCTTGACATTCCGGAACGCCTATGCTCACTGCCGACCTTTATACCGATAAAATAGACTTGGCCAGATACCTGACCCGGGAGGAATGCGAGGCTGCGGGCACGCCGGATTCGGCGGAGTTGGCCAGGCGGCTCCGGACCGGGGAGCTCCGCCTGGAAGATTGCCCGTTTTTCACTCCTCGAAAACGCTACGCCCTGTCCCTGGCCCTGCGGGCCGCGGAAGTCCTGCCGCCGGTTCAGTCCTTGGAGCTGCCCCGACCGGTGCCCCCGGATATGTATGAAATCAACGGACCCGGGCCCGAAGCCCCGGTGCTGGTGACCGGCAACAGTGAATTCACCCTGACGGTGATGAGCGCCCTCCTGGCCCTGACGGTGAGCCCCTTTTTCCTGCTCCTGGTGGACTGCCGGGGGGACACGGTGGACATGGCCATGGTTTACGGGACCTTCACGCCCGAGCGCCTGAAACGGGCCTTGACTTTGCATAACCTGGAGGCCAGGGTAAACCACCGCCGCCTCATTGTCTCCGGCTGGTGCGAACCCATTGCCCCTGACCTTTCCCGGGAAAGCGGCTGGGAGGTCAGCGTGGGGCCGCTGTGCGCCGCAGAGCTGCCCCTCTTTTTGGGGGACGCCTGGCAGCCGCCGCCGGAGGCCGCCTAGCCCCGGTTCCGGTTTTTTGAAAAATTCAGGCTTACCGGTTAGTTGAATCTGCCGGTAAACCGCTCCGGGTCTTGATTTGCAGCCAACCTCCCATGACCTTTGATTCTCCCGGGCAAGGTTGCCATAATGGGAGGAGGGATTATAATCAAAAAAGCAGGCAGTGAATTCGACATCCCATCCTTGTCACCTTCGCTTTCGCCCTGAACTGAAACTGAACCTGCACGGAGAACAATCATGAAGACTATCCTGGTAGTGGACGATGAAGACGCCGTCCGGGAGCTGATTGCGGAAGAGATGGCGGAGGAAGGCTACCGGGTGCTCACCGTCAACAATGCCCGGGACGCCTTGAAGATTGTGGAGGAAGAGCCTCTGGATCTGGTCATTTTGGATATCCGCATGCCCGGCATGGACGGCCTGGAGGCCCTGCCCCGCATTCTGGGCCTGAAGGAGAACATCAAGGTTATTTTGAACACCGCGTATTCAGTGTATAAGGAAAGCTTCATGAGCTGGGCGGCGGATGCCTATGTTATCAAGTCCTCGGACCTGGGGGAACTGAAGGAAAAGGTGGCGGAGCTCATCGGGAAGGGAAATTAGTGCATGAGCGCGTTCAAGGGACTGACCACGATCGTCATGGCGGGCGGCCGGGGGGAGCGCCTGTATCCCCTCACCCGGGACAAGGCCAAACCCGCGGTTATTTTCGGAGGGAGTTACCGCATCATAGACTTCACCCTCTCCAACTGCCTCAACTCCGGGATCCGGCGGATTTATGTGCTCAGCCAGTACGGCAGCTTTTCCCTGGACCAGCACCTGCGTCTGTCCTGGGACCTCATGCGCCCGGACCTGGGGGAATACATTTATTCCATCCCGCCCCAGCAAATCACTGTGGACCGCTGGTACCGGGGCACTGCGGACTCCATTTACCAGAACCTGAAGCTTCTGGACGAGGAGCGGCCCCGTCAGGTTCTGATTCTGTCCGGCGACCATGTATACAAAATGGACTACGGCGCCATGCTGGACTTTCACCGGAGCAAAGGGGCGGACCTGACCGTGGCCGCGGTGCCGGCGCCCCGCCGGGAGGCCAGCGCCTTCGGAATCCTGCACGTGGACGCGGACCAGAGGGTCATCGGGTTTTTGGAGAAGCCGGCGGAGCCGCCTGGCATGCCCGGCAATCCGGACTATTCCCTGGTGTCCATGGGGGTCTATGTGTTTGAGGCCGAGGTCCTGGTGCGGGAGTTGATCGCGGACGCCAAAAACTCCAAAAGCCAGCACGACTTCGGCCGCAACATTATCCCCCAGATGGTGGGGCGCAAGAAGGTCTTCGCCTTCAGTTTCGAGGACCCGGTGACCCGAGGGCCCGGCTACTGGCGGGACATCGGCCAGTTGGACGCCTACTTCGCGGCTCACATGGACTTGTTGGGGGAAAAGCCGGTCTTCGACCTGTTCGGGGGGGACTGGCCCATCCGCGGCCACATCAGTCCGTTGCCGCCCGCCAAATACCTGAGCCGCCAAAAACCGGTGGAAGTGACCGATTCCCTGATATGCGCGGGGTGTATTATCAATGAGGCCAAGGTGAGCCGTTCGGTGCTTTCCCCCCAGGTGCAGGTGGGACGAGGCGCCCGGGTGGAGGAGGCCATCCTGTGGGATGGGGTGAGAATCGGGGTGGAGGCAAAAATCAGACGGACCATCATTGAAGACGGCGTCAACATTCCCCCCAGGTTTACCATCGGCTATGATCTCAAAGCGGATGCCAGCCGGTTTCCGGTTACTGAAGGTGGGGTGGTGGTGGTGCCCAACAACGTGGTTCTGGAGGGTCCCTGATGCGCCTGGCGGCTCTGGCCCGGACAGGGGAGGTTCGCCCCACCCGTCTCTACCTGGTGCGCCATGGCCAGGTGGCCGACGGCCACACCCACCGCTATCACGGCCACAACGACATCGGCCTGAGCCCGCAAGGGGTGCGGCAGTTGGAAAGACTGGCCGCAGACCTGGCCGCGGTCCCTCTGGCCGCGGTGTACGCCTCGGACCTGACCCGGTCCCGGGAAGGGGCGGAGATCATTTGCCGGGGGAGAAGCCTCAGCCCGGTGGCCGTCCCCGAATTCCGGGAGATTCACTTCGGCATCTGGGAAGGTCTGACATTTTCCGAAATCGCCGCCCTTTATCCCAAAGAGCTGGAAGCCCGGTTCAATGACCTGGCGGCCTACCGCATCCCCGGCGGCGAAAGCCTCCTGGATGTGAAGGCGCGGGTCTTGCCGAAACTTCGGGAAGTCCTGGCCCGCCATGAAGGCCAGGCCCTGGCCCTGGTGGCCCACGCAGGCGTCAACCGGGTCATTTTGTCCGAAGCCCTGGGACTGCCCCTTGCCCATCTTTTCCGCCTCGAGCAAAGCTACGGCTGCCTGAACATTATCGACTACCTGCCTGATTTCACCGTGGTCCGGCTTCTAAACGGCGGAGTAAACGGGGCCTATTAGCCAAAGAGAAGTTATGAATGCCCAACCCGGCGATGGCGGAGCCTCCGCCATCCCTCGTCTTTCGGTGGGAATGTGAGTCATTGTGCCTTGGCGGCGCCCCTAATCCAGGCAGATTCCCCCGTCTTTGGCGGCCAGGGGGTTTTCCCCCAGAAGGGCCAGAAGATTTAGGAGAATGCGGGCCGTAGCCCCCCAGATGACTGTCTTGTCATACCGCCAGCAGCAGACCTTGACCACTTCCCCTTGGTAATGGTAGTCGCCGGTGCTCCAACGGGGCGGGGGGAGGAATTCCCGCAGCGGAAAGGTGAGAAGTCGGCTCACTTCCCGGGGATTGGGCCGGAATTCATAGGGGTATGGGATAAGGGCCACAAAAGGGTTTATCCAGTAACCGGTGACCGTGGCCACTGGCTCAAGGCGGCCTAGGATCTCCACCACTTCCGGTTTCAAGGCAATTTCTTCTTCGGTCTCCCGCAGGGCCGTGGTCAACAGGTCCTGGTCTTCTGGGTCCTGAACTCCGCCGGGAAAGGAGATCTGCCCCTGGTGGTCCCTCACCGTAAAGGTCCGCTGGGTGAAGAGAAGGTGAGGCTCTTCCGCCGCCCAGAAGAGAGGGACCAGAACACCGGCCGGCAAAAGCCGCGGTGGCGGGGCGGGCGGCGGGGAAACGGAAACAAGGCGGGCTTTGATGTCCGCAGGGCTGAAAGAGGCCATGGCTTCACCCATAATACCATACATGATGCCGGTGGAGAGCAGAACAATAAGCTGGCCGAAGAAACTTTTCCCAATTATTACAGGCGGCTCCGTCGGTTCTGCAGATTTGACAAAGGCCTGAGAGAGGTTTATTTTTGAGGTATGCCTATCCGCCTTCCCCGTGGCGGCGGGCGACGCATTTTCTGGCCCAAACTGCGAAGGGAGCAGCGCTCATGACCACTGTGCAGGAATATATGCTCAAGGCCCTGAAAGACGCCATCCAGATGGAAGTGGACGGCCGCCAGTTTTATCTGGAGGCGGCCAAAAAGGTGCAAAATGAAGGAGTGCGCCAGATTCTGGAGTATCTGGCCGAATCTGAAATCTACCATATAGAAAAATTCAACGAAATTTACCGGAATCTGCAAAAAGAAAACAAGTGGACGGAAGAACTGGCGGAATTCAAGCCTCCCAAAAGTGAGCCCTATGCCTGCGTCCTGGCTTTGACCAAGGCAGGCGAAGGGGTGGGCGGGAAAGACGATTTGGAGGCCCTGCGCACCGGCATCAAGATGGAGGAGTGCGCCATCGACTACTACACCAGGCTGGCCCGGGAGACCAGCATTCCTTTGGCCCGCCGGTTCTTTATGAGCCTGGCCCATGAGGAGCGGGGCCATTACATGATGCTGCTGGACATGCACAACTACCTGAGTGACCCGGCGGACTGGTTTTACGTCCACCAGATGAGCCATGTGGATGGAGCATAACGGCAGGGGACCGGAAAACCGGCTGCCAACTATTGCCAGTTGACTGGCGGAGTTCAGCGATGGAGCTTATCGTATTGGGTTCGGGCACCGGGGTGCCGTCCCTGCGGCGGGGCTCCCCTGCCTATGCCGTGAAGGCCGCCGGCCGTCTGATCATGCTGGACCTGGGAAGCGGAGCCTGCCGGGCCCTTTTGCGGCACGGCCTCAATTTCTCCCAAATTGATATCATCGCCCTGACTCACCTGCATCCTGACCACATCGGCGATCTGATAGGCTTTCTCTTTGCCACCCACTACTCCTTGGGCTACACCCGGGAAGTGCCCTTTTCCCTTTTGGCGGCCCAGGGTTTCCGGGATTTTCACCAGAAGCTGAAGGGCCCCTTCGGCCAATGGGTGGAGGCGCCGGAAGGCATGATGGACATCTGGGAGCTCAAGCCCGACGCCCCGGATGAAGTCATCTTTGAAGGGCTCACCATCCGGAGCGCACCCGTAAACCACATTGACGGCAGCCTGGCCTACCGGCTGGAGGCCGATGACAAGGTTCTGGTCTATTCCGGCGACACGGACGTGAGCGATTCCCTGGTGGAGTTGGCTCATGGCGCGGATTTATTCATCCTGGAGTGCGCCAACCCCTTCAAGGTGCAGGGCCACCTGACGCCGGCGGAGGCCGGGCGCCTGGCGGCCCGGGCAGGGGTGAAAAATCTTCTCCTTACCCACTTCTACCCTCCATGCGACGAAGTGGACGTGGTGGCCCTGGCCAAGCGGGAATTTCCGGGAGAGGTGCTCCGGGCCGAAGACGGACTCACCTTGGAGATAACAAAGAGCTGACCGGCGGCCGGGACGGGGGGGGACGGGGCAGCTTAGCCGGCGTTGATAATCTCCTGGTAAAAATCCAGGGTCTGACGGGCCACGCTCTGCCAACTGAACCGGCCCACCACCCGGGCCCGGGCCTTCCGCCCCATGTCTGCCCGTTTTGCCGGGTTCTTAAGGAGCTCAGTGATTGCCGCCGCCAGCTCCTGGGCGAACCGTTTGGCCGTTCCGGGCTGCCGGGCTTCCTTGGGGTCCAGGGGCACAAGTAACCCGGTTTCTCCATGCACCACCACTTCCTTGATGCCCCCCACCGCGCTGGCCACCACCGGCGTGCCGCAGGCCATGGCCTCCAGGTTGATGATACCAAAGGGCTCATAAATGGAGGGGCAGACAAACAGGGCGGCGTGACTGTACAGGGGAACGATGTCCGCCGGAGGGACAAATCGGTCGATCCATATAACATTCCGCCCGCGGCTTCGCAGCTCTGTAAGGCGCTGTTCCACTTCCCGGCCTATTTCCGGGCTGTCCGGGTCCGTAGCGCACAAAACTGTCTGCACTTCTTCATCCACCTGTTCCAGGGCATTGAGCAGGTGGACGATGCCCTTCTGCTGGCTGATGCGTCCTACGAACAGGATATAGGGCCGGTCCGGGTCGATTCCGTATTTGGCCGGAACCTCCGGGTTTTCCGTCGGCCGATACAATCCCACATCCACACCATTGGGGATGACCCGGATTTTGTCAAAGGGCACGCCGTAAAGTTCATGCACGTCCTGCCGCATGGCCTGGGACACCGCGATGACCCCGTCGGCGTTCTGGTAGGCCGTCTTCTCCAGCCAGGTGCTCACCTGATAGCCGGACCCCAACTGCTCGGCTTTCCAGGGACGGTGCGGCTCCAGGGAGTGAGTGGTGAGAACCAGGGGTTTCCCCAGGAGCTGCTTCAGGAGGCACCCTGCCAGGTGCGTGTACCAGGTATGGCAATGAACGACGTCCACCCCGTCCAGAAGGCCGGCCATGAGCACATTCCGGAAAAGGGCCTCCAGAAGCTTTCGGTGCCGGGGGTCCTGCGCCGGAAAGAGGAAGTCCGCCCGGATTCCTTCCACTATCAGGTTTGCCTGTTTTTCGTGCTGCTCGCCGAAGCACAAAACCCTGACCAGATGGCTGCGGCCGTCCAACGCGGCCAGTTCCCGGGTGAGGTGGGCGACATGCACCCCGGCACCCCCATAGATGTGCGGCGGATATTCATTGGTCAGAATGGCGATAATCATATCCTTGGGCCCGCTTGGGTTTTCTTTCCGTTAACAAATTTTTATTATAACCATGAAAATCTCTTCCTTTCAAAGCCAAAGCACTCAGGCCGGATTTGAAACGGAAGCGGCTTCCAGCACCTGTAGCAATTGGACTCCATGGAGAAAATCAGGATGCCGCCGTTCAAGAAAAGCGCCGGATTGCTCATGTATCGCAAACGGGCCGGACAACTGGAGGTCTTCCTGGTGCACCCGGGAGGGCCTTTCTGGAAGAACAGGGACGAAGGTGCATGGTCCATCCCCAAAGGGGAATTCACCGGCGAGGAAGACCCTCTGGAGGCAGCCCGGCGGGAATTTTTCGAAGAGACGGGCTTTGCTACGGAGGGCGATTTCATCCCCCTGGCCCCCGTCACTCAGGCCGGCGGCAAAGTCGTCCATGCCTGGGCCGTGGAAGGGGACTGCGACCCGGGTCGCATCAAAAGCAACACCTTCACCCTGGAGTGGCCCCCCAAGTCCGGGAAAGAACAGCAATTTCCCGAAGTGGACCGGGCCGGCTGGTTTGATCTGGCCACGGCCAGAAAGAAAATCAACCGGGCCCAGGCACGGCTGCTGGAGGAACTGGAACAAAAGCTTTCAGGCCGGTGATTTTCGCTGTCTTTGCTTATTCAAATAAAACAGCTTAGGTCATCCCTCCGGTGGCCGACGGCAACCAAAAGGGGGAAGCCATACAAGCCATGCCTCGTCTCCGGAAATTTTTGGCCGGCGTTCTGTTATCGGCTTTCCTGGGCCTCCTCACTTACTGGAGCACCGGTGTCCGTTTCCAGGTCTGGGCCTCCGACACCGTCACTCTCGCTACCTTCAACATCCAGGCATTCGGCCGGACCAAGGCCGGCAAACCGGAGGTGATGAAGGTTCTGGCGCAAACCATCGCCCGGTTTGATATGGTGGCCATCCAGGAGGTCCGGGACAAGTCCGGCCAGGCCATCAGGCAGCTGGAGGCCGAAGTGGACGCCCTGGGTCGTTCTTACGCGGTCCTCTACAGTCCCCGTCTGGGCCGCAAGGAACCCCGGGAACAGTATGCCTTCCTGTTCCGCACCGACATCCTCCAGCCCCTGGGAGACCTCCACCTGTACCAGGAACCGCCCGGCACCGACATCTTCCCCCGGGAACCTTTTATGGCCCGGTTTTTATGCAAAAAAGGGAAATTCACCTTTGTCCTCATCAACCTGCACACCGACCCGGACACCGCTCCGGAAGAAATAAAGGGCTTAAGGGAAGTGCTGGCCTTTGCCCGGGAAAAATACCCTGAAGAGGGCGACTTTATTATTCTGGGCGATCTGAATGCCGACTGCCGGTATTACCGGGAGGAGCAGGCCAACCCCATTCCGGGCACCGTCTGGATTGTCAGAAATGACCTGGATACCACGGTGAAGGCCACCGACTGCACCTACGACCGCATTATCATCACCGAACCCTGTCAGGAGGATTTCACCGGCGAGGTCGGGGTCTTCCGGTTCGATCAGGAGTTTGGGCTGTCTTACGGGGAAGCCGTTCAGGTTTCCGACCATTATCCGGTCTGGGCCCGGTTTTTCACTGACCGGGACACGGACTGAAAGTATAAAGGCACCATAGGGACCCCTTACAGGAAAGCACCTCGCTCTATGACCGAAACCTCCTTCTCCGAACTGGCCCGGCTTTGCGAGAAACTGGCTCAGACCCGGAAAAGAAAGGAACTCGCAGAGATAATAGCCGATTTCTTAAAGGATCTCAGCGGTGAGGAGATCCCTCCGGCCGTCAACCTTATTCTGGCCAAAGGACCGGCCCGGCCCTTGGAAATCAGTGTGGCGGCGGTCTTGGAAGTGGTCCAGAAACTGGTGAGCGTGAATGAAAAAACCCTGCGCGCCGCATTTGCAAAAGCCCCCGACTTTGGCGAAGCGGTGAAAATTATTTTGGAACGAAGCGGGTTTTCCCCTTCCGGGGAGGAGCTCACCTTAAGAAAGGTCTCTGCGTCTTTCCAGGACATTGCGGAAATCAAAGGCCCGGGGGCCAGACTGCTGGATCTTTTCCGGGCAGCCACGCCTCTGGAGGCCAAATATCTGGCCAAAAACGCGGTCGGCGAAAGACGCCATGGCGTGGACGAGGGCATGATTCTGGAGGCGTTGGCCCGGGCCTTCCATATCAGCGCCCCCCTTTTGCGAAAATCTTACCTGCTGGTGGGGGATATCGGTGAAGTGGCCCAAATCGCCCTCACCGAAGGGCCGGCAGGGCTTAAGAGGCTCAAGGTGCAGCTCTTCCGCCCCCTCAAGCCCATGCTGGCGCAGATGGCCCCGGATGTGGACCGCGTTTTTGATATCCTGAAAGGTCCCTTTGCCCTGGAATACAAGCTCGACGGCGCCCGGGTGCAGATTCACAAACAGGGCCGCCTCTGCCGTCTGTTTTCCCGGAACCTCGCGGAATTGACCCCCAGTCTGCCTGAGGTCGTGGAGGAAGTAGGGCAAAAAGCCCTTGTGGAGGAGGCCGTGCTGGACGGGGAAGTCATCGCCGTTTCCCCGGAAGGACATCCCCTGCCCTTTCAGATGCTCAGCCGCCGGCTGGGGAGAGTGCACGGCATAAAAAGTCTGATGAAAGAGGTCCCGGCCAAGCTCTATCTTTTTGATATTCTTTATAAAGACGGGGAAGCTTTGCTTGACCTTTCCTATCAGAAAAGGTGGCAGGTTCTGGAAACCGTCGGCCTTACCCTGGTCCCCCGGCTGGTTCCGGGGACCCGCGCCGAAGGCCAGGCCTTTTTCCGCCAGGCTCTGGAAGAAGGATTTGAGGGGGTGGTGGCCAAAGCCCTGGGGAGTGTCTATACGCCGGGGGCCCGGGGCAAGGCTTGGTTCAAAATCAAAAAGGCGGTCACTTTGGACCTGGTCATCGTGGCCGCGGACTGGGGCTACGGCCGCCGGCGGAACTGGCTGAGCAATTATCACCTGGCCGCCCGGGACGAACGGACCGGGGAATATCTGCCGGTGGGGAAAACCTACAAGGGTTTGACTGACCGGGAGTTTGAGGAGATGACCCGAAGGCTTCTGGAGCTGAAGGTCGGCGAGCGGGGCGGCACAGTGCTGGTGGAACCCCGGGTGGTGGTGGAGGTCCTCTTTTCCGATGTCCAGAAAAGCCCCCGCTACCGGGCGGGCTATGCCCTCAGGTTTGCCCGGATTGCCCGGCTCAGGGAAGACAAGCAGCCTTCCGAAATCGACAGCCTTCAGACCATTGCCGGAATTTACCGGGAGCAGCAACAGCAGGCCAAGATTCCGAAGGGTCTCTAATTATGCAGACTTACGCGCCCAATAATTTTGAAAACAGAAAACGGGACTGCTTCTTTTATGGGCGTTAATCTCACCCCGATTATCCTCAAAGAGGTTCTGGATCTGGAGAATCTGCGAGGGAAAAG